>Ga0209427_10007055_pt1 | contig 12746 bp, 10 predicted proteins | sample DeeMarSWOR136_30_FD_187465 | JGI IMG/M metagenome (GOLD analysis project Ga0209427, IMG submission 187465) | Marine sediment microbial communities from White Oak River estuary, North Carolina - WOR-1-36_30 (SPAdes) (version 2) | ecosystem: Environmental > Aquatic > Marine > Intertidal zone >... | reverse complement strand
CCTACCTGTTATAGCAGATGCACGGGTAATCCCTTTCAAAGATGATACATTTGATTTGACCTATTCTTTTGGTGTTGTAGAACATTTTGAAGGCACAGAAAGAGCAATAGAAGAGCACGTGCGGGTCACCAAACCGGGGAAAAAGATCATTATCACTGTCCCATATTTATTCTCTCCCCTCACAGTATACTGGATGGTTCTGCACATGAAGAGAGGGACTTTCAGGGACAGACCTGCTACCTTTGGAAAGCGGTATACCAGGAAAAACCTGCGAGAAATCCTGGAGAAGGTCGATGTAAAAGACATAAAAATAGATCCTTTTCTGTTTTCTATACCAAAAGCCAGGAAGATTTACTGTGAAAACCCTCTCTTGAACAAAATTGGGTTAATGCTGTGGGCTGAAATGATCAAGGTATAGTATCACTTTTGATCCTTCAGTAATGCTTCTATTTCTCTCTGGAATTTTTCTGCAACAGTCTCCATGTTAAACTCACGGATAATGTATGACCTTGCTTGTTGTCCCATCTTCTTTCTCAATTCTTCATCTGCAATGAGCAACTGCAAAGCATCTCTCAATGAGAATGAATCATCTACGAGAAATCCTGTCACCCCGTGGTTAACTTGTTCCATCATGGCCTCATATTTATTTGCTACCACAGGAAGTCCGCAGGATAGAGCTTCCACAACAGCTGCAGGAAACCCATCCAGCCTGGAAAAGTGCAGAAAGATGTCTGATTCTGCAAAGAGATCCTCAATTTTTTCATGATAGCCCACGTAGGATACTCGGTCAGTATTCTTCATTTTTTTTACTGCATCTTCAAGCACGGAGGAAAATTTTCCATCTCCTACAATTATGTAGTGCAAGTCCTGATATTCTGTGAGAATTTCATCAATTTGCGGCAGTACAGAGATCAGTGCCCCGAATTTTGCCCTAAAGGAAAGGTTAGTAATCGATATGATTGTTATTACATCTCCTCTCTTTTTAGAAGGATGAAATTTTTCAAAATCTACAGGATAGTGCAGAACTTTTATTTTCTCTTTTTGGACACCCTTTTCCTCAAGGGCTTCTGCTAAAGCACGGGAAACTGGAAACACACAGTGTGATCTCCTCAGTATAGCTTCACCTATCTTGAGGAGAATGTACCGGTACATCAATCCAACAAATCCAAGATAAGTTTTCTGCTCTTCAAAGACATCCCATATATTCCCTCTCATTCTGGCAGCAAAAGGTATTTTAAAGATTAAACTGATGATGTAAGCAGAAATGAAGATGATACCTGAAGAATCAATGAAGAACAGATCAGGACGTTCCTTTCTCGTGAGTCTTATGAACTCAAAAATCTTGAAAAGTTTTCCCCCTTGATGAGGAGTATGTACTACAGAGTACCCCTTGTGTTTTAACGGTTCTTCGATTCGAAAACTCCTGTTACTAGCATTGAGCAATATCTTTCTCAAATTCTCTCACCTTCGTCATTCATTCTGGTATTTGCTGATGGAACCACATCAGTACAGTATACAGGTTTCAGCCAACAGGTTCACTCGCCACAGAGTATAGATCGATAGGTTTATAAATTCTTTCCATTATCACAGACATGCAAAATAGAGAGACAAGACATCCAAATACTAAGAACAGGGCCTTTTCCATTGTATTTTTTGAGAATCAGATCATTTCAGAAAATGCAGATTATTTTGACTTTAGAAGGTGATATCATGTCATTCTGGGATGAAAAAAGGGTTCAATTTTACATCGATACCTGGGGACCTCCTAATAATCGTAAAAAATGGCTTAATGTGGATCGAATGGATATTCCTGTGAAGCTCCTCAAGGGGAAAACAGCTCTAGATGTGGGCTGCGGTCTGGGGCACCTCTACTATGCACTCAAAGGGAAGGTTACAACCTATGTAGGTGTTGACGCAAGCTCTCACATGCTGGAAAAAGCGAGAGAGTACTTTCCAGAAGCAGATTTCAGACAGGGTGATGCGTATGATCTGTCCGAATTTCCAAAAGTTGACACTGTTTTCTCCATTTCCCTGCTCATACACCTTGTCTCGATTGAAGAACCTATCAGACAACTCTGGTCAAGGGCCAAGAAACGGTTGATTTTTTTGATTCCGCTGGGATGGAGAGAGAAAGTAGAAGAACCTGAACCTGGTCTCATCTATCACCAGGTTTCTTCCAAACATCTGAACACGATTTTAGATTCGTTACCTGATGTGGAAAGGACTGAAAAGGTCTATTGGTCAAAAAACCATTATTTTATCGTCCTTGATAGAAAAAACGAAAATAGTGATGGTTGAAAGGGGTTTGTGAGAATTGCTGCTGCATGTGGCATATACCCTTTCTCAAATCACTTCAGAAAATCTCCTGCAATTGAAAACTGCAGCTCTGTCTTCTTCTACAGGCCCCATAGAAACCAGCTGCGTCAGAGAAATCTTCTCAGTGTTTTCCTCAGCCACTTCAGGTTGATACCTGTTCTCTTCTCCAGCGTTTTCAGCAGCATGATATCTTCCCGATCAAAGCTCTTGGTAAGCAGGATCACCAGAAAATATGACACAACAAACAGGACACATATGAAAGGGAGCATCCAGTACTGCACAGTGACCATAGTAAATGCTGCAAAGAATACCACCACCAGACCCAGAGAGAACCCCAATGGGTTCACATAGGTGCGGGAAAATGGATGTATTCTGGAAATCCTGTAAACCTGCATCAGGGCCAGAATATTTAGCGAAACATAAGTGACTGCTGTAGCTGTAGCTGCTCCATCTATTCCATAAAGCGGAATCAACAGGAAATTGAGCACCACATTAATGAGCAGTCCTGCACTGTTATTGATCATGATCAACTTCGGTCTGCCAAGGATGATCAAATTCTGGCCAATAGGCCCTAACGAAACGTGAAACATATACCCTACTGACAGAATTTTTAATGCATTACTAGCTCCTTCATAATCGGGGCCAAACAAAAAGGTCAAAACCAGGGGAGAAAAGACAAAAATCATCAAAAACAAAGGCAATGTACAGGAAAATGTCCATTTCGTTATGATAGAGTAGGTCTTTTTCATCTCTGAAAGCTGCCCTTGGGAGTACAATACTGACAAGACAGGTACAAAAATGAACCCTGCAGAGCTCAGAAAAAGAGGTATTAATGCGCAAAGGGGGAGAGCCCCATTGTACAATCCCACTTTTTCGGCAGAGGTGAAATATCCCAGCATGAGCACATCTGTCCATCTCATCAACTGGGCCAGGAATACAGTGCCAAAGAGCGGGATTGAGAAAAAGAGCAATTTTTTCCCCATGCTGGCCACTTCACCTGCCAGTGGTACAGGTTGGGTTCTGTAATAGTAACTTACAGTGAAGACACTCGTCACTGCTAAGGCAACCACGTATGCAATCACAATGTGCAGCAAGGAAGGTATTACCATCACCACGAGGAGAAGAAAGAAAAACCGGAGACTCACTGTCATTATATCCTTGAAATAAAGGGTCGGTTCCACTCTGTCAAATCCTCTGAAAATATTGGTAATAATACGGATGAGAGTGAACAAAGGAATTCCCACAGCAAATATCATGATTACTGTCTTCAATCCTTGCATCTGGTAGAAACTTTCTATGTAACGAGCTCCACAGAACAAAACCACAGTAACAGCTCCTGCCAGGAGGAGTTCTATCTTAAAAGCTGATTTCATGATCCCTCTGATCCTGTTTTCATCGCCTTTTCCGCGATAATAACCCAGGAATCGAGGCACTGACTGGGAAAATCCGCCCTGTGATAGTGTCCCTGCCATGCTGAACAAGATGAGTCCTAGAGAAAATATGCCGTAGTCTGCCATGGGGACTGATCTCACAATGAGAATCCTGTTTACCATTTGCACAGCCATGCCAAAGAGAGTGCCAACAAATATCAGTCCGCCACCTTTAGCAATCTTCTTGAGGGACTGATCAACAGCTCTTGCATTTATGGGTTCTTCCATTTTCTCACGCTGCAATCTAGAGAGCAGTTGCACACAAGGGTTAAAAAGGTTTGGCACACGCTGCAGAAGCTGCACTGAGAGAATATACATTGTGAACCTGCTCTACCAGATCTCTTCAGGCTGTTGTACCTTCTAATGTAATAAAAAAAATTATGATCACACTAGAAAAAGGTAAAATCGAAACAGAATTAACAAAATTTCAATGGAAATCTTATCAATGATTTTTTTGCAAAGAAATAAAGAAAATAAAAGATTAGTTATCTACTTTGGGTCATCTCGTTTGATCATAAAGAATATTGCCACACATGGTAATTTTTTTATGGCAAAACATAGGTTTAAAAGAGTGTCTTCACTTAACCCTTTCTATGAAAGTGTGCCACATAGGATTTTCACGATACCCGGGTATTGGTAGTGTGGCCATGTATGAATACTCTCGCAACCTGGCAAGGCTGGGAATAGATGTCCAGGTAATCGCGGCAGGAGAAACAGATACAAAAGAAAAAGAAATAGATGGCGTCACTGTTCTCTTTATAAAATCTTCTTCAGTGAAAAATCTATCAATGTACCCTTTTTTGTTCTTGGTGAGGGTGTATAGATATTTGAAAAGGGTTCCAGATTCTGCATATGATATAGTCCATGTGTACCACTTTCCTGGCTCTTCTTCTTTCCCCTTCCTCTTGAGGGGCAAAGGCAAGAAATGGATATTTTTCACAACTTCTGGACCCATAAGGGGTGGGGTTACTTCACGGATAGGGTGGAGTATACAATCTGCTGAATCCCGATTATTTGATCACATTATCTTGAGAGACAAAAGTCATACATCTCCGTTTTCATACACAAAGGATATAACTATTGTACCCATTGGGGCTGATTTCAACAGGTTTTCTCCAGGGAAATCACACATGAGGGATAGGTATAGTGTTGATCCTGATGAATTTCTGTTCTTGTACGTGGGGAACCTCCATCCTGCCAGGAGAATCGAAACTGTAATAGAAGCTTTGAAGATGGTAAATGAAAAAAGGGAGGCAAAATTAATGCTGGTAGGAAATGGAGGAACGAAAAGGCTCAAAAAATATGCAAAGGATTTAAAGGTTTCAAGTCAAGTCATCTTCACAGGGAGTATTCCGTATGAAGAAATCCCTTTGTATATGCGGTGCTGTAATGTTTTCTTGAGCTATGTACCTGTAACACCAGAGTTTGATATACAGCCCCCTTTAAAGACAGTGGAAGCTTTAGCTTGTGGACTCCCAGTAATTGCTACAGATACTTTAGGGAACAGGAGGTTTGTCAACCACAGAGAGAATGGGTTCTTATCAGGGGACGATGTGCTGTCTGTGAGAAATTCCATGGTAACATTGATGGAAAACGAATCACTGAGGAAAGAGCTGAAAAAAAATGCTCGACCTTCTGCCCAGACGTATGACTGGGAAACTATAGTCCGGGACAAGCTTCTTCCTGCATACGAAAAGCTGATTTAGTACAATAGGTTCGCAGCAGAACGTGATACTGTTACACTATTTTCAGTTCTTGGTGGAAACATTTAAAAGGATTCTGCGAGTGAGTAAAAGAAAAAGAGGCCTTATCAATGTCTCACGATGAAGTACTGAAGGAATACTGGGAAACAGTAAGACAAAAATGGGAAAGATCTGATCATGAAAAAGGAATTGGTTATAAAACCTATGAAGTACGGTTACTCAGTGCAGCGGATACTGTTGAGACTGCTCTCGAAGTGGGATTTGGAGATGGTCGGTGGATAAAATTTCTGAGAGGACAGGGGATTGCAGCATATGGTATTGACATACTGGAGAATGCAGCTTTACAGTTGAAAAATGAAGGGTTCTCACCAGTGATTGCAGATGCACGGGTAATCCCTTTCAAAGAGGATACATTTGATCTGACCTACTCTTTTGGTGTTGTAGAACACTTTGAAGGCACAGAAAAGGCAATAGAAGAACATGTACGGGTGACAAAATCAGGAGGGAAAATTATTATTACTGTTCCGCATCTTCTCTCTCCCTATACTGTACACTGGATGCTCATCCATGTAAAGAGAGGGACTTTCAAGGACAGACCTGCTACCTTTGGAAAGCGGTACACCAGGAAAGGATTGAAAAAAATTTTGGAGAAGTTTCATGTGGAAACAATAAAGATAGAACCCTTTTTTTTCCCCATACCCGGATTCAGGAGAATATATCATGAAAATCTTATTTTGAACAGAGTTGGGTTGATGCTGTGGGTTGAAATGATCAAGGATTAGTATTACTGGAGAAGTTCTCTCTTCACGATTTTTCAGGGTTCATCTGGAGGCTAGAGGTCAAAGCTAAAGAGAGCTTCATTGCCTTTTTATCTTTTTTAAAAAGAAAAGACTCCTTCCTGCACACAAAAAGTTGATTTCAGGCTAAATAGGAGTGGTTATCATGGTTGTGAATGAGACCGAAAAGTTTATCAAACTACATATCGACGAGTTTCCATGTCTGATATTTTCATTCATCCCACAGCGTGTGTCTCTGAGAATGCTTTTGTTGGAGAAGGGACCAAAATCTGGCACCACTGCCAGGTGAGAGAACATGCACGTATTGGAAAAAACTGTATTCTGGGAAAAGGGGTGTACATAGACGCACGAGTGACGGTAGGGGATGAGTGCAAAATTCAGAACTACGCCTGTCTGTATCAGGGTGTAGTAGTTAAAGATCGTGTGTTTATCGGTCCTCATGTAACCTTTACCAATGATGTGTATCCCAGAAGCTGGTTGTGGAATGCAGAGCGGTTGAAACAAACAGAAGTAAAAGAAGGTGCTTCCATCGGCGCTAATGCTACCATACTCTGTGGTATTATCATTGGTAAGTACAGCATGGTGGGCGCTGGAACAGTTGTCACAGCAGATGTCCCAGAGTATACGCTGGTGGTGGGCAACCCTGGCGTAATTAAAGGGCATGTCTGTGAGTGTGGACATCCTCTAAAGGGAGAGAAAATCTGTCCTGTGTGCGGAAAAAAGGTGAAAAAATGATTCCCATAGCAAAACCTGTTTTGGGAGAAGAAGAATTTGAAGCAGTTAAAGCAGTGCTTCAATCAGGTTGGTTAACCAATGGACCTCATGTAGAAGAGTTTGAAAGGGAGTTTTCTTCTTACATAGGCTCTGAATATGCGGTAGCAGTGAATTCTGGCACTTCAGCTTTGTTGTGTGCACTTCTAGCTGGAAAGATAAAAGGTGAGATCATTACCACTCCTTTCAGTTTTATATCCTCTGCCAGTGTTATCATCTTTGCCCAGTGCACACCTGTTTTTGTAGATATTAAAGATGACTGCAACATTGATGAAGAAAAGGTAAAAGAATGTATTACTTCAAAAACAGCAGCTATTTTACCAGTGCATCTGTACGGCAACCCCTGTAACATGGGCGTGTTGACAGAACTGGCTGAAGATTACAGCCTCTTTTTGGTAGAGGATGCCTGCCAGGCCCATGGAGCTGAATACAAAGGGAAAAAAGTGGGAGGATTTGGTACTGGCTGCTTCTCCTTTTATCCCACCAAGAACATGACCACAGCTGAAGGAGGAATAGTGGTCACGTCAAACTCAGATGTAGCCAGGAGGTGCAGGCTGCTCCGGAACATTGGTCAGAACCGTCAATACGAGTATGCATTCCCCGGATACAATTTCAGAATGTCAGAAGTGTCTGCAGCTTTAGGGCGTGTGCAGCTTAAAAAACTGGACACACTCAACGGGATACGGATTAGAAATGCTGAATACCTTTCTCGTCACTTGGATGTGAAAGGAATTGAACTACCGCAGGTGGAACAGGGAAAAAAGCACGTCTTCCACCAGTATACTATCAAGGTGAAAGAATCATATCCTCTCACCAGGGATGAACTGCAGCAGCACCTGACGAAAAAAGGCATTGGTAGCAGGGTTTATTACCCAAATCCCCTCCACAACCTACCCTTTTTCACGCAATTTGCCCACGAAGGCCTGAAAAAAGCAGAAGAAGCAGCAGCCCAGGTTTTATCACTGCCTGTCCACCCTGGTGTCACGCAGGATAATCTCAGTTACATATGTGAGTGTGTAGGTGAGGCCACATGAGAGTGGGTGTCATTGGCTGCGGAGCTTTTGGAGTGAACCATGTACGAAATTTCTCACAAATGCGTGTTGAGTTAGTGGGTGCAGCTGACATTGATAAAGAGCGGTTGCAGTATGTGGGAGAGCAGTATGGTGCACCAACTTACCAAGATTATGAAGAACTCTTGCAGCAAAATTTAGATGCAGTCACTATTGCTGTTCCCACCACGTTACACGAAAAAGTAACTTGTGCTGCACTGAAAAAAGGAGTCCATGTTTTGGTGGAAAAACCTATAGCCTCCACTGTTGAAGAAGCAGATCACATGATAACCCTGGCCAAAAAGGAGCACTTAAAACTCATGGTAGGGCACGTGACCCGGTTTGAACCCACTGTCATCAAGTTAAAAACCATGATCGACAGAGGCGACCTGGGGCAGGTAATCTCCTTGTCTGCAAAGCGGGTAGGACCATACCATCCCCGCATTAGAGATGTGGGAATTATCATCGATTTAGGAGTGCATGATATTGATATTATCTCCTACTTGTATGAAAAGCATGCTTTGAAAGTATTTGCAGTAGCAGGGAAAACTATCCACACTTTTGAAGACTATGCTTCTATTCTCATGTCATTTGAATCCCACAGATCTGGATTGATAGATACGAACTGGCACAGCCCTCACAAGGTGAGAAAGCTCACTGCTGTCGGTACCAAGAGTATTGTGGATCTGGATTATTTGAATAATTCTCTCACAAATTACGATTCAGAATGGGTCAGAGACGCCAAGATTGAAGGCAAAGAACCTCTGAGGACTGAATTGGAAGCATTTGTTACCAGCATCAATGAGGACAAAGCAGTTCCTATTACAGGAGAGGATGGGTTATACACGTTGAAGGTGGCCTTGGCAGCTATCAAGTCCTATACAGAGGACCGGGAGGTGTCATTACGTGAGTAAAATAGCAGTGTGGGGGTTAGGAAAAATGGGATTACCACTGGCCTGTATCCTTGCTGATGCAGGGTTTGAAGTGACTGGCATCGATATTGATGAGAACAGGGTTGCAGCAATAAATGCAGGAGAAAATCCTGTGCCTGAAGAACCTGGTCTCAGTACATTGTTACTGTCTGCTCTTGAGAGAAAGTGCTTCAAAGCTGTTACAACTCCTGTAGAAGCTGGTATACACATTGTTATTATTCCCATTTTGCGCACTGATACGAAAGCTGATTTTTCAATTCTCAAAAATGTCTGCACTAAAATTGCAGCAGTGCTCAGAAAAGGTGACATTGTAGTTCTAGAATCAACAGCACCCCCAGGAACGTGCGAAACCTTTTTAAATCCCCTCTTAGAAACATCAGGCCTGAGAGCAGGGAAAGATTTTGGTGTTGCCCACAGTCCTGAACGGACCATGACAGGCACAGCTATTGCAGATATTACGTCCAAATATCCCAAGATTATTGGCGCTTCAGATTCAAAAACAAGGCAAATTGTTAAAGAGGTGTACTCAAAGATCAATACGAAAGGTGTTGTTCTCGTGAAAGACACAAAGACTGCAGAAGCTGTTAAAGTGTTTGAAGGAATCTACAGAGATGTGAACATTGCTCTGGCTAACGAGCTCGCACTATACTGTGAGGAGGCTGGCATTGATGTCACAGAGGTAATTGATACTGCTAACACACAGCCCTACTGTCATCTCCACAAGCCAGGTGCAGGTGTGGGAGGCCACTGCATTCCTGTGTATCCGTATTTTATCATGAGTGAGAAAACCCCCTTAGTACGTACTGCACGAAAGATCAATGAGTCAATGCCCTTCCACGCTGTTGATTTAGCAGAAAAATTGCTTGAAAAACGTAATATATCTTTTGAAAAAGCTAAAATCATGCTTTTAGGAATTTCTTTCCGTGGAGGTGTCAAAGAAGAACGATATTCCCCTTTTTTTATTGTGAAAGATGAACTCATCCAGAGAGGTGTTGCAGTGTACGCCTATGATCCTCTGTACACTAAAGAAGAAGTGGAAAGCTATGGAATTGCCTTTTCTTCTGATTTTAATGGAATTGATGGGATTATTATCCTTACAGACCACGAAGAATTTACCAGTCTGGACTGGAACCACATTTGCCAGGCAGGAGTAAAAGTAGTGGTGGACGGGAGGAATATTCTCGATGGAGAGTATATCGCCTCTTTAGGGGTTGAGTACAGCGGTATAGGGAGGGGTACACATTTGTGATGATGAAAGAATAACTATATGTTATGTGCACACTGCAGATTTTAGAGAACACAAAGGAAGTTCAATCCACGTGAAAGAGCTTGTCAAGAACCTTTCTGTATTACACAATGTTACACTTGTGGTGAACAAATGGGATGGATCAATCTTTGAGGGAGTTTCTATAGTGGAGATGGACTGTCCCAAATTGTGTTCCTTTGTGTGGAGGGTAATATTATCACTGTTTTACATTATGCGCCTTCTCATTTTTGAGAACATTGATCTCTTTTATGCAAAATCCCCCCTTGAGGGGTCAGTAGCAGCTTTTTTGGGATTTTTTTTTAAGATTCCTCTTGTTTATGAGGTCAATGGTCTTATTGTAGAAGAATCAAAGATGAAAGGTGAGAACATTATCCATGTTCTTTTTTCCTGTATTTTAGAAAAGACTGCAATAACCTGTGCGAGCCATGTAACCTGTGTGACTCCATGGATTAAAGAAATCCTCCTCAAGGGAGGAATTCCTTCTGAGAAGGTGACAGTGGTGGAGAATGGAGCTGATACATCAACTTTTAGCCCTGTTGAAAATGCTAAGAAAGTGCTCAACATGAATCCAGATACATTGTATGTGGGGTATATTGGCACGTTAAAGGTCTGGCAGGGACTGGATCACATACTGGATGCAGTACCTTTTATTCTGCAAAAAATGCCTGGAACAGAAGTACTCATAGTGGGAGGAGGGGAATTAAAAGAGTGGCTCCTCTGCTCTATACGAGAGAGAGGGCTTCACAAGGTGACTGTTCTCGATGAAGTGAGCCACAAGGATGTCCCTCTTTATATGTCTGCATGTGATGTGTGTATGCTGTTGAAGAAGCCGCTCTCTTCAGGGTATTCACCGTTAAAACTTTACGAGTATTTAGCATGCGAAAGACCAGTCGTAGCTTCCCGGGTACATGGGTTTGAGTGTTTAGAAGAGGAAAATGCAGGCATTCTCGTTGATCAGGAAACCCCTCAAGAAGTGGCAGATGCGGTTTGTACCTTGTTGAAGGATGAGAACCTCCGGAATGCTATGGGGAAGCGGGGAAGGAAATTCGTGCTCACATTCCATACTTGGGAGAAAGTGGCTCAAAAAATTTCTACTGTCTGTATTAAGGTTTTAGCAGCTCAGGAAAAGAAGTCAGAAAGGTGAACCCTGTGAGAAGCACCAGAAATGGTAACAACAATAATAAGAGTAACAGAAATAGTAACATACGTAACGTCATCCTGGTAACTGTAGATTGCTTAAGAGCAGACCATCTCCACTGTTACAACTACCCACGGAGTACAACTCCTTTTATTGATAGGTTAGCAGAGAAGGGAGCTTTGTTCACCAGTTTTTTTGCCAATGGTCCTTTTACTGCAGCCGCATTCCCTGCATTGTTAACTTCAACCTATGCACTGGACAACGGGAAGTACATCACCCTTGAAAACAGGACATTTGTCAGTGAAATCCTGCAGAAAAACGGGATAAAAACTGCTGCCATCCATTCTAACCCTTATTTGAGTTCACAATTTGGGTATGACAAAGGATTTGACTACTTTGAAGACTTTCTAGGCACTCAAAAACCACCAAAATCAGTATTAAAGTTTTTACAGCGTGGAGACAGCATAGCAAACAAGGTAGTAAAAAGAGTTAAATTTCTTTATGAGACCAAATCAATTGTTAAAAACTGGATAAGACTGCGAGACATACCGTACGCCTCTGCAGAAAGAATAACAGAATATGCACTCAGATGGATTGAAAGCATTTCTCCTGATCCTTTTTTTCTCTGGGTTCACTACATGGATCTCCATGAGCCCTATGTCATATTAAACACAGGTGTTCAACAGGAATACTCAAAGAATGTGTCAAAATTATTACAATCAAAGCTCTTGAGTAATAACCAGAAGTATATCCAGTACATTATTGATGTTTACGATGATAAACTGAGGTATATTGACCATCACGTGAAGATGCTTTACTCTTTTCTGGAAAAAAAGAAAATTCTAAAAAACTCAGTAATCATGATCACTTCTGATCACGGACAGGAGTTCTATGAGCACAGCGATTTCGGTCACAAAGCACTGTACTACGATGAGATTTTACACATCCCTTTGGTAGTTTACGGACAAAAAAGGATGCAGTCTGACAGTTTACGGTCACAGGTGGATATTCCGCCCACTATTCTCTCATTGTATGGTATAACTCCTCCTTCAGACTATTGTGGGTCACCTATATTTTTAAATTTTGAAAAAGAGGTAGTAATCAGTGAGTCATCCCACAATGAGAAAGGAATCTATGTAACAGGACATGAACCAGGAGATATTACCTATCATTCAGAATGTACAAGTTATGCGTGCAGAACGAAAAAATGGAAGTACATTCAACAGTATGGTCAGGAACAATTGTACAACGTGAAAGAAGATCTGAAGGAAAAACACAATGTGGTTACAGAATACCCTGATGTTGCTGCCGAATTGAGAAAAATACTTGATGAACACAAGAAG
>Ga0209427_10007053_pt1 | contig 12749 bp, 12 predicted proteins | sample DeeMarSWOR136_30_FD_187465 | JGI IMG/M metagenome (GOLD analysis project Ga0209427, IMG submission 187465) | Marine sediment microbial communities from White Oak River estuary, North Carolina - WOR-1-36_30 (SPAdes) (version 2) | ecosystem: Environmental > Aquatic > Marine > Intertidal zone >... | reverse complement strand
GCCCGTAATCGATGAGGGCATCCGTGGCGGCGCGGATGCTCCGCCCGGTGAACAGGACATCGTCGACCAGGACAACGTCTTTACCGGTGATGCTGGCGGGTATATCGCTGGGCCGAATAACCGGCTGAACCCCACGGTAGGAAAGGTCATCGCGATGCAGCCCGATATCGAGCGCACCGACCGGGACATCCATCCTCTCAGAATCACCTATCACCGCTGCGATGCGGTGAGCAAGCGGGACGCCGCGGGTATGCACGCCGATTAAAACCAGGTTATCGCAACCATCGATATTCTCTATAACTTCATGGGCGATACGGACCAGTGTCCGCCGTATCCCCTCACCCGACATTATCACTTTCTCAGGCATAAAAAAACCTCCGCCCATAAAAGGCTGAGGATTATTCTCTGTGGCTTTGGTTTACCCTGATTAGGGGTCGCCATATTTCTTCCTTCTCAGCCTCACGGGACTGAATTAAAGGCCCGGTTTGCGAAGATTATAGCAGCTAGGAAAGCGGTTGGCAAGGGGGTTATTAATTGTTTTTAGAACTATTAAAATGCGCCCTGTGCCGCCGCTATCACCGATGCGATGGCGTTTTCGCGGGAGTGGGAAAGGCTGATTGCCAGCTCGGTTATACCCAGCCTCCTCGCCCTGCGGCGAGCCCCGCCGTGGAGGTAGACAAGAGGTGCATTGCGGCGGTTGGGAAGTATCTCGATGTCCCTCCAGGAGACACCTCTTATGCCCGTACCCAGCGCCTTCATCACCGCTTCCTTAGCGGCAAACCGAACGGCCAGTTCGGGCACGCGGCCGCGGCAGAACTCGAGTTCCGCTTCCGTATATACCCTGCTGAGGAACCTCTGTCCCCAGCGGTCGATGACCCTGCGGACGCGCGCTATCTCGATTATATCAACACCGACACGATACATCGTTAAAAACCTAAACCGAAGCGATCGGACAGCCAAGAGTATACCACAAGCGGCACGCCTGCACTATATCGTGTTCATAGGTACCTTTTCCCACAGTCAAGTTTAATCTTGGTTGATTTTATGTCGTATGCCTGAGAGATCGTGTAGTTCAATCCTCACCGCTTACCTCACATATAAAAATAACTATACCATTAAAGGTAGTGTTTTACATTACATCACAAGATTGTTATAATCCAGAAAAATCGGAGTACCCATAAGGGAAAATGCCGATAAGCTCTGAAAGCCAGTTACTGGCAGCGTTAGTATGCAAATACTAACGCAAACAAAGATGTTTTAAGGATATAATCTCTTTCATGAAGGTAGTAATCACAAGAACAAGTGTTGCTGCTGGTGATGATTGTTTTGCACCACATCGAAGAGATATTGACGTATCAGATGAATCATCTATTGAGGAGATTGTAAAATTAATCGTAGATTCTGATTATCTTCCATCAATCTGTGGAGGAAAAGCAACTTGGAGTGTCCAATCGAAAAAGATTTTAGCGGTAGTTGCACAGCAATGGAAACGACCAAAAATGATTTCTAATATAGAGCTTCTTTATGAATTAGAAGATTTGGATTATTCTGATAGTGTTCTTAGAATCCATTTCAATTATCACGCAGGAACAAAACCAGATATAGTATTCAACGTACTTGAAGAAATTGACCAATGTGTAGACATCAATAATGCAAGCTAACAACTATTGAAGTTTAGTCTTGGTTGACTCTATGTCATATGTTCCCGAGATCGTATAGTTCAGTCCTCATCCCTTTCCTTACCACCAACCACAATTAAGCTGTACCGCTCCCACAGCTATATTGACTTTAAAATAGTTTATTGCTAGACTTTCGCAGGAATCCCGAGTAAAGCGACTTATCACCGTTAGACTCAATACGTAAAAAGGGGTAAGAGATGCCAGGGAAGAATAAATCAGACGGATTCATTCCTCGATATCGGGTGTTGGACCTGGCCGATGAGAAGGGTGCCTACTGCGGCAAGCTTCTCGGCGACCTCGGAGCCGATGTAATCAAGGTTGAGCCCCCGGGAGGGGACAGGACAAGGTTCCGGGGTCCTTTTCATAAGAACGAGGTCCACCCTGAGAAAAGCCTGCACTTCCTCTACTTCAACACCAGCAAGGGTTCGATCACGCTGGATATCGAGGACAGCACGGGCCAGTCTATATTTAAAAAGCTGGTCGAGAAAGCGGACGTGGTGGTAGAGAGCTTCCCCGTAGGTTATCTTGACAGCCTCGGTCTGGGCTATCGCGCACTGCGGAAGATCAATCCCCGGCTGGTGATGACCTCCATCACGCCGTACGGGCAGAGCGGGCCCCAGAGCGGGTACAAGGCTGCCGATATCAACATCCTGGCCATGAGCGGCTACATGCAGCTTATCGGAGAGCCCGACCAGCCGCCGATGATGCTCGGCGGCGAGCAGACATTCTATCCCGGGGCACAGTATGCAACAGCCGGCACGTTAGCCGCGCTGTTCTACCGGGATGCCTCCTCAGGCAGGGGACAGCACGTAGATGTGCCGATGCAGGAGGCAATGATAACCTTCTACCACGAGCAGATGCCGGTAGCGATGTGGGAAAAGGACAAGGAGAACGTATCACGTGTCGGTGTGATGGATGCCATGGTCACGCCCTGCGGGCTGTATCCCTGCAAGGACGGCTGGATTTCGATGTGCATTGTAACTCCCCAGGAATGGGAGGGGCTGTCACAGTGGATATACGAGGTCACCGGCAACGAGGAAATCCTGAAAGAGGAGTACAAGGGCGGGCTCATTGCACGCATGCCGGTGCGCGATATGGTTAACGTTCTGGTAATAGAGTTCACCGACAAGCTCACGGCAAGGGAGCTCTTCCTCGAAGGTCAGAAGCGCAGGCTGGTGGTAATGCCGGTAAACGACGTGCCTTCCCTGCTCGAAGATGCGCAGCTTAACTCGCGCGGCTTCTGGGTAGAGCTCGACCATCCCGTAGTGGGTAAGATGAAGTACCCCAAAGGCGCGCTCTACAGCGACGCCATCGGTGCTCCTCGCAGTGCAGCTCCGCTGCTGGGCGCGGACAACGAGAGAATCTATTGTAACGAGCTGGGATACTCCAGGGAAGACCTGGCGGTGCTGCGCACTACAGGCGTTATCTAACCCCCCAGACAACGTGTGAATGAAAGGAAGGATAGGGCTATGGCAAAGAAACCTCTTCAAGGCATCAGAGTCATAGAGTTCGGTCTGTACATAGCACTGCCCCTGGCTACGCGCCTGCTTGCCTCCATGGGGGCAGAGGTTATCAAGGTCGAGACCCTGACATCACTCGACATGTCATGGTTCGGCCCCATCTACGCACCCGGGGCGCTTCAGCTCGAGTACCGGCCACTCAAGCGCAATGTCACCCTCGACGTGCGTCAGCCCAGGGGCAAGGAGATAATGGAGGAGTTGCTCAAGAAGAGCGACGTATACATTACCAACCTCGGCGAGGGAGCTCTGACCAAGTACGGTCTGACCTTCGACCATGTTCGGTCGCTGAAGAAGGACCTGATAGTGCTGTGGCAGACGGGCCTAGGAAGCACAGGACCCTATGGAGGCTACAAGGCGTACGGCAGGCTGATGCAGCACGCCTGCGCCGTGTCCACCATAAGCGGAACGCCCGACAGCCTCGGCGTAGCCAACGTCTCCTACTCCGATTACCACACTTCGGTGTTCAACGCGATGGCGATAATAGGGGCGCTGGAGAGACGCCGCCGCACCGGCGAGGGCTGCTTCATCGAGTGCCCGATATACGAGTCCGGCGTTGTCACCGTCGGTCCCGCCTTCCTGGACTACCAGGTAAATAAGGTGATACCGGAGCGGAGGGAGAACAGGCACCGCTTCTTCGCCCCCCACGGCGCATATCCCTGTAAAGGTACGGACAGGTGGTGTACCATCGCCGTGACCAACGAGGAGGAATGGAAAGCCTTCTGCGGCGTTATCGGCAACCCCGCGTGGACGAAATCACCGCAGTTCGCCACCGCTGCCGACAGGGTAAAGAATGCCAAGGAGTTGGACCGCCTGGTCGGGGAGTGGACCTCGAAGCGCAACGCCCACCAGGTGATGGAGAGGATGCAAAAGGCGGGTGTGCCGGCGGGAATCGTGTCCAAGGGGGAGGACCTCGCCAACAGCGAGCACCTGAAGAGCCACGAATTTTATAAGCATACCGAGTACTATGCTGCCGACTTCAACGCGCCCGGCGTGAAATGGCCCGTAGCCGGGACATCGCCAGTCTTCTCAGAGCCGATCTACTTCTCGGAGACACCTGTTATGTTCGGCCCCATGCACAAGGTGGGGCAGGACAACAACTATGTCTACGGCAAGCTGCTGGGCATGTCGAAGGAGGAGATTAAGAAACTGACAAAAGAGGGCGTGTTCGCCTAGGTACCACCAGCGAATGATATGAACTGATATAACATATGCCGTTCGTGGTGAGCCCGTCGAACCATGGACGGCCCTTCGACAAGCTCAGGGCGAACGGGTTAAAATTTATCAAGGAGGATACCTAAATGGCTACGAAGCGCTTGACCAACCCCAAAGCTATTGACATGGAGTGCCTGATGAGCACCAAGGAAGGCGCGGTGAGCAGAGACCCCGCGATGATTGAGGCTCTTCAGGAATACTTCAAGACTTCAGGAATGCGGATAAAGACCGAAGACGAACAGGCGCAAGACTGGAGAGATGCTGGTGTACAGGTGGTGATTCTCACCGCAACAGGCAAGCCCTTCGGCTTCACCGAGTTCGAGCAGATAAAGGAAAGGCATAACTATATCGGTCAGCTTAAGAAGGATTATCCCGACGTCGTTCTAGGATTCTGGGTCGGCCTTCCCCTCGACTGGGGCGTCTGGACAGCGCTCAAGGAACTGGAGAGGTGTATCAAAGACCTGGGTAGCTACGGTGTATTCGTCTCAGGTATGGCCGGGGTTCCGGCGAACGACAAGACGTGGTGGCCTTTCTACGAGATGTGCCAGGAGGCACAGGTCCCCATCAAGATTACAGTAGGCGCAACCGCCGGAGGCGCCGGTCAGGGCGGCGGTATGGGCATACGCCTTGCCACCGAGAACCCGATACCCAACGTGGACGACGTCGCCGCGGCATTTCCCGGCCTGAATATTATCGGGCATCACTATCCCTGGCCCTTCATCGAAGAGATGACAGCGGTCATGATACACAAGGACAACGTATACTGCGAGGTGCACGGCTGGCGGCCTAAGTACCATCATGAGCTGTTCAAGCGAGAACTGAACACCCGCGTCAGGGACAAGATAATGTTCGGCTCTGACTACCCCTTCTTCCAGTACCAGATACTCTTCGGAGACTGGGAGGCGGAGACGTACGGCATCAAGCCGGAGGTTCTACAGAACGTCTATCTCAATACGGCGCGGAAAGTGTTAAAATTAAAATAGAGCATTACCAAGTCATATAACTCCTGGAAACGGAGGCATTTCACATGGAGTTCAGTTTTACCCCTGAGCAGGAGCGCCTGCGGCGGGAAGTGCGGGAGTTTCTGCAGAAAACGGTGACGGATGAGAGCAGGCTGGATTTCAGGTTCGACCGACCGTACTGCCCCGATACCTGGAAGGTGCTGCGCGGTTTGGGGGAACATGGCTGGCTCTGTCCTCTATGGCCAAAGGAATGGGGCGGGATACATGCTACGCCTCTGGACAACTATGTCATCCAAGAAGAACTGGCATACGCATATGCTCCCGCGCCATTCGCTGTGATTAGTGCCATGGTTGTGGGTCCCACGCTCCTGCTCCACGGCAGCGACGAGCAAAAGAAGAAATTCCTGCCCATGATAGCCCGCGGCGAAGTCGAGTTCTCCATGGGCTATACAGAGCCTCAGTCAGGCTCGGACCTCGCTTCGCTGGCTCTAAAAGCTGAGGACAAGGGCGACTACTATCTGCTCAACGGCCAGAAGATGTTCAGCACCAAGGCTGACTTCGCCGAATATGGCTGGGTGGCAGTGAGAACCGACGCTGAGAACCCCAAGAAACACAAGGGTATTTCGCTGCTGATTATCGACTTGAAGAATACGCCTGGTGTCACCATCCGCCCTATCTATAGCATGAGCGGCTATCACTCCAACGAGGTCTTCTATGACGACGTCCGTGTCCCCAAGGAGAACCTTGTCGGTGAAGAGAATCAGGGCTTCTATATTATCGGGGCAGCTCTGCTTTTCGAGCGGGCTGTTACAATCAGCGGGTTTCACCGCCCTCTTGAGGAACTGGTGGAGTACGTCAAGAATACAAAACGGCATGGGAAGCCGCTGTCAGAGGACCCACTCATCAGGCGCAAGCTGGCTGACATCGAGATGAAGTTTGCCGTAACCGGGGCGATCTCGCGCCGTCTCTGCTGGATGCAGGAGAAGAAGCTGTTTGCTCTGACCGAGACCGCAATGTCCAAGTTGCTCAGTACCGAGATAGTCTACGATATGGCGAACGCAGGTATGCAGATAATGGGCCCCTATGGCGAACTGGCGTCCGACTCCAAATATGCAGAGTTGCATGGATGGTTTGCCCATATCTACCAGGAGTCTCCACACTACAAGATCGCCGGCGGAACTTCTGAGATTCAAAGGCAGATTATCTCTACCAGAGGGCTAGGGCTTCCCAGGGGCTAGTTCCTATTAACAGCTAAGCCCTCTATCCACAACATGGAGAAATTTGGCATCTATGGTCACTCTGAGAGGTTTGCCTTTGAGTAGTCCCAGAAGCAGGAAAAAGAACGAAATTAAGGGCTGCGTTTTTAATATAGAGCGATTCGCCATACGCGATGGGCCGGGAATCAGAACCACCGTTTTTTTCAAGGGCTGCCCGCTTCGATGCCTCTGGTGCAGCAACCCGGAATCGTTCCAGCCCTCCCCACAGCTTTTCTACTTCGAACACCTGTGCCAGCAATGTTATCGTTGTGTTGACGCATGCCCTAACAAGGCCACCTCGGTAAACCCAGAGGGCGGTATAGAGATAGCTAGAAACCTATGCAAGGCTTGTGGCAAGTGCGTTGAGGTATGTCCCACCAAGGCCAGAGACATAAGCGGGATGATTATGACCGTTGACGAAGTGATGGAGGAAGTGAAGAAGGACATGCTGTTCTATCAAAACTCAGGCGGCGGAGTTACCGCCTCAGGAGGCGAGCCGACGCACCAGCCTGAGTTCCTCCAGCGTCTCTTCGAGAGGTGTCATGAGTCAGCAATCCATACGTGCCTGGATACCTGCGGATTCGTGAAATCCAAGGTGCTGCAGAAGATACTGGCGTATACCGACCTAGTTCTCTACGATATAAAACATATGGACCCGGTGCAGCATAAGAAGCTAACCGGTGTAGACAACGGCATCATATTGGAAAACGCCAGAATGATCGCCACTCAAGGAAAGCCAATGATTGTAAGGGTGCCCTTGATACCACGGCACAACGACTCGGAGCAGAATATCAAAGCACTGGCCGGGTTTATGGCTGATCTTAAACTGAAAAAAATAGACCTTCTCCCCTACCACGCACTTGGCAAGGCGAAATACGAAAGATTAGGTCTGGAATACAAACTAAGCAAGCTCAAGCCACATAAAAGCAAGGAGATAGAAGCGATTAAGACCGCTCTGGAGTCCTACGGTCTGGAAGTCGGGGTAGGCTGACCTTCCACCCCGCGTGAGCGATTCCGGTTGATTACGGTTTCTGACGACAAAAAGGAGGAGAGCATGGATTACGCTCTTAGTGAACAACAGGAAATGCTGAAGAATACGGCGCGCGACTTCCTGGCAAAGGAATGCCCGAAGACGCTGGTACGAGAAATGGAGAAGGATGAGAAGGGCTACTCACCCGAGCTGTGGAAGAAGATGGCGGAGCTCGGTTGGATGGGTCTGGTGTTCCCCGAGGGATACGGCGGCAGCGGGTTAACCGTACTGGACCTCACCATCCTTCTCGAAGAGATGGGGAGAGCGCTTGTCCCCGGTCCTTTCCTTTCGACCGTTGTCTGCGGCGGGTTAACCATTCTGAAATGGGGCAGTGCAGAGCAGAAAAAGGAACTGCTTCCCAGAATCGCGAAAGGGGAGTTGATACTTGCGCTAGCCCTTACCGAGCCCAGCGCCAGCTACTTCGCGGAGGATATAACCGTTAAAGCTGCCCCCGACGGAGATGATTTTGTAGTCAGCGGCACCAAGCTTTTCGTGGAAAACGCCCATGTTGCCGATTACCTGATATGCGTCACCAGAACCAAGGAAGGCAAGAATAAAAAGGACGGGATCACGGTCCTCCTCGTGGATGCAAGGAGTCCGGGCATTAGCTACACACTTCTGAAAACCTTCACCGCCGATAAGCAGTGCGAGGTCATTTTCGACAAGGTGCGTGTTCCCAAATCCAACGTGCTCGGCAAAGTGGATAAGGGGTGGCAGATAGTTGAGGATATTATAGAGCAGGCGGCGTTTGCACTGTGTCCCTGGATGACAGGCGGTGCTCAGCAGGTTCTGGAAATGGCGACCGAATACGCCAAGGAGAGAGAGCAGTTCGGCCGTCCCATAGGGAGCTTCCAGGCTCTCCAGCACAAGTGTGCCAACATGGCGACCGATATCGCCGGAGCGAGGGACATTACCTACCAGACAGCCTGGAAGATCAGCGAGGGGCTGCCCTACAAGAAGGACATCTCAATAGCGAAAGCATGGATTAATGAGGCCTATCGCAACGCCTGTGTCGAGGGTACTCAGATTCACGGTGGCATAGGAATTACCCAGGACCACGATATGCAACTCTATTACCGCCGTGCCAAGGGGATGGAAATCGCCTTCGGTGACGCCGACTACCACCTCGAACTGGTGGCACAGGAGATGGGCCTCTAATTACAGGTTCAGCCTCATCCCTTCATAGGCCAGAGCTATATCCGCTCCCAGCTCTCCAGCTACCTTTGTCGCTTCCTCCCTTATGTCATCCTCGAACAACGGGCTGAGGTGGATGAGCACCACCGGCGGCAGATAGCCCCTGGCTTTCTTGAACTCAGCGAGCTCCTGCCCAAGCAGTCGCGGCGTAAGATGGCCCGCCGGTATAGCGTGCTTCTCGTGCTGGTTGGGCAGGGTTACATCGATAATGAGAAGTTGCGGCGATATGTGCTCCCAACAGGCGGATAAACCCGGACCCGTATCCCCACTGAAGAAGAAACTCTTCCCCTCGCCGGAACTGACCTGATAGCCTACTGTAGGCACAGCGTGATTCACAGGAACAGCCAGCACCTTGTAGCCGCCGATATCCTCGACCTTATAAGGCTCAAGCGGGCGGAATTCGATGGGCGGGTTGTCAGGCGTCTTTATCTCGTTGAATTTGGGATAGATAACCCCGTTGAGAACATGGCGGGAAATCTCATCCAGCGTGCTGGCCTGCGAATAGACGCAGACGGTCTTCTGGAAATAGGAGATATTGAGCGCCATAGCAGCCACATCCCTGATGTGGTCGTAGTGGCAATGGGTGAGGATGATACTGTTCACCTTCGCCTGCTCCGAAAAGGAAAGGCTCGAGGTGAGCCCGCCGGCATCTACCGCGAGAGTGCCGTCAATAAGCAGCGATGTCAGCCTCGCGGTATCCGATTCGGAGTTGTGCGCACCCAAGACCCTGATCTCCATTTCTCGATTTCCTTTCCCTGAGTTGCTCTCAGCGTGTTACCAGTAAGGGATTGAAGTCGGTGTCGTAGTCGTAGGTATCAATACCTTCCTTCTTCTTGAGATAGCCCACGATGGCATAGGTGAAGGGCGTGGCCACCGCCTCGTAGAGGGTTTTCACCAGCCAGTGAGTAAGGATAATACTGCCGAGCACAGCCCCGGGCAGTGTGCCGCCGAAGGCGATTGCGATGAATACCGCGGCATCCAGCCCCTGCCCGACGATGGTGGAACCGATAGTCCTGGACCAGAGGAAACGTCCCTTCGTCCTGATTTTCATCTTGGCCAAGACGAAGGAGTTGGCGAACTCTCCTATCAGGTAGGCGACAAAGGATGCTGCCAGAACCCGGGGAACGTAATTGAAGATGCGTTCATAAGCTATCTGCACCTCGCTGTCAAACGCGGGAATCAGCCCCGCGACCCAGAAGGCTCCTACAGCGACGAGGTTGCAAAAAAAGCCCAGCCAGATCACGCGGCGCGCCTGGCGATACCCGTAAACCTCGGTGAGTATATCGCCGAAGATGTAGCTCAGGGGGAAGATGATTATGGCGGCGGGCAACGGCGCCGGGATTTCGAGGCTGCCGAGCTTTATAGGATCAACGCCTAGGGTTATCAGCTTGACAGCGATGATATTCGCCGTAATCAGGCAGGTGATGAACAGTGCGGCAACAACAACAAACCGGTGTGAGATGATGTTCACCTTTTAAATCCAGTGCCGGGAGCGGAAGAAAACGAGCATACCGACGATGATCACCACCATGGCGACCATCAGGCCGGCAAAGGCAGCCGGGTCATCTATGGGCATAGGATAGATATTCATGCCCAGGATGCTGGCAACCAGCGTCAGAGGAAGCATTATCGTTGCGATGATGGTCAGCACCCGCATAACCTCGTTGATGCGAAACGAGGTCAGGGTATCATTGGTATCGCTAAGACCCTCCACCACCTCTTTATAATCTTCAAGGGTATCTCTAATCTTGCGTAAATGGTCCGCTATATCGCCAAAGTAGACCTCTGGGTCTTCCTTGAAAATAGGCCACTCCTTCTGCTCCAATACCTCCACCGCTTCCGTCTGAGGCCTGATAATGCGCCGAAATGAAATGATGTCCCGGCGCAGCACCGCTACCTCCCTCACCGTCCCATGCGGCGTCTCGCTAAAGATACGGTCCTCCACTGACTCAATATTATCGCCTATCTTGTTGAGGATGGGGAAGCAATAGTTAACCAGCCTGTCGAGAATGAGATACAGCAGATAGCCGGAGCTACGGCCCATGCTTTCCTGCCGCATCTTTTCATTCGTTTGACATGATTTAAAAAAGCTTACCAGTGGCTTCAGGTCTCCCTGATGTAATGTGATCAAGTAGTGTTCACCGACGAAGATCGAAACCTGGCTCGGCGTCGTTACGCGTGCCTCGGGATTAAAAACCGGGAAATGAAGTACCATAAAGAGATATTCTTCGTACTCGTCTATTTTCGGCGTCTGGATCCTGCTCAAGCAGTCATCCAGATCGAGGGGATGGAACGGGTAATTCGCTGCCAGATACTTGGTCTCCTCCTCGGTGGGCCGCTCAATATCGACCCAGGTCAGCTTCTCCCAGACAATAGATTGGACGCTGGGCTCCGTGCCAGTTACAGAAGGTTTAGCTATACCGGCATAACGTCTTCTTATCACTCTTGGCCCTGTTATCCGTCTTATCCTCACCATTTGACAAACGACCTCAGTCTATCATAAGGCAGAGGAAAGGAATCTCTCAGCGGAGATGGCTGCGGTGGCTCCATCACCGACAGCGCTGGCGACCTGACGTGCCGAGCCTGCACGTACATCTCCTGCTGCGAAAATTCCCGGTACCTCTGTTTCCATCCGGTCATTGACCAGTATAAAGCCTTGGGGAGATAAAGCAAGCAGCCCACTCAGATAACCAGTATTGGGACTCAGCCCCACAGCTATAAAAACGCCGGAGACCTCCAGCCCAGACTCCTCCCCCGTCTTCACATTTCGCAATCCCAACTCCCTGACCTGAGTGTCTCCTTTAATTGACTCAACCACCGTATCCCAGAGAAAGGCTATCTTGTTCTCAGCAAAAGCCCTTTCCTGCAGTATCCTGGTCGCCCTTAGCTGGTCGCGGCGATGGATAATAACCACTTTGGATGCGAATCTGGTGAGAAAGAGGGCGTCGTTCAAGGCAACATTACCCCCTCCCACAACCGCGATTGCCTGCTCACTGAAAAAAGCTCCATCACACATGGCGCAGTAGGACACCCCCCTGCCTGTGAAATCCTCCTCACCGGGCACACCCAGCTTGCTGTGCTCGGAGCCACCGGCGATAATAACCGCTTTAGCATGATAACTGCCTTCACCGGTGCTCACTATCTTTCCATCCCCGCTCAACGCTATCCCCTCCACCTCAGCCATAACCATCTCCAGCCCGTATTTCTGCGCCTGCTGTTCCATCAGAGAGCCCAGTTCAGCACCGGATATGCCCTGCGGGAACCCCGGGTAATTCTCCACCAGCTCCGCATTCATAATCTGGCCTCCGAGCATAGCCCTTTCCAACAGCACCGCGTGCAACCTTGATCTCGCAGCATACAACCCTGCGCTAAGCCCTGCCGGGCCACCGCCAACAATAAGCAACTGGTAAGCATTATCCATATCCAGATCCCTCAGCAAATAGCCTTTAAGCTTTCAGAATGCCAGATAAAGCGCAGTATAGCCGGCAGCTCCAGACCTTTTTGGAACCGATGCTTCAACCTACCCATAAAAAACAGCCTACTACTGAAGTTGAGGAATATCCGCTTCATTACGCCAAAGGACTGTGGAGCCCACCGGGGCAAGTCCTAATTCGGGCACCGATTACGTCAGGGAAGCATCCAGGTGCTTTTTTAACTCCGCCCTAGGCCTAGCACCGACGATCTGCGTCATTGGCTTGCCGTCTTTGAACAGGAGCAGCGTTGGTATACTGCGAATTCCATATTCCGTGGCCACCCTGGCGTTCTCATCGACGTTAACCTTGGCAAATCCAATACGGCCTTCGTATTCCACTGCCAGTTGCTCGACCACAGGGGCAATTACGCGACAGGGTGCGCACCAGGGCGCCCAGAAATCCACGAGGAACGGCATTTCAGCC
>Ga0209427_10007052_pt1 | contig 12750 bp, 14 predicted proteins | sample DeeMarSWOR136_30_FD_187465 | JGI IMG/M metagenome (GOLD analysis project Ga0209427, IMG submission 187465) | Marine sediment microbial communities from White Oak River estuary, North Carolina - WOR-1-36_30 (SPAdes) (version 2) | ecosystem: Environmental > Aquatic > Marine > Intertidal zone >... | reverse complement strand
TAATTGTATAAACATCGGAATCACTTTTGCATTGTAGGTATATCTATTTTGAGCGACGAGGGTATGCATTATCAAGGGTAAATCCCTAATAACTCTCATTTCCACCACTTCTGTTTACTATCATTCATTGGTGATATAATCTGTTTTAGCTTTAATATTGGGAGGTATTGAAATGCCATATGCAGGGAACGGAGATATCAATATCTACTACGAAGTTGAGGGAGAAGGTCGACCGCTCGTAATGCTGCACGGTTTGATAAGGAGTTTAGAAGACGTAAAAGAATCGGGCTATGTAGACGCGCTGAAAGATGATTATAAGATTATCCTCATGGATGCCAGGGGCCATGGAAAAAGTGACAAACCTCATAACCCGGCAATGTATATCAGTGAGAATATAGTTGGTGATGTAATCGCTGTTTTGGATAGCCTTGGTATAGAAACTACCAACTTCTTTGGCTATTCCTACGGTGGAGGAATTGCTTTCGAATGTGCAAAGTATGCTCCCCAGAGAATGAAGTCTCTGATTGTAGGAGGAGCCGGTGCGAGACATCCACCTCCTGAATTGCTCGAAGAATATATCAAGTTATTTGAGACTGGAATGGAGGTTTTAATCGCTGAACGCGAACGAACTGGACCGATATCCCCTGGTGTGAAAGCACGCATGTTGGCAAACGACTGTGAAGCATTAATAGCTATCTGTAAGGCAATGTTGTCCAGTCCTTCCATAATAGATGACGTGCCGGGTATGAATATACCGTTCCTTCTTTTCGTTGGTGAAGCTGATAACAGCTTTTCAGCGGCTAAAGAAACCAGTGAAATGCTTCCTGACGTTACTTTTATCTCTTTACCGGGTCTTGACCACATACAGGCAGCCACCCGTCTCGATTTAGTGATACCTCATATCAAAGAGTTCCTGTCCAGAGTAAATTGAATAAAGAAAATAGCAGACATAAAAATAATCGCAGCGGAATGATTCGAAGCCACGACCATCACTTAAGATGCTCTTTCCACTGCTTGCGGAACTTGCTGATCTTGGGTGAAATTACCATCTGGCAGTAAGCCTGTTCGGGATGTCGAGAGAAATATTCCTGGTGATAATCTTCCGCGGGATAGAATGTTTCCAGCGGGACAATCTGTGTGACGATGGGTTTATCCCATAAATTAGCTTTACCGAGTTCTCTAATAAGTTCCTCTGCGACTCGTTTTTGCTGCTCGTTGTGGTAGAAAATGGCTGAACGATATTGGGTGCCTACATCCGCCCCCTGTCTATTCAATGTTGTTGGATCATGGACAGAGAAGAAAATCTCCAGGATTTCCCGATAAGATAGTTTGGAGGGATTATAACTCACTTGTACCGACTCAGCATGGCCAGTCTTACCAGTGCAGACCTGTTCATAGGTCGGATTGACAGTGGTGCCTCCAGTGTAGCCAGAAACCACATTTTCAACGCCGTTAACTTCCCGGAAAACCCCCTCGATACACCAAAAACAACCACCAGCTAGAGTAGCAACTTCCCATGATACTGCCTGGTTCATAGTCTCCCCTCGGGTATGAATTTCATTGCAATACCGTTCATGCAATAGCGTTTACCAGTAGGCGGCGGGCCATCATCAAAGACATGGCCAAGGTGGGAGCCACACCGGGCACACAGTACCTCGGTCCGTATCATTCCGAGACTCCTGTCTGTCTGCTCGGCTATGTTCAACGTTGATACTGGCTCATAATAGCTGGGCCAGCCTGTCCCTGATTCGAACTTGGTAGAACTGCGAAAAAGGTCGGTGCTACAACGTACACACTGGAAGATTCCGGGTTCGTGGAGTGTGTCAAAGGTGCAGGTGCCCGGGGACTCTGTCCCCTTTCTAGTTGTGATTTCATACTGCTCTTTTGTCAGCAACTGCTGCCATTCCGCATCCGACTTCTCGATTTTGTCTAGGGTAACAACGCGGTTCTGCCCGGCATCATAAATCTGGACCGTGGTCATGTCCGCACCCCCTTATGAGTCTTATAAACATGTTATATCACACTGGGAAACAGTTCACTATCATGAATTCTTTCTATTTTTTAATGTAAGGTGGTACAAGTGCCGCGGCAATTAATAAACTGGGACCCAGGTACAGCCCTGACCAGGCGAATAGAGCTACCAGAGCCATGACAATTAATCCTACTCTTCTCAATATAGTAAGGTTTGGCTTGCTCCGAAGTGCATACCGTAATGTAAGTAATCCGAGAATAACGGACACAATGACTATTGCCAGCGTAATTAATGCCTCGATTGTAGTTCCCGTACGCGTAAAGGCGAATAATATCTGGTAGATTGTCCCCGCGGCCGTGCCTAGTAAAGAAAAACCTCCGAAGGTAGCTAACCATTTCGATATACCCCTCGGATGCTGTCCTCTCTTGCTACGACGATAGGTAATTACACCGCCGATAATAACTACCAATAGTAGCGGTAGAAAAATTACCAGCTGGTTTTGCCCCTCCCATACGTAAATTTCGTACACCCTGGATGAAATCAGAATCAATTCTAGTGGGGTAAACTCCTCAACATAGCCTACGATGATGGCGTAACTATCAGCCTTATGAGTGTGGTCATGCCCATTTTTATGAAGCTCTGGATTGAATACAGCTACGTAGTATGTGCCATCGCTGGGAGCACTCATCGTAAGCGTACAGAGTTCGTAGAACCAGCCCGGGGTAAACGGTTCATAGGCTGCTTTACCTGGATCAGCACCGTAAATCACAATGGTACCGTAACCGCTCGGTACCTCGACATAGTCCGGTACGCTGTCATGTTGGGTAATGCCGGGACCAACCAGGGTAAATGCAGGCAGGAATCCAGATTGAGCAGGGCTATCTGGTACGATAAGAGATATCTGTATCTTTTCACCTTCGGAAACCGTCAACTTATAATAGTCAGCCACACCCTCATGCTCCAACCGCGTATAGATAGCCCACGATTTCGCCGGGTCATCGATCTCATGGGCAGTTGATGGACCATGATTCTCTTCCGGGAATACTGGAGAATGAGCTAATACTGCGGTTACCGGAGCCAACACCAAGCTGGCCAGTAATACGCCGGTGAACAAGATAAATATCATATGATACGCGACTCAGCTTATTTTCTCCATGTCTTCTCCACAACAGACCAGTGTGCCACCGCCCGCTTTGGTAACAGTTACCTCGTTACCACATATATTGCATCGATACTTCTCGCCAATCGACTCGACTGCCATAGTTGCAATCCCCCTTCCTGTCATTTTATACAATAATCTTAGTCGCTTTAAAATTACGAAGTCATATAATTTACATACAAAAGTTTACAAAAGTATGACATTCTAGCAGTACAGGGAAGACTATCGCAAATGATATTGGTACAAGAAGCTTTGGTTCAGGACAGGTCAATTCCCGCTCGTTTTAAATGGGTATGAGGAAGGCGAAGTATCGTGACACATAGTTTAGGTGCAACACCGATACACACTTTTTTAATAGAGGTTTCTAGAGTAAGGTCAGATCTCCTGAAATACAGCACTCCAGGATAAGCATCTGGATTTCACTATCACTTTCGGCCAGGCTGAGAGTTGTATTTGTGTCTACAACTAGATATATTTCTCTCAAGTGGCAGAGTTTGCAATTATATCATAAGCCCGATTGTTCAGTCTATCGTATTTTGCCACTCCTGACGGTAATCTTCCTTATCTATTCGACGTCACCAGGTTCCACAGAGTACGGCTACTAGGCAATGGTGCCTTCCTCTTTGAAAAGGGCAATGTCCTCCCAGGTGAAACCGTACTCAAGTAGAACCTCTTCAGTATGCTGACCGAACTCCGGAGCCGGCATCCGGACTGAAGAGGGGGTCTTACTCATCATTACCGGGTTATTAAGCTGCTCGATACGCCCGCACTGGGGATGGTCATAGGACACGAAACAGCCGCTCTCTCTTGCCTGAATGTCATTAACAGCCTCTTTTATAGTTTGACGAGGCGCATACGGTATATCCTTAAGCAGAGGGCGCCATTCTTCATAGGTCTTACTCATGAATACCTCCGCGAATATTTGCCGTAGTTCGGGGGCGTCCTCAGAACGTCCTTCCATTGTCTGGTACTTAGGATTTTCAGCCAGGTCCGGTCTCCCGACAGCCCTACAGAACCTCTCCCAATAGCGGTCCGGCTGTAGAATAACGAAAGCCAGGGTCCTTGAGTCCTTGGTAACGTAAATACCAGTTAGCGGACTGCGAACCTTTATCCTGTCAGCATAGAAAGCCTGGATTTGCATAATCGCCATCAAAGCCTGTTGCTGTAACTCCATCGGCGGGTCGGGAGCACGCCAGTCCGCAACGTCCATCCCGGTGATGAGAGCTGCAGAAGCATCATATCCCAACTGGTAAAGGCCAGTATGGAATAATGAGACATCTACTTGTTGACCAATACCGGTCCTCTCCCTGACATAGAGCGCCTGCATAATGCCGTAGGCAAGGGTCATCCCGGCCAAATTGTCACCGATTGCCACCCGGTAACCCATGACGGGAACACCAGGCATGGACATCAGTTGGGGAAATCCAGAGCGTGCCCAAAAGGCGGTAGTATCATAGGCCGGAAGGTCCTTATCCGGGCCTTCCTTACCATAACCGTTGACATTGCCCCAGATAATACGCGGATTTATCCTATTCAATGTCTCGTAGTCCACCTTGAACCTTTCCAGCTCGAAGGTGCGCATATTACTGAGAAATACGTCAGACTCCTTTACCATCCTGTGGATGATGGCACGTCCATTCTCTTTGGTGAGGTCAAGGGTGCAACTCCGCTTGTTGCGGTTAAAGTTCTCCCAGTTGAAATCGAATTCGGATGGCCAACCTATACCCTGCTCCATCTGAGCATCCTTGAAACTCCGCCAGAAATCACCTGTGGTCGGGTTCTCAATATGGATGACATCCGCCCCGAAGTCACCGAGGATGCGGGCGCACATCGGTACCGCAGCTACCTGTGAGCAATCAATAACCTTTAGACCTTCCAGTGCCATAGCCAATTTAGTATTCCTCCTTCTGTCTAATTAAAGGAATTGTAGGTAATCGGACTGGCCTTGTCAAAAGCCATAGGGCATAGAGCTGGGCCATGTGATATTGGTCCAGAATTGAAGTGAGTGCCTGAGCGGCCAGGTTCTTTGTATCACTGTTAATGCAGCAGTAGTAGCCAGTGACGAAGGAAAGTGTCGAGTGGAAGGGGACAAGCATAAATACTTTTATGACCCTTAGCCAATCTAGGTAGGGAAGCCTTTGCGATGTGCTCGCCATCCGCAACTTCTCTAGAACCTATTCCTGCTCCCTCGCGAGCTCCACACCCCTGTCGAATGCCGCCATATTGAGCTCAAATGCCCTGGGAAACCTCTCTTCTATGACTGGTTCCAGCGATTTCCTCTCCAGTGGCAAGAGACCGCAGCCAACGAGAGCACCCACGAGAATCACATTGGCCATGATGGCATTTCCCAGTTCTTGCGCTTCCTCGGTGGCATTTATTACCCATGTCTTGGCTGACAAATCCTTAATGTCTTCCATTACTTTATTCAAACCGGGGTATTTGGCCTTACTACCAGTGATATCTATGGCTTGTATCGGTCTGGGGTTGACCATAGTGATGACGTCCGGGTTACCGAATTGTGCCAGCATCCGCATGGCTTCCACTGGTTCCATAGCAACGATGACATCAGCACGACCCTCAGGAATAATCGGACTGCACTGGATCTCCTTCGAGATTCTTATGTAATTAATAACTGATCCACCCCTCTGCTGCGCCGGGTAGCTCTGCCCAAAAGTCACAAGGTATCCTTCCCTTACCAGAGCGTCACAGACCAGTTGGGATGTCACTACATTACCCTGCCCAGCGACGCCAATAATTATCAGGTTAAGCGGGTCTTTTATCAGTTCTTTCATCGTCCTGGTATCTCCTCGGCTATTTCTCTCTCTTGTGTCACCACCGGCTCCCTTATGATTGCTCCTTGCGGACATATGTCAGCGCATAACCCACAACCGCTGCAAATAATTTCATCTATCTTGGACTTACCTGCTTCCTCGTCCCATACCAGCCCGGGGCAACGTAATATCCTGGTGCACAACCGGTCACAGCCGCAGGAATCCCCCAAGCACTTTTCCGTGTCCACATATACGTCGTACGGAGGCCCTTCCCGCCTAGCTCTTATCAGCTCGCATTCACGCCGCATTACCACTACCCTGGGACCTTCTCTCTCGTCCTTCATTACATCCAGCAGAGTTTCCGTTGTTTTCTCAAGGTCGAAGGGGTCACAGATCTCAACCCGTACTCCCATTGAGCGGCATATAGCTTCAATACTTACCTCTCTCGCCGGGTCTCCCATGGCGGTCATTCCAGTTCCAGGGTGAGGCTGAAAGCCGGTCATGGCTGTGGCATTGTTATCATAGACAATCAGAGTAAAGTTGGATTTATTCCAGACGGCGTTTAGCAACGCCGGGATACCGGCGTGGTAGAAGGTGGAGTCACCAACACCGCCGAGCACCGGTTGGTCAAACCCGAACTGCCCCAATTTCCCCAGACCGTCAGCCACTGCAGCCCCGCTTCCCATGGCGTAGGCAGTCTTGGCCACATAGAAGCCTGCAGGTCCCAGTCCCGCACTAATACAACCATTGTCGGCGGTAGCGAAACCAAGACGCCCGTCCAGCTTGAGGGCGTTCTTGATTGCCCAGTAGCTGGCACGATGGGGACAGCCGGGACATAGGGTCCCAATTCGCACAACAACATCGCTTTTTACAGCCGCCTCAACTTTCTTGCTGTAGTCGGCATCGCGAGACTCGTATGTAAGACCCATTATCTTGGTTATCGCTCTGATGACACTGTCCGGATTTAGCTCTCCGTAAGCAGGTACGTGCCCAGAACGCTTGCCGTAGAAAATAGGGCGTAGACTGTCAGGAGGCAGGCTGGCTGCTAGTTCCATCACGCTCCGCTCCACGAAGGGATCGGTCTCTTCTACGAACAGGATTCTCTGTGATTTGCCCAGGTGCTGCACTACAAGCTTTTCCGGCAGGGGCCAGAGGGTGCCCAGTTTCAGGATACCGACCTTGTCCTCCAGCTTCAATAGCCTCACCGCCTCCTGAGAGTGGAGCCAGCTACCGCCACAGGTTATGATCAGCAAATCTGCCTTATCCGGCCCCACATACCGGTTGAACGGTGACAACTCAAACTTCTCCTGTGCCTTGTCCAGCTTCTCATGCACGGCGGCGTGTGGATTTACCGGTCTACCTAACCTATCAAGCTCAAAACGCGCCTTTTTTTCTTTTTCAGGTAGCTCATTCAGCTTTACATTGCCTCTTGTATGGGAAATTTTAGCTACACACCTCAGCATGCAGAGAGTGTCGAGCTCCTCGGAAAGGTCAAAGAGCCATTTCGTCATATCCTTGGCTTCCTGGAAGTCACCCGGCTCAAGCAGCGGGATATCCAGCCACTTTGCTACCGGTCTCGTATCCTGTTCATTGGGGCTGTTTCTCTGACCTGGGTCGTCGCAGTTTACCAGAAGCAACCCTCCCCCACCACGCAAACCTCTCTGGGTGAGAGTGGCTATGAAGTCCATGGCCACATTTGTCCCGTTCTGTTTCATAGTTGCCATGGCGCGAACACCGCCAAGGGAAGCACCAGTCGCCACCATCATCGCTACCATCTCATTTACTGACCATTCAGCGTAGATGCCTCTACGTTTAGCGACTCCAGCAAGGGTGGGGAGAATCTCTGACGAAGGTGTGCCAGGATAAGAAGCTATAAATCCTATTCCTGCCTCCAGTGCGCCGCGTGCAATAGCTTCGTTACCCATTAACAGCAGGGTTTTTCCGGGAGCATCTATGTCAATATCTGGCATCTCAATCCACCTCCTTAATTCGCTATCTGCCTTTAAACCATTAGCCTGTCGATCAAGCTCTGTGATAAACCAAGGTAGAGAAGATTCTTCTCATCACCGCTCTTTTTGATGATCTCCTGTAATGCCCGTTTCTTCTTGAGTAACGCTGCCTCCTTAAGGTGTGCCAGATTCTCATCAGGCAGTTTATCAATCTCAAGTTTCGCTTTTACTCTAGCCATCTCCATCAGCTCAGCACCAGTATCGGTACGGATAATAACAGTATTCCAACCTTCAGTACCCTCTACTGAGCCAATCGAGATATCGGCAAACTCAGATGTCATATCGAGACAATAGGCACAGGTTGGCATGGTGAATTGCCTGACCTGCTCCAGCGAGAATGACATTCTACCTGATGCAGTATAGGCATCGAACCTGTTGGCCGGAGGGGGTGGAATATCAAACTTGGTCACCCATGGCAGGTTTAGGTTCTCGGTTAAGAATTGATGGAATCCATCAGGAGAAAGAGCCCAGGTACAGAACAGTCCGATGACCAGCTTGATATTATTTACATCAAACCGGTTCTGTGGAGGTTCTCTCTTCATCTTGCTTACGGCCAGCACCTGACACGGTACGGCAACTATCCCCAACCTGTGGTTGCTATACTCGGGAACGTGATTATAACTCTCTAATACGGGACACGCCATGTAGCTGGAGCCGGCGCATTCAAGCACCGCCGTCTTGCTTCGGGCCAGGAAGCCCTTCGGTGTCTTGTCATCGGTGGTTCTTGTCAGGATTGCGCTGTTAATAATCCCCTCTGCCATCGCTAGCGATACCAGTGTGGTTACCGCTCCCCCATATTGTGCTTTCTCCCTGATACCTGCATCTGTTGACCTTACCATCAGGACTTCCTTGGTGGTTCCCAGTTCGTCTTCGCTATAGGGCGCTCCGAAGACTTGCTGGCTTATGGCATCCATGTCTGTATAGGTCCGCGGGCAATATTTATAACACTGGCCTTCGGTTAGAGTGCAATTATCTAGAAGCACTATCCTGCCTTTGTATGGCACCAGGTAAGGACAGGCCCCGGCGCATGCACCACATAGAGTACACAGCCCCTTATTTATAACTTCGTCGAATAACTCCTTAGAACCTTTGACCTTTACGTCCATAGGTTTCTCCTTTCAGGTTCGTTCCCCACAACGTATCCTGACCTTGGTAACAGCTACAGGTAGTATTCTATGCCCAATTCTTCGGCTAGTTGTTTCAGGTCCTCAACAACCTTTGGATCAAGCGGAATCCCGTTGGTCTCCCGGTCTTTAACAATCTCAGCTTCGTATCCACCGGGAACGGTGACCTTCTTCACACCTGGTAGTGTCGGCAGGGCTTCCAGTGCTTCCACCGTATCATCCATGGACTTTTTGAATTTGTCTACAGGCAAGAAGCTATCGATGCGGATAGCACCAAAGAAGTGGTCGGAGTAGTTACCCAGTGCCTCCGCCGGGGTTTCTGCCAGAATGCTGGCGGTTGACCCCGAAAGCACCCCGCAGAGGATATCCACAACCAGAGCTAACCCGAAGCCTTTGTAGCTTCCCATCGCTGGTGTTCCACCCAGAGGTAGCAGGCCACCTTCACCCCAAACCCTTTTGGTGGGGTCGGTTACTGGCTTCCCTTCGCCATCTATTACCCAGCCCTCGGGTATCGAACTCCCTGTCCTCAGGGCTATCTCTATCTTACCGCCAGAAACTGCAGAAGTCGCCATATCGAGGACAAACGGAGGTTTCTTGCCTGCCGGCACTGCCACAGCCAAGGGATTGGTACTAAGGGCGGGCTTGCTACTTCCTGGAGCTACCACTATGGGTACGTTGTTTGTCATAGCTATCCCGATCATGTCGCGTTCCAAGGCCATCATTGCATAGTAGGCGGCAGCCCCGAAGTGGGTGCTATTCCGTACCGCCACAAAACCAGCCCCTGTCTCCTGTGCCCGGCGCATGGCCTCCATCATGGCGTGGTAACCAACAACAAAACCGAGTCCGTTATCACCATCCATTACTGCCGTAGAGGCAGCCTGGCTAAAAATCTGTGGCTTTGGGTTCAGATTGATAATCCCTCGCCGTATCCGCCTGGCATAGAACATTCTCAGGTGAGCAACACCGTGGGATTCGACACCTCTCAGGTCGCATGCCACAAGCATTCTTGCTGTTATGATGGCATCATCCTCTGGCACACCCAGCTTCTCCAGTGCCTTGGATGCGAATCCCGTTAGTTTTTCAGCATCAACTCTGGTTGTTGCTTTGGACAAATTCAATCCTCCTGACATATATTCATCGTCGATTAAAGGCGGTAAGCCCTTGCCTCATCTTCCGCATTGTATCACAACGTGTTGGTTGTTTGAAGATAGCCACATACTATTGATATCTGGAAGCACTCAAGAGACCAAAAATATAGTCTGCCCGGATTCTGGAGCAAGAGTTAGTTAAAGTGAGATTCTTAGATGAAGTATTGGTTGCTGAAAAGGATTGACTAGGATGTTGGAAGGGTATATGATATGGCTGCCTTGAATTTCCATAGTTATGGAAAGCAGTCGAAGGAGGCACCGTATGCGCACCTATATCATCAGAAGATTGCTGCTAATGATACCCACCATGATCGTGGTGAGTATAGTGGTCTTCTTTACGATCCGCTTTATTCCAGGTAATGTAGTCGAGATAAACATCTTCCACAGCGTTCAAACGTTATTATTTGTTCCAGTGCTTTTGCTTGTGCTCCCTAGTCACCTCTTGTAATATCACGCCGTGCCCCCCTTACTCTGTAGGCACAATGAATATGTGCTGAATAATATCCTCGACATCTGTGATGACGAGATAGCGTAACTTGTTATCGAAGGAGTCCTGCAATAGAAGTGGTATAGAATCGAAGTTTTCGACCGCAAACCACCCCCTCTTGGTATAACGGATATTAACATCAGCACCATTCTCCTTTGGCCACAGCTTTGAGTACCACACTCGATGCCACTCTTACATTAAAAGCATTATTGCTGTTCATGAACTCAGGATGATAGAATCTTGATGATTAGGAGTGGTTATAGTGGACTTAAGTTTTACAGGCGAGCAAGAAAAGTTCCGGCAGGAGATTGACGACTTCTGTGATAGGGAATTGCAGGGCGAGGTCTTGAGTCCGGCTACTTCGCCTTCTTTCGTCCAGAAAGTAGCCGAAAAAGGCTGGTTGGGTCTATCTATCCCCAGCGAATATGGTGGCCTGGGGCGGGATGCTATCTACCGTGTTATCTTCAATGAAGAGATGGCTTATAACCAGGCACCAATACCTTTGGGACTATACGGCCGGTCTTTTAACCTGTTTGGCAGGATCTGCCTTAAATATGGCAGTAAAGAGCAAAGGGAAAAATGGCTTCCTAGACTAGCCAGGGGTGAAGCTTTCGGTCAGTGTTACACTGAACCGGAAGCAGGCACTGATATGACCAGAATCGAGACCCGCGCCGTACGGCAAGGTGATTTCTATATTATTAATGGACAGAAAATGTTCATTACCACTACCCATGTACTTAAACGCACATTACTCATGGCGCGGACTGACCCTGATGCACCTCCAGAGAAGGGCCTCAGTATGTTCGTGATGGACAACACATCCCCCGGAGTCAGCTTTACTCCATTGACAGGAATGGGTAACTATCGAACGAATCAACTTTTCCTGGATAATGTGAAGGTGCCCTGCGAAAATCTTATAGGTGAGGAGAACCGTGGCCACGAATACTTCCTATGGGACAAGCCGTTCTATCTTCATAAGGAACAGGGTGCTGAGGTAGGAGCACTACGGCATGCATTTGAAGACCTGGTCAGATATTGTTGTGAGACCAAGAGCAATGGGCGGTTCCTGAGCCAGAATCCAATGGTTCGACAGAGGCTAGCTGAAATGGCAACCAATATCAAAGCAATGCGACTTTTAACCTATCACATGGCCTGGATGGAAACCAGGGGTCTCGATGTCTCTGATATTTCACCCAAGGCCAGGGTATTCATTGTAGAGGGTTGGCTGAAATTCAATAGTGTCGTCATGCAGTTGCTTGGCTTGGCTGGACTAATAGAGCGTGGCTCAAATTATGCACCACTCGGTGGTGCGATGGCCTGGCACTACCAGTACGATGCTATCCAGTACTTCACTCGTGGCAGCCCCTCTTACACCAAAAGCGTTATTGCTGCCCATGAACTGGGAATGCCGGAATTTTGGTAATAAGGAGTGGTTACCGTGGACTTACATTTTACTGAAGAGCAGGACAAGTTCAGGCAGGAGGTAATTGACTTCTGTAAAGCTGAAAGAGGTGATCCGTCCTCTTTCAGCCGCAAGCTATCGGAAAAGGGGTGGCCAGGCCTGTCTATCCCCAAAGAGTATGGAGGTCTGGGGCTTGGGGCAATATATCGTGTAATTTTTATGGAGGAGATAGCCTACTGGCGAGCACCAGTAGCCCCGTATGACTATGGCGTAACTACAAGCCTTCTCGGGAACATTTGTCTCAAGTACGGTAGCGAAGAACAGAAGAAAGAATACCTCCCCAAAATAGCTAGAGGTAAAATATTTTGTGGACAGGGTTATTCAGAACCACAGGCTGGCAATGACCTGACCATGGTTCAAACACGTGCCGTGCACCAGGGCGATTACTATGTGATTAACGGCCAGAAGATGTGGGTACACGATGCCCGTACATACAAATACACTCTACTAATGGCCTGTACAAATCCTGATGTCGCTCCCGAAGAGGGTCTAAGTATGTTCATCGTTGACAATGAGTTACCAGGAGTAACTGTAAGACCACAGTTAGCTATGAGCGGTCAACTAACACCCGAGGTTTTCCTTGATGATGTAAAAGTACCTGCCACATACCTCCTGGGT
>Ga0209427_10007049_pt1 | contig 12753 bp, 12 predicted proteins | sample DeeMarSWOR136_30_FD_187465 | JGI IMG/M metagenome (GOLD analysis project Ga0209427, IMG submission 187465) | Marine sediment microbial communities from White Oak River estuary, North Carolina - WOR-1-36_30 (SPAdes) (version 2) | ecosystem: Environmental > Aquatic > Marine > Intertidal zone >... | reverse complement strand
CAAAGATTCATCGATTAATTTTCTAATCTTATCTTTCTCATCAATATATAATAATTGAATTGGTTCAAGATTTGCATGGCACGCGCGTAAAAGATTAAGCCTATCTGCTTTTGGTTTAGATAAAGTTTTTTCATGTGCTTTTACAAGTTTGTAATGTGGATCTAACTTCAAAAGAACAAAAAATCCGCTCATAATTTTTTTCTGTGTATTAATTTTGTATTCAATTTTATATGGAAAAATTGCAGGTTTATTAGATTCAATAAATATAGAGTCCTTAATCCATTGATCTAATAATTTTTTAGCCCTGGTATACTTATTATTTGTCTCATTATCACCTGGTTTTTGTTTTCCTAAAATTAATCTTACAAAATTGAGTGGATGTTTTTCATAAAGTTCTGTTTGCATTTTCTCTGATATAATGTCATATGGTGGAGACATTACTTCATCAAGTTTTTCAATTTTTTCCTTATTATATGTTATACCCTTAAATGGAATTACTTCAACCATCTATTTTGCCTCCTTAAGATTTAAAATGAATATAATTATTAAAAAGATAAAATATTTTTTACATTTTACTACTATATTAATCTGGAAAAAATGAATAAACAAAAGGGTGGAGCGGTATATACACCAGAGATATTAACAAATTATATAGCTAAAACAACAATTGAAAATTTTCTTCTCGACAAACTAAATACTTATTTCTCTTTAAAAATGTTAAAACTAGACAATTTATTTAGTAAATATATTCAAAAAAATAAACATAAAGTCTTCGTTAATTTAAGTTTTAATAAAAACGATAAAAAGCTATTTAAATGTGTTTTTAAAGTATTAAAATGTTTAAAGGTTTTAGATCCAGCCGTAGGAAGTGGACATATCCTAGTTGCTGTGTTAAAGATCCTTGAAAAGTATTACTTATATTTAAAAAGCTTGGGAATACTAAATTGGACACAATATGAAATTAGAGAGCATATTATTACAAAAAATCTTTTTGGTATCGATATTGAGTCGGAAGCGATTGAGATTACCAAAAAGAAATTATTGCTAAAGTTAACAGAATTAAATGATAATAGTATTGATGTGAAGATTCAACAGGATATAAATTCCAATTATAGAGTAGGTAATGCTATAATTGGCTTCATAAAAAATTCAGAAATTTCTCCTCCTAATTATAGAGATTTAGACAATTATTTTTATGATGGAATTAAAGGTGTATTCCAAACTCATAAGGATCTAAAGAAAATGAAATTAACTATAAATGAACAAAAGGCAATGCTGTTTAATTTAAAACCATTTCATTGGTTCTCCGAGTTTCCAGAAATTTTATTAAATGGAGGTTTTGATATAATTATTGAAAATCCACCTTATATTTCTAATAAAAAATTAAGGCCTCTCGAAAAGGCAATTTTTCAGGAAATATATAAAACATCTAAGGGGTTGTTAAACACATTTGGAATCTTTATGGAACGTTCCATCAAATTATGCCACCCATCTTCTATTATTAGCTATGTAGTTCATAAAAACATTATTCGTTCAAACAATTATGATTTATTGAGGAAATTCCTTTTAGAATATACTAGCATTGAAGAAATAATTGATGTGGGAGCAAGAGCTTTTGAATCAATAACTGCTGAAACGGTAATTATAGTATTAAAAACTAAACAACCTTCAAAAGAACATGAAATATTGATAAAAACAAAATATCCTCATCAAAAGAATTTCGACCCAGAGGATTTAAGAACATGGTCAATATCCCAAAATACGTTCCTAAAACAAGAAAATTATAATATCAATTTAAATCTTCAATACAAGGAACTAGAAATCATTAATTATATTAAAGAAAACAAGGATTGTGATTTAATTGAGTTTTTTGAAGCTAAGACATGTATAGCTACTGGTGATGATGAGAAATTCTTAGCAAATCGAAAAATTAATGATTCATACAAAAAAACTCTAAGAGGGAAAAATATCGGGCGATATAGTATAGACTTCGATGATTTATATGTATATTATAATCCAAAAATACTTCATCGAGCGAGAGATGAATCAATATTTAAAAAACCTGAAAAATTAATTATGCAAACTATCAGTTCAAATCTTAATGTAGCTTATGATAATAAGAATTATTATCCCTTAAGCACTTGCATTGCCATCGTGCCAAAAGAGAATGTTCATAAAAATTTCAATATAAAATCTCTTCTCTTATTGATGAATTCGAAACTGTTGAATTTTTACTATGATTTCGTATTTAATTTGGGTGCTCATTTGACTACAGAAATTTCTGTAAATAATATCAATCGATTACCACTTAAATCACTCGAAAATTATGGATTTGTTAATGTCCTGGTAGATTTTATGAATCAGATCAATGAAAAGAAAGCTTTAAGAAAAGTTAACAAAGAATATATTGAATTTTTAGAAGATATAATAAATATCCTGATTTACGAGATTATTTTTTCTATTAAATTTCAATTAGATGGGTTAAATACAGATATAAGCAGCCGAATATCTCAACTTGTATCTAATATAAAATTGATTTCATATGAAAAAATTCTAGAGTTCATTAAGAGCATAGTAGAGGATGAAGATATGAAAATTGAGATAAAAACTATTAGAAATCATCCTTGGGTCAGTATCATAGAGGAATTTTCTAAAAGGTAAAAACAGAAGTAAAATTAAAAGAAACTCTCTTCTTTCTTCTGAATATAAGAATATAAAAATACTTTAAATGAGCAAATAATCATTTTTGTTATTTATGATGAAATTGAATTAATGTAATTATTTGTATTAATTTTGAGAATTTTGCTGTTTCTGGGTCATCTAACTTTGGATTCCAGCCAAATAGTAGTTTTGCGACTTTTTTATACTTGGTAACATACCACTTTACTAGTTTTAGGATTTCCTCTTCATCTGTAATGAATTCTATTCGCGCTTGGAAAGAATGAAACCCATGTTTTACTCTTACTTCATCAGGATTAGCACGTATGTTTTTCAGCCAATCTGCATTTTCACCTCTTGCAGATACAACTGTTATTATTCCATTCATGAGATGATATTCTAAGGGAGTCCTCTTAATTTTACTAGAGATTCTTCCTTTTGTTATCAAAAGTAAAAATATTCTTCCAAGACCTAAAAGAGGTAGGATTTTTATCCGATATAATGGTATGATTAAATATTTATTTAATTTTTTAAATTTTCTTAATAAATTTTCTTTAGTTTCCTTTTCTGCGCAAGTGAGATTATAAAGTACTGAACCAGGTCTGGGAAATTCTCCTTCATCATTTTTATTTGTCATTTTAACCAGAAAATAAATTTTAAAGATTATAAAAGTGATAATCTTTCTTCACGAATTTGTTTTCTTACCATATTTATATCAACAATCAATTTATTTCTTTTTTGTTCCCACTGGTTTAGATAACTAGTTAATGTATTTCGACTATTATTGAGTTGATAGAGTGCCCCTTCAACACGCTCTCTTGTACGTGTGATCTTAGTATTACCAAACAAATCAAAGAAAAAGTTATCGAAGAACATATCGAAAAATAAATTGGGTGCTTCAAAATCAATATAAATATCATCAATTACATCTACCAAATCTTTTGCTCGTCTCACAATCGCTTGAGCCTGATTAATATCGAGACGTGCATCATTGAGATTACCATGCTTCATTCCATCAACAAAAAACCCACCTCCAAAAAATGTATCCCATGTGCCTAATCCTTCAGCAGATCTTAACTTATTTACAGAATTACTTAAATAATTCCCTGCTTCAAGAAGAAGTGATTCTGCTTGCTTAAATTTATTTTCAATGTCTTGGGCTTTTGTTAGCTCTTTCTGGATTTGTATGTATTTTTGTTCTATTTCTTTTAGCCTATCTGTCGTTTTACCTGCAGTTATTTGAGCTAGTATTTTTTCCATTTCGTTTTCAATCGCAGGAATACGTGATTGTAATCCTTGAATGCGTTCTATTTCATTTTGAATACGATTAATTTCACTTTCAAGATTTTTGTATTCTTTTTCTACATATTCGAAATTAGCTAATGCTTCTAAGTATTCTCCATGTTCTTTTCGTTTTCGTTCATCCAAATCTCCGCTTAGACGACCTTTTATTGAGGAAAAACTTATTTTTAATAAGGAATCATAATCTTTCTTTTCTTTTACCATCATATTACGAACAAGTTGGAGTTGGTTAAATTTTTGATTTTTTGATTGTTCTAAACGTGTTAAATATGCTTGTTTTGATGGTAAACTAGCCAATTCACTATTAATATCTTCAAATTCATATTCTAATTCATTATAACGATTTAATCCCTCAGATTCACTAATCCATTTAGTAGCATTTTGCTTTCCTACTTTTACTCCACATTTTTCACAATAAATTGCTGATTCGTCAATGTTATATCCACAATTATGACAAAACACGATATACACCTATTATATAATTATAGAAACTAACATTCAAAAGTCTTCTCTTTATAATAGTTTTGTACTATACATCTAAAAATTTAGAGAAAGGATATCCTACGAACCCCGAATTAGAATTAAAACTATTAAATCACTTAGATACTGTAATTAGAACCCAATGATTATCTTGAGTTTTTGTTCAATTTGGATATAATCAATTGATTTAGATTTTTTTCAATTATTGAATTTGTTTAAATATTATTCTTTTTTTTTCTTATGATCTTTTTAGAAAGAAATATTAGAGATATTAATATAATGGGTCCTAGAAATGTTAAAAACCAATGAATTCCAAAGATATATATCTCAACAACATATCCTGCTATTATTGGAGTTAAGCCAAAACCTATTCCGACAATAATTTCATTTATTGTAGAATATTTTGAAGTATTTTCTGCTGTTCCATATTCAAGCATAATTTTCATACCAACACCATGGATTAATCCTAAAAATAAACCAACTATTGCAGTTATAATTGAAATATACCATATATCACCTATAAGAATAATTGTGAATGCCACTATGGCAATTAAAATAATGCTTATTAATGAAGCTAATTTCCTACTGTATATCTTCATTGAATTTATCCAAATTAAACCGAGAAGTTGCATCATTTGTACCCCACATTGTACAAGGTAAGTTAGATGAGAAAATTCGTCAGATAAAAGGTTTTTTACAAGAAATTGATAACCAAAAACAAATATTGATTTTGAGATCGTTAAAAACATTATGCTGAGCCATGAAAAAAGAACAGGATATACAATCATAGGTGTTTGTGGGTTAACTACCAAGTCCTCTTCAATATCTAAGTGAGAAAGTGGGTCTTCTGATTGATAAATTACAATTTCCTTAGAAGAAAGCGGTTTTTTATCCTTTATAATAAAGAAACTTACAGGGATTAATAGAAATGATAATAACCATGAAATTAACATGGCAAAAAAATCACTCCAAGTGAATGCCCAAAGAAAACCAACAAGAAGTCCACTAATGAATCCAGAGTTCCAAGATAGATTAAAAAATGCAAAATTTTTCTTTGATTTTTCAATACTGCTTATTCTTTGCCATTTACTTAATAGATTAAGGCAGTTCGGCCAAAAGAACCCTAATGTTAACCCTAATAAAATACGACATGTAATTAAAAACCATGCTACAGGATAAATTATTTGAAGGCCAGTTAAAAAGGGTGTTAATATAGAAGTTAATATAAGAGCATTTCTGGTTCCTAAAAATTTGTTAGTAATAAATTGCCCAAAAATTGGAGCAATGATGTATGTGAGGGCACCTGTTGATGAAATAAAACCCAATACACTTTCTTTAATATTTATATCGAACAATAAATAATTTGATAGGGCTCTTTCAAAAATGGAAACATAAAATAATCTAACAAATGTTAGTAAAAAAATTGGCCAAGCTCTATAATTTACAGAAGATAGATTTTTTGATGTAAGAGCTTTATTCTGGGCAGACACAATTTTATACCTAAATCTACTAATTTAAAAAGTATAATTATATCTCCCTCAAATAATTTTTTAAGTAGAAAAAAATAATTGGATTATCATTTCATATTAAAATAACAATAAGAGATCAAAGATCATATAAGGAATGTAAAATTAGAGGTAAGTTTATTTGTGAGTATTTCAACTACTATCGCTTTAATTCAACCAACAGTGGCTCTAAATCAATATTCAGTTAGAAGCGGTGGGAACTAAATATATCTTATAATTTTCGCAGCGCAATAGGATTTATATTAATCTTTTCAAAAAAGAGTTATCTTACGATTAAAAAAAAATAACTTAAATTACTTTTTACTTTTTTTTAATTTCGGAAAAAACATTGGCACATTCCGTTTAAAATCCTCATAATCTTCACCAAATTCTTTAATTAATTCTTTTTCTTCTTTCCAAGAAATTAGAATATTTAAAAGAATAACTATCGGTGTAATAATTAGGGACAAGAAGGCAGATAAGAGAAATGAAATTCCTATATGCGCTAAAATCCCCCCAAAATACTGAGGATGCCGAATTATCTTATATAATCCTGATGATACAACTTTTTCTGCTCTATGCGTTTCAGCTACTTTTAATGTCGTTTCTTTTACACTTTCAATTCCAAACCAAGCACCAATAATAATAAAAGGAAGTGAAATAATAAGATGTATTATTGGAATTGAGAAGTTTATAAAAGGAATAATAAGTTTAAAATCTTCTAAAATGGGTATAATAAAATGAGGTTGAGGGGAGAGCCAAACTCCAAACCAAAACATAAAAAATCCCCAGCCTGAAATAAGTCCAAGTGTATCACCAATTTTAATGCCTTTTTTCTTTCCATATCTTTTTTGTAGTTTTAGATGTTCAACGGATAAAAAGTGAAAAGGTACCATGATGCACATTCCTAAAATTGAAACAATGAACCAGATCCACATTATTACATTCCTTTCAAAAAATATGATATACTTTATTCATTCTAATATTTTGCTTCTCTTATAATTTAAATCATTGGATTTTCAAACCAAACAACAGAGATAAAAACAAATCCTAATGTGTGGAATTCTTCACAGTTTGAAACAATATCAATATCTCCATCACGGTCGACATCTTCAAATAAGCATTGGTCCCACTTTTCACCATTGTACATTCCTATCCCAATGAAACCATCACCCCATTTGATTACGTGAGTTTGCCATTCTGATGTTAAAGCGTCTGCCCCAGAATATTCCATCCAAAAAACAGAAGCTTTATAGATGGGAAGAAATCCATCATGATGGATAAGCATTCCAAGAATATCTGGTTTTGTATCATTATTAATATCTCCAATTTTAATTGGTCTGGCACGCCATCGAGTTTCTGGAGGTTTAGCAATTTTAAAAAGCTCCCAAGAACTATGATTTTGAGGATTTTTAAAAATATAAATTTCATTCTTAGTATGAGCAATTATTTCGGGGAAGTTATCTCCTGTAAAATCATAAAGGTCAACTTGTTCTTTTGAATAAAATTCAGAACCTTGATAAACATTTCGTTTAAGCCAAGGATTCTTTTGTGTAATATTTCCAGAACCAGGATTTTCATACCAGATAATTTTCTCATCCATATCAGGAGTATCCCAATCAGAATTACACAGCGCAATATCATCATCACCATCTTGATCAATATCACCAAAAACAAAACCATGACCACTCTCTAAATCAGGATCTATATCATGAATCTCCCATCTTGAAATATTACGTCGATCTCCTGATGCCGGAGATTCAATCCACTTTAATCCTGCGCGAGGATTTGTTCCTCTTCCTCCCACAACTATGTCTGTTACATTATCACGATTTATATCGTAACCTTTAACATAATGAAATTGACCTGCATCTATAGTTCCTTCTATATCACCCCCCCTTATCCATGCAGATGGATTCATAGCATTATCAGGTGTAGGACCCCATATTAGAAACAATCCTGAATGTGAGAACGATTCAGATCCGTGAGCAACTACAGCATCATAATTTCCATCCCCATCAAAATCTCCAAATGCGGCACTCTCTGCATTATTGATATTGCCAATTGTTATTGACGGCCAAGGATCTTTAACATTTGAAATACCCGGATGGAAAGCAACTCGAATTTTCCCATCCCATTCATAATTTGTTAAATAATCAAGAAAACTATCATTATTTACATCTGCAGCATCAAGTCCGTTTGGAAGCAGGAATCCTGGATTGTCAATTTTATGCATAACCCAAATTTGAGCACTATTTCTAGGCTCAAAAGTTCCACGAGCAAAAAAACCAAATGGAACTGTTGTTGAAACAATAATCAAAACTACCACAACTCGTGCCTCACGGTGGTATTTTTTATTAATTCTGGATATTAATACATAACTGAAAAGGTAACCAAATAAAATTATTGATATACATATAGAAAGACCATATTGTTTTGATATAATGGTAATAATTATAAAAATTCCTATAATTATTGGTGTAATTCTTAAGGTTATTTTGCGTTCTCTCTTGAAAGACATTATCTTTATTTTTTTTTTCCTAATTCCAATATACACAAGTTGTGGAATTCCAATAATAATAAAAAATGAAACAGAAATAAATATTATAAAATTCAGTAAACTTTTGTGTAGAATAAAATCTATTAAAGCACTGAAGACAATTAAAGTAGATAAAATTGCTAAGGTTAAGAAAAAAATATTCATAAAATCATGGGAACTCTGGATTTTTAATTTTATCTTTTTCTTCAAAACTATCAGACCTTTATCATTCCGTTATAAAAATTTATAATTGTGAGAAACAACTAATTAATGCTATATTTGTTTAATATATTTATAATCTTTTTTGGCATAAACTTATTACTCTCTATTCCTTACGAAACTTAATTGGTACAATTTTAACCGAATGTACATAATAATCTGGTTGTATCAATGGGAAAAGGAAAAGTAAAGTGGTTTGATAAAAAAAAAGGCTATGGCTTTATTACTCCAGATGATGGGACTGCTGATATATTTGTTCATTATTCTGCTATAGAAGGTGGAGAAGGGGAATTCAAGATTATTTATGAAGGGGATATTGTAAAATTTGATGTTTCTGAAGGGAAAAAAGGCCCCCAAGCTATTAATGTTACAATACTTGAAAAAGGAGAACGAAAAAGTACGCGTAGCCGAAAATCTTTTTATTAATTAGTTTATGTATTAATTAAAAAAAAAGAACAAATGGTATAATTATACGGAATTTTGGAAGATATGAAATATATGAAAATGAGTTATTGAACTTAGATTTAATGGTATTTTAAATCTTACAGATTCCCTTTTTTTTATTTTTCACTAAACTTGATCAAAATGTTTCTTCAAGGATTATAATTTTATTTCATAGAATTTTGCACCCTCAAATGGATTATAACGATAGGAAGCGATCTCTTGAAATCCTAAAGATAGATATAATGCTATTGCTTCTCTCATAAACGGTAGAGTATCGAGACGCATAAATTTATAACCTATTTCTTTTGCTTTTTGAATAATTGCATTTGAGAGTTCTTTTCCAATATTTTTTTTTCGAAATGCAGGACGTACATATAACCGTTTCATTTCACATATATTATCATTTAACTTTCTTACACCTACACATCCAGTTAATTTATCGTTATAATATGCTAATAAAATACATCCATCTGGAGGTGCATAATCCCCAGGTAATGCTTTTAATTCTTCCTTAAAATTTTGAAAGCTCAAATCAATATTTAAATAATTAGCATATTCAATGAAAAGCTCTCGAACTTGCTTAATTAGTTCTCCTGTTAATGCTTGTTTAATTAATAACATTCTTAAAATATTTCTTATAATTACCTGCTAAACTCTTTTTTAATTTACTATAAGCTTCCTTTAAATTAAAAAACAATACTTTAAATAAGAGTTACCAATAGTTGAAAACATGAATCAAAAAATCCCAGAATATCCTAGAAAGTATTCATTATGGCTAGAATACATAATATTTTTACTATTTCTTTTAGGACCATTAACTGGAAATATAATTACTATCTTAATTGGAGTTCTCCATGATTTTTTTCAGGTCTCACCAGATATCATTTTATTAGCTATCCCAGCTTTTATGTTCCCTTTCGCTTTAACACAACTTTTTTCTGGTGCAATTTCAGATATTAAAGGCAGAATTCCCGTATTAATTACTGGTTTAATCTTATTTGTGATAGCAATGTTCACAGCCGCATTATCGTTTACTTTTGAGATGTATATTATTGCAAATATAATAGGTGGTATAGGTTTTGGTTTTATTAATCCTGTTCTTATAGCTCTAATGACTGATATTACATCTCCGTCAAATATTGCCAAGAAAATGGGATATCTGGGTGCGAGTGCAAATTTGGGTGTTGGTTTAGGTCCGTTAATTGCAACTCTAATAATTTTGAGTATAAATTGGCAGTGGATCTATGTATTATTTATTATAGTAACTACCATTTGTTTAGTTTATTTCATTCTAGTTAAAAGACCTTCCCAAAAGATCATAGAAGGCTCAGGAATTCGTATCTTTTTATCTCAACTCTCGAAGGAATGGCGTCGATTTCCAGTTATACTGATGATATTATCTGCATTCTTAATATCACACACTTACATTGCAATTAATATATGGACGTCAAAGATACTAATACTCGCACTTGTACCATTACCAATAATTGGAATAATCTTAGCTCTAGCTGGAGTTGGAGCAGCAATAACAGGGTTTCTAACTGGGAATCTAATTAAAAGGAAAGATCCAAAATTTCCTGTAATTTTAGGTTCACTTATTTTAATCTGCTCAATTTTGATATTTTTAATTACTGGAGATATAACCAATCAAGAAAGATTCATATTTTTATCTTTGGGATGGATCCTAACAGGATTATCAGGAGGAATACTCTTCACTGTATTAACCTATTACAGTCAAGTATTATCTCCCGAAAGACGAGGAGCTTTAGCAGGATCTTTAACAGCAGCATATTTTACAGGTATAGCATTAGTTCCAACAACACTAGCACCATTCTCAAATTCTTTTGGAATTACTGGAATTTATATTGCAATACTGATTGTATCAATAATTTTTATCCTAATAACAATGCTTTTATATATTTTTAGTAAACGAGTCAGTATAGACTCATAAGTATCTAGATTTGATTAGATTTAGAAAAAGAAAGTAGTTAATACTTAAATTTATCCTTGATTCTTTTATCTTTCACTTCTAAAGATTCTTTCTCTTTTCTTATAATTTTAAATACATCTCTTTTTTTTTCACTAGCTTTAATGGATTTTTCTAATTCTTCTTCTAATTCATCATCAGAGATATCTTTATTATTCACAAGTATTGAAAAATATAAAGATAATATAAAATTGTCTTATAATTTAAGATTTTATCATAATTAGCATCATCTTGAATTTTTCGATGGCACTTAGAGCATGTGGCTCATTAGCAGGCATAATAATCATTTGACCACTTTTTAAAAAAAAATCCTTTTTAGAAATTGTTATTTTAGCTTCTCCATGGAAAATGTACACTAATGCATCAAAAGGAGCAGTATGTTCACTTAAACTTTCACCTTTATCAAAAGAAAACAAGGTAACTGTCCCAACATCTTTATTAATTAAAGCTCTACTTACAATCGATCCTTCTTGATAATCAAGTAGGGAATTTAAATTTAAAATTTCTTTTTTGATATTTTTATCACTCATTTAATTCTCAATATCTTTGATTTAATTAATTATAAATTTTATAAAGAAGAATTAAATTTAAAATTAAAACCGAACATGTTAGGAGAATTAATTTTTGATTTTTAAGAACTTGAGACTGTTCTAGATTTCCAATGGTAATCTCCATTCCCTTCCACAGGAACCACATTTGTATTTCTTTCCGTACATTCTCGGATAAGCAGATATTATATGTGTTCTATCAATCGTTTCATGAATTTGGGTTTTATTTGTGTTCCCACAAATAGGACATTCTCTCCTTGACATTCCCTCTACTATTGGTCCTTTCCCCATTTCAAGTGGACTAGTATCGGGAGAGATTATTGACCTGGAAACTTTCATTTCTTCTTGTAATCTAGGAATGTTTAGATCATAATGTACTTCGGTTTTTGGGGATTCAAGAATAGTTACTTGTGATTCTTTATATAATTTTATCTGTTCTTCTAACTCCGCTACTTGTTTTTTCAAAGTAGCATTCTCGTTCATTAAATCTCCAATGATTTTTTCATATTCCATAAAAGTCGAGTCCTCTTTATCAATATTTTCTTCGCTCATCTTACCTTAATTTGGTTATAGATATGTTCTCTAAAAAAATAATAGAGCTCTAATTAAAAAACTTAAGGAAACCAAAAACTTTTTTGTGCAAAAAAGATTTTTAAACTTTTAATATATTTATTTCTATAGTATTAGATATTTCTTTTAAGAGAGTGTTATGCATTTATTTAGTATAAGTGATAAGGGAGATTTAATCAAATTAGATAGATTGAATTTTGAAGAAAATGATGTCTATCTCGTTGACGATGAAGAAAAAAATACAATTTATATTTGGGTAGGTTTAAAAGTACCACAATCAAAAAAAGATATTACCGCAGATATTGCTCGAAAGAAAGATAGAGAGCGTGGCGGTTCTATAAAGATCCTTATCATGAAACAAAAAAGAGAGTATGGTTCTTTTCTAGCTATGATGCATAATTTAAAAAAGGGGCTAATACCAGGCAAAACTATTGAGCGAAGACCAGAATTTGTGTTTGAAGCAGCTCCAGAGAGCATTAAATCTATTGGACTTGATGGAAT
>Ga0209427_10007048_pt1 | contig 12753 bp, 13 predicted proteins | sample DeeMarSWOR136_30_FD_187465 | JGI IMG/M metagenome (GOLD analysis project Ga0209427, IMG submission 187465) | Marine sediment microbial communities from White Oak River estuary, North Carolina - WOR-1-36_30 (SPAdes) (version 2) | ecosystem: Environmental > Aquatic > Marine > Intertidal zone >... | reverse complement strand
CGAGAGTGGGAAGGAGTACAGGATACTGGTGAGACTGAGCGAAAAGGACAGAAAGGAACTCTCGGACCTCCTTGACCTCACGGTAATCAACAATCAGGGCAGACCGGTGGTTTTAAGAAATGTCCTTAGGTCAGAATCCCAGGAAGGGCCGACAGAGATAGAGAGAAAGGACCAGGAAAGGATTATATCGATCAGGGCCAACTTCACAGGAAGGGATATGGGATCGGTGATCTCGGACATAAGGGCCGGCCTGCGCTCAATCCCCATCCCAAAGGATTTTTCCATCCAGTTCGGCGCGGATTATGAGGAGCAGCAGAGATCATTCAGAGAATTGATGATCGGTTTTGTCCTCGCCATAGCGCTTATTTACATGGTGCTCTCAGGACAATATGAATCATTCAAGGACCCCTTTATAGTCCTCTTTTCCATCCCGATGGCGATTATAGGTATCCTTGCCGTAATGCTCCTATTCAATACCACGTTCAGTATACAGGCATTTATAGGATGCATCATACTGGCCGGTATCGTTGTCAACAACGCTATTATCCTTGTTGATTATACCAACCAGTTGCGACGGATACATGGGATGGAGCTCTTCGACGCCATTAAACTGGGCGGTGCAAGACGGCTGCGCCCCATTATCATGACAACACTTACTACATGCCTAGGGTTATTTCCCCTCGCCCTGGGATTGGGAGAAGGGGGGGAGACACAGGCCCCTATGGCACGTGTCGTCATGGGAGGTCTCCTGAGCGCCAGCCTTATAACACTGGTGCTAATCCCTGTGGTTTATTCTATCTTCAATCAGAAACGTAAACATAAAGATACTCCGGTGATAGAATGAAAACATCAACATTCCCTAAAATAGGATCAAGGCATATTATTGCAGCAATGTTGTCTGTTTCTTTTTTATTTTTATCCACAACACACTCTTTGTCCGAGGAATATAATAATTTCTCCGAAGGCATCTTTAAGGATCTTTCCGGGGGAGAGACCTTTAATGTCGGCATCCAGGATTCCATATTAAGGGCATTGGAAAATAACCCGACTGTAACGATTCAACGTCTTAAATCTGAGATCACCTACACCTCTGTGCAAGAGCAGCGAGCAGCGTTTGATCCTCAGGTGACGATCTCGGGCAACAAAAGCAGTACCAAAACCGAGGCGCAGCTTGGCACCAGACCGGAACCTCTTCAGCTTACCACGGAACGTACCAGGCTAAGCATCGGTATATCTGAAACCATTCCCACAGGAACAACTTTAAGTTTGAATTCATATATGACTGGATCTGTTTCAAGCCTTTATACCGATCAGGCCATAGGAAACATTGAGATCAGCCTTACTCAATCCCTGTTGCAGGGATTCGGGACAGGGGCAAACCTTGCTAGTCTTAGAAAGGCTAAGTTAGATGTGGATATCTCACAGGCGGAATTAAAGGCCTTTGCCGAGAATCTTGTGGCAAGGGTTGAAAAGGCATACTGGAGCCTCTACCTTGCCGGGGAGAAGATATCTATCCAGAAAGAATCCCTTGCGCTTGCGGAACGGCAGCTTAATGAATCCATGGAGCGCGTTGCTGTTGGAAAGCTTGCGGAAATAGAACTCGCGGCAGTAAATGCGGAGGTGGCGTCGCGGCGCGAGGCCCTCATCGATGCCCAGAGCAGCTATGAAAAGGCCCGCTTACAATTTCTCTATCTTTTGAATCCCCGCGGAGAAGATATGTGGGCAATGATGCCGGCAATCATTGACAAACCGTTCGTGCCGGAGGACGCGATGGATGAAGTTACGGTCCACGAAAAGCTCGGATTAAAGTACAGGGCTGACCTCCAGCAGGCAAGGCTTTCCATGGAGAAGGGAGAGCTCGATGTCCAGCAGACCAAAAACGGTCTCCTGCCGCGTCTGGATTTTTTTCTGAGTTATGGGAAAAGCAGCTATGCCGCATCCTTCAGTGACGCCACGCCGGACCCGGGAAGCCCCTATTCCAGCCTGAACACCGGCCTTACCTTGACGATACCATTTCCTAATCGAAAGGCAAGGGCCAAATATGACAAATCATTGAAATCCATGGAGCAGATGGAATTGTCCGTGAAGAATATGGAGAGGCTCGTGGAACTAGATGTCAGATCCGCCTATATCGAGGCAGTTAAAACCAGGCATATGATAGAGGCCACAAAGGTGACCCGTGAACTACAGCAGAAGAATATGGACGCCGAGCTGGAAAAATTCCGCGTGGGGAAATCTACAAATTTCCTCGTGTTGCAGGCACAGCGCAATTTCACTGCTGCAAAGCTGGATGAATCAGGGACCATGGTTGGCTATTTAAACGCCCTTATAGACCTTTACCAGATGCAGGGCACGTTGCTTGAACGACGTGGCATTGAAACCCCCGGTCTCGATGAATGATCAGTTTATTGATATGCCATGAGATCTTTTAATCCGTCATTTCTTTGAAATCCCTAGATTAACATATAGATGCTGCTTTTTATAATGGTTGTAATATAATAGATCACTGACAAACCTTATTCAGTTAATCCTCGGTTTCCTCATGCTATGCCTTTAACCTTTCCCATAATCACCTCATAAGAAGAAGGCAGAAATGAACCGATTGCCCCTGATAATAGTAATGGCAATAGCCCTTTGCTGGTTTATGCTCTCTGCGGATGTGGGGGCGGAAAGCCAGACCGAAAAATACCTTGGCGAGAGGGAGATGTGCCTTGAAATTATCCAGATCAAAGAATCTCTGGTCCTTGACGATCGCTGTATAATATTTGAGACCTATACAAATGAATTCTATATAAACTTCCTGCCCGTAAATTGCCCTGAGCTAAAGATCTCAGGCGGCTTTGCATATAAGACCTCCTATGATAAGTTATGCAAACAGGAGATCATCAGGGTCTTGGCTCTCGACAACAATCTAGGCGGCATATGTATGTTAGGTGAGTTTGTTCGATTCAAGCAGAAGGGCAAGCTGAGTGATATCAGAAAGCTTCTGAAAGAGGGGCTTCTTGACAGTCTTGTCAAAGAGGGTGCCTTTGAGGAGGGCTTCCCTCGAAGGAATAGTAAGCAATAAATATCTTATAAATATAAAACGAAAAAAGCATAAAAATAACTGAAATAAGATCCCTGCCAGGCATCCGTATAAATGCTTTCATAAATATGACTACTTGCTTATATAATTCACTATAGTTCCTGCGCGTCCTGATTAAGCATAATCAAAATTATTCATTTTTCCAATCGGGTTTCCTCTTTTCAAGAAAGGCCTTCAATCCCTCCTGGGCGTCATGTGTCTTCATAAGCTGATCAAGATATATCTCCTCAATCAGTTTGAGGGAAGGCTCAAGATCATCCCTTAATCCGGACATCATCGCCTTTTTTGTCAGTTTCAGAACCTGGGAACTCAGTTTCATATATGGGTTAATAAAGGCCTCTGTCTCTTTTTCGAGGTCCTCTTCTTTTACTATTTTATTGATCAAACCGATATCAAGGGCCTCCTGGGCTGATATGATTTTCCCTGAAAATATCAATTCAGCAGCGGTCTTTCTCCCGATAATCCGCGGCATTATCTGCGCGGCAATAGGTGGATACACCCCCACCTGGATCTCCGGCTGACCGAATTTCGCTCCTTCGGATGCCAAAACCAGATCACAGAATATTGCCAGCTCGCACCCGCCTCCCAGGCATGAGCCATAGACGGAAGCCACTGTCAGGACGCTAAGTTTATCCATTCGACGGAACATGCCGTGAAATACCTCGATCATCTTTGGCGCGAGGTCTCCCATATGCTCTGCCACATCCACGCCGGCGGAAAAACATTTTCCTTTTGCTTTAAAGAGGACTACCTTCAACTCCTTATCACCCTGCCATGAATCAAGGGTGTTATTGATCTCTTCCATCATGGAAATGTTTAAGACATTGACCGGTGGCCTGTTAAGAGTGATGGTACCAAGTCCGTTTTCAAGGGAAACCTCGATATCTTTATAGGTCATACTAACACTCCTTCTCTCCTTGAGATCATTATTTCTATGTCCGGTTAGACCTTTGCACGATGGATTTAATGCATATATATTAAATCATAATTAAATGCAAAATCAGGCGGATCATTATCCCTTGATCTAAAAAAGGCAGGCGGGCCTTTCAACCCTGCCTGCCCTTATTATTAATCATGTTTTTCAGCGGCCAATCTATTTTTGCGGCTTCCCCATTACTTCGGCGAACATATCCATATCCCAGCCCTTGCACTCCGCGATGTTCTGTCTGAATTTAATGAAGTCTATGGTATCAACACCCGTGATCTTCTTGGTATTGAAAGCTCCGAATCCCAGGAAAGCCTCCCCGCCCATATTTGCGGCAAGCCAGTGCCTGTGGAAATTCTTCATGGTATCCCAAAAGAATTTCTTCTTCTGCCTGATGCTGTCAATGGACTCGATCAGGCAGCCCGGGAACAGGTTGGCGAATGTCCAGACAATCTTATCCACCTCATTATCCACGAGTTCGAAATCCGCATTTTCCTGATGCTGCTTTACAAACTCACGGGCCTGTTTTGCCTCATCACCGGTCTTATATTCGCCGTAAACAATCTCACCGTCTTGGATATATTTATCAGTGATCACCTGTGGATTGCGGACCCATTTTCCGTCCAGCTTCAAGACCGGGACAACTTTGCTGATCAGGTTTTTTGCCTTCATCTTATAGGCAGACCACATCTCGCAGGAGACACAGTTCCACATCGCGTCTTCTATGCTCAGGTACCAGGGCAGGAAATCAGATGCCCCTCCTACAGGTGCTGAACCATGCCTTGGGCCCGCCTGCCCGAATATGGCCAGATCTGAAGATACAGCAATGTCGCAGGCCATTCCGATCTCCTGGCCTCCTGCCACCCTCATCCCGTTCACCCTACAGATTACCGGTTTCTTGCACATAAGAATTGAATCTACCATACCGTTAAAAAGTTCCATGTACTGACCGTATTCATCTGGCCTCCTGCTGTAATATTCGCTGTATTCCTTGGTATTCCCTCCTGTACAGAAGGCATAGGGCCCTGTCCCCGTGAAAATGACCGCTACGACGCTCCTGTCAAGGGATGAGTTCTGAAAACCGGCTATCACGCCCTTGACCATCTCCGTTGTGTAGGAATTATACTGCTTGGGATTATTTAATCTGATCCAGGCCGTATAAAGATCCTTTACTACATTACCCTTCGGATCCTTAAGAGGCCTTTTTTCATAAACAACGCAAGGGGCTTCTGTTCCCCAGTGCATATCACTATGCTGCAGGTGATCCTTTGCTTCATCTTCCCTGGGCATCCATTCTAAAGCCATAATAAATCCTCCTTTCATTTATTCATATTTGACAATTTTATCAAAGCCGCTAGATAGTAAATCAAAAATCAGGCGTCAAAACTATCCGTTTCATGGGCGGAGTCTTGTGGGCCTCGGCGAATGTGGCGGCAATACTGCTCATAGGCCTTGTTTCCACAAACTCTTCGATGTTGATCTTGCCCTTGAGCACCATATCCAGCACAATCGGATAGTACTCAGGCAGACATCCCCATGTTCCGATGATCTCCGCATCAAAGGCCATAAGACGGCCTATGGCGTATTCGGTCTTTGCTAGACCGAATCCAACCACGATCAGCTTCCCTGTAAAACCAAGCAGGTTCAGGGCAATCTCCTGACCCGGTTTCACTCCCGTTACCTCAAATATCTTCCAGCCTGTATTCGGGAGTGCATTATCTTTACATATAGTTCTGAACTCCTTGGAGACATCCCCGGCCTCTTTTCCCGTGGAATTAATTACAAAATCAGCGCCGAATTTAAGTGCCCTCTCAAGTTTTTCCTGGCTTCTGGCAATCCCTATGACGGTTTTTGCTCCCAGGGCTTTGGCCATCTGTCCCATATACTGCCCCACTCCGCCTGTAATTCCAATAATGATCACATTGTCTCCCGGCTCAAGGTCCGCCCTCTTTGCCGCCTGGTAAGGCGTGGTGGCCGCATCAGCCACAACGGCCAGATGAGAGAGGGGAATATCCGCACGGCCTTTGACTTCACAAAGATCAATGCTCGGGACCGGAATATGGCTGGAAAAGCCGCCGTACATCCCTATACTGTTTCCGGGCATCTTCTGATTAAGGCACCTGTTGCCGCGCCCTGTCTTGCAAAGGATACACTGCCTGCAGGGCATAACCGCCGGGATAATTACCTCTTTGCCGATAAAGGCGCTATCTCCCGCAACTACTGTTCCTGAAATCTCGTGCCCCAGGGTCAGGGGAGGCTTTGAAACAGTGGGCACACCGTCATAAAAATATCCCAGATCCGTGTGGCATACACCACAGCCGGCTATCTCCACAAGGACTTCGCCGGGCTTGAGATCCGGGACCGGGATCTCCGTCTTTTCAAGCCTACCCGGTTTGGTCTCTTTTGTTTCCTTATCAAATATTGTCGGTTGAACCATCTGCCAAGTCTTTATCTTTTTAGGTATTTCCGCCATGGTTCCTCCACTCCAAAAAAGATTTAAATGTTTACACCATATACGATGTAGAAAATATATTACCCCCCTATACCATACCGTAACCACCATCGACACAAAAAAGTTGCCCGGTTATATAATTGCTCTCATCTGAGGCCAGAAATACAAAGGCAGGAGAAATATCCTTTGGCTCTGCAAATCGTTTAAAAAGGATCCTATTTATATATATCTCTTTAAGCTTTTCATCCGTTCGTATCTTTTCGGTCATATCAGTAGCCACAATACCCAGGGATATGACATTCGCGCAGATATTATACTGGGCCAGTTCCCTAGCTATCGACTTTGTCATACTGAGCACCCCGCCCTTGGCCGTACTGTAGTTTATCTGTCCCACCGTCCCAACCAGACCCGCGACTGATGTCACATTGATTATCTTTCCGCTCTTCTGTTCCTTCATATGCCTAGCAACCGCCTGCGAGCAAAGAAAGGCGCCTTTTAGATGTATATCCAGAACCTGATCCCATTCGTCTTCGGTCATTTTCATCATCATGGCAGGTCTGGTGATACCGGCATTGTTTACAAGGATATCAATCCTGCCGAATTCATCAATGGCAGCCTGTACAAGCTTTTCAACCTCTTCCTTTTTTACAACGTCCGCCTTTACTGCTATAGCCCTCATCCCAAAGCCCTGAATCTTATTAACCACTTCTTCAGCGGCCTTCTGGCTGGATGAATAATTTATTAACACGCTGGCGCCATTCTCTCCATAAGCCTCCGCTATAGCCCTGCCAACACCACGACTACTGCCTGTTATTATCGCGACCTTATCTTTTAGTCTCATATTTTCCCGCACCTCAGTCCCAGTATTGATATTGCTGATTGCCATATGGAATATAATAAAATAGATATAATATTCAGTGTAATCACATTGTAGTCAAAATATAATTATAAAACCTTAACCTCATGTCAAGTAAAATTGAAAAATTATATACGAAATTTCACGCTGGAAATCTTTAGGGCCTTAATTTAATATCTCTTAATGTGTACAATAAAATAAATTGATCTATCTTAACATACAATCAGATTTGATTGAAAAAAATTTTATAAGGTTCAAAAGTGCCGGCATTATAATATCTAACTAACACGGATATGAGGCATTCCAGATAATACTGATATGCATATTTACATCAATTAACAATATTTATTCCAATGCTCTTGAAAGTTGCCAAACTTTTAGGTAATTGAATATTAAATATGATAGTATAATCGACCAAGAGAATATCGAACGGCACTTCGATTTCATTCAGGGCCGTGAGTCCCTCGACGTTAACTCTCAGCCATGGGCTCTAGGTCAAATGGCTCGGGACCATGAGCCTTTCGAATGGCTTCTCGAATAGGCTGTCTAACGGCCTGTTGAACGGGATCAAGGATTTAAGCGAATGAAAAGACTATTCTTTCTGTATATGATATCCATACTGTTTCTTATTTCCTGTGCCAGGGAAAGGGCCTATGTCAGGATGCCCCCTGCAGAGGAAAAGGTTGAAGGTGTTATTGATTTCTATCTGGTTAACGGTGAACGTTATTACCCTTTGCCAGATTCCCTAGGTTTTATAGAGACAGGCAAGGCGTCATGGTATGGAGAGGATTTTCATGGCCACTCCACGTCTAGCGGTGAAACTTTTGACATGTATAAGAAGACAGCGGCCCATAAAATCCTCCCTATAGGGACCTATATAAAGGTGATTAATCTCGAAAACGACAGGTCTACTATCGTGCGCATTAATGATCGCGGCCCATTTGTAAAGGGGAGGATTATCGATCTCTCTTACGGCGCGGCAAAAGAAATAGACATGGTCGTTTCAGGGATTGCGGATGTAAAAATCATCGCCCTGGGAAAAGAAATAGGGGAATTGAGTTCTAAGGACGGATCCATCCCACTGTTGGATATTAGAGATTTTGAAACCGGCGAATTTACCGTCCAGGTAGGGTCTTTTAAGGAGAAAAATAATGCCATAAACCTTGCTGAGCGTCTGAAGGTCATTTTTGATTATGTCAATATAATGGAATATACTGATACGGATAACCAGATATTCTTCAGACTCCATGTCTCCAAATCAACCACGTTGGCCAGGGCAGGGGAAATGGAAAAGAGATTGAAGGATATGGGATTTACTGAGGCCTTTATTCTAAGGATCTAGCGCTCTGAATTGATCTTCTTTCTAAGGACACCTGAGGACTTAAAAATGACCACCCTCCGAGCCCTTAACTGGAGGTCCTCTGTGGTCTGGGGATTCCGTCCCCTCCTTTCATTCTTTTCTTTCACCACAAATTTTCCAAACCCGCTGATGAGGAGGTCTTCACTTCTTTCAAGGGTAGCCTTTATGATCTCAAAAAGGTTCTCCACAACTGAACGGGACATAGTCTTGCTGAACCCTACATGATTATAGATATTATTTATTACCTTCTCTTTGGTCACAGACATGCCTTTTCCCCCTCTCCTCTTTTTTCAGGTTGTTACAGAATCTCTCCTTTTTTTTAATAATGAATGGCTTAAATACTGTCAAGATTTTAATAATCGTACTTTTCTTTTAATTTCTTACAGACAATCGGGGGCACCAGCCCATCAATCTTCCCCCCCAGGCTGGCAGCCTCTTTTATTATTGTGGAGCTGATATAAAACCACTTATAATCCGTCATCAGAAATATGGATTGAACATCCCTGTTCAGTTTTCTATTTATGAGCGCCAGTTGAAACTCAAATTCAAAGTCTGATAAAGCCCTGAGGCCCCTTATGATGACATTTGATCCTCTTTTCACAGCATAATCAACCAGCAGCCCGTCAAAGGAGTCTATCTCGACATCGGGTCTATCTTTTAAAACCTCCTCTATCATCGCTTTCCTTTCCTCCAGGGAGAAAAGCGGGATCTTTTTTGGATTGACCAGGATAGCAATTATCAGCTTGTCAAATATCTTTAGGGCCCTGTTTATGATACTCAAATGGCCATTAGTTAATGGATCGAATGTCCCAGGATAGATTGCTATTCTATTATCCATCTATAGATCCTCTCTACTATACATATCTATTTTAGTTTCTCCATATATCCTTGTATCAAAAAGGCGGAGCTTGCCTGCTCTATCCGGCAGCTTATCATCTTTTAGAGATTCGGTCACTACAATCGCAGTTGTTGCCAAGATTTCACCATCAGAAAGCCTCTTCAATACAGGCGGTATATAATCTCTTCCATATGGGGGATCAATAAACACAAGGTCCATGCCCTTTTGAAAAAACCGGTGTCTAATAGGCAGTCCCCGCATGATATCCCTTTTCAGGACGATACCTGAATCTTCAAGCCCGCATGATCTCAGATTTTTTTTTATAGTTTTTATGGATAAATACGAATTATCGATAAATAAGGCAGATAAGGCCCCCCTGCTTAGCGCCTCAATACCAAGGCCGCCTGTACCTGCAAAAAGATCAAGGACCTTAAACCCTGTTATATCCTGACCCAAAAGATTAAATATGGCTTCCCTAACCTTGCCTGAAGTAGGCCTTATATCGAAGCCTTTTATGGAAGCCAGAAGCCGGCCCTTTGACATGCCTCCCGTTACTTTCATAACCCATTACCTGGTTATCTCCTGATCATTAAAAATCCTTGAAATCATCTTCGCCCTTGCCTTCTGACGAAATAATATCCAGAGAATCCTTTTCCCTATAACGTTTTACATGGAAAAAGTATAAAAAAGTCACAGGGCCTGACAGGATGTAGAGAAGCAAAATAAGGAAAAGAAGTACATTCGGTTTGTAAGCTATGACAATAAAGACTAATATAATTGCCACAAGCACATTAAATGGCTTCTGGTTTCTTATATTGAATTCCTTAAAATTCATATACCTGATAGAGCTGACCATCAGAAAGGATAACACATAGATTATTACTATTGATATTATATGCCTACTTTCTGAAAAGCTATTGATAGAGATCTCGTACAGTACTATGGAGGCTAGAAAACATGCCGCGGCAGGAATAGGTAACCCTTTAAAATATGAGGTCTGCTCATTGCTTTTTTCCACATTAAACCTAGCGAGCCGCAATGCTCCGCATATAACGTACATAAACGCTGCCAGCCAGCCCAGGCGGCCAAATGGCTTCAATGCCCATAAAAAGGCAAGTATAGCGGGAGCTACGCCGAAGGACACCAGATCGGAGAGAGAATCAAATTCTCCTCCAAAAATACTGGTTGTCTTTGTGAAACGTGCTATCCTGCCGTCAAGCCCATCAAATACCGCTGCAACAACTATAGCGATAGCCGCCGCCTCATATCGCCCCTGAATGGATGAGATTATTGCGAAAAATCCGCAGAAGAGGCTCGAGGAGGTAAACAGATTTGGCAGTATAAAGATGCCCTTTCCGTCCGTTCTTCTGAATCTTTTTTCCCTTTTTTGTCTCATGGCAAATATCCTATTATTGTCTCTCCCGCCTTTACCCTGTCCCGAACATTTATAACGATCTTGCTTTCGGAGGGGATATAGATATCCAGCCTTGAACCGAACCTGATAAGTCCGAACCGCTGGCCCGACTTAACATAATCCATCTCATTTATCCAACATACAATTCGTCTTGCAATTAGCCCTGCAATCTGGATAAAAATGATCTTGTGTCCTTTATCTGTCTCAAGTGTAATTCTGTTATTCTCATTATGTTCCGAGGCTTTATCCAGGTTGGCGGAAAAGAATTTACCATTATTATAAACGATCTCTGAGATTCTCCCCTTCACGGGGATACGATTCACATGGACATCAAAAATAGACATAAAAATACTTATTTTTGTTGTATTTTTCCTCAGAGGGCTGTCGCCTTCTCCGAGATGCCTGACTCCTAGTACCCTACCATCCGCAGGACTTATAAGTGCATTATGGGGGGCATCACATGTTCGTGACGGATCCCTAAAAAAAATTATGATAAAGAGGGTCACGATCACCATCAGGATGGCAGCGAGCACGAATCCAGCATAATACAATATGACTGATATAATCAAACCCAACAGGATGAAGATTAGACCATCCCTTGCGATAGGAAATCTATTCTCTATATGAGCACTCTGTCTTCTAGATGATATCATAAATAAATCTTTTTTAATGTTCAAAAGCGTAGGCATTATTAGATCTGAACACCGAAGATATATTATCCCGCATATCACTGATGCACATCTTCACATCAGCTTATAATACCTATGCCTACACTTTTTTAACGTTATTAAATCTTCGAGATTCAAATAATTTTATTTATTAATAAAGCTTTTGTCAATGCCCTTAGGCCCTTATCCCAAATCAGGAGGAAATCTGTTTTCTGTACATGAACGGAAAAGGATTAGGCCTTATATCAGGAGGTCTCTTGTAGGCAGGTACCATATCTCGGATATCATCAAAATCATTATTAAGGAACCTATTAAGCCCTAACGCGGCAACAGCAGAGGCCTTTAAGTTCCATAAATGGGGTGATGCGAGAAACGCATTCTCTCCTATTAGATCCTGGACGGAATATCCCTGCGCATTGAAATCATTCCCTATAAAAAGCGTTGGGCGGTCAATTATTGAGACAAGTGCCTTTAAACTTAAAGAACTATCCTCCGTGATTCTTATCATCCTGTGTTCATGGTTAAACCTGAAAAGGGCGGTAAAGACCTCCCCTGACCTTGAAGATATCATAGGGCATAGGGCATAAGTCGTATAAGGCAGTTGGGCTGCCATAGATTCAAGGCTGGATACTCCGATAATGGGTATCCGAAGGCCATAGGCAATACCCTTTGCAACAGACAGTCCTACCCTCAGGCCGGTAAAACTTCCAGGCCCCGTGGCCACGATAATCGCTTTTAGCTCCTTGAGCATACATCCAATGGACTCAAACATGAAGTGAACAACCGGCATGAAGGCCCTGAAATTCCTTCTGCCAGGAGACACAACATATTCCTCAATTAAGACACCTTCCTCTTTCATAAGGGCTATGCTGAACTGGGGAGTTGAAGTATTAATAGCTAATATCATGGATTCTATTGAAATAGTCTTAAAATATCATTGTAGAACACTATCATCATCAGGATAATCAGGAGAGACAACCCTATCTTTTGGGCCAATTCACGCTTTCTGATACTTATCGGTCTGCCCAGGATCAGCTCAATAAACAGGAAGATAATAACACCACCATCAAGTATCGGAATAGGAAAGAGATTCAGAATGCCCAAGTTAATGCTTATAACGGCCATAAAAGGAATAAGGTTGCTGAAGCTTTCCTC
>Ga0209427_10007046_pt1 | contig 12756 bp, 19 predicted proteins | sample DeeMarSWOR136_30_FD_187465 | JGI IMG/M metagenome (GOLD analysis project Ga0209427, IMG submission 187465) | Marine sediment microbial communities from White Oak River estuary, North Carolina - WOR-1-36_30 (SPAdes) (version 2) | ecosystem: Environmental > Aquatic > Marine > Intertidal zone >... | reverse complement strand
AATCCTGATATATGTGAAAACTATCCTGAGGAATATAAAAATACTTGTTATGAAGCTAGCAGGGAACAAACAAAAGAAGAATGTAGGGAATCGGCAGGAATCAAAATCAAAGGTAAGGAATATAATGGAGATATTTTTGATCCCGGAGAAGGTTCAAGAGTTGACTGTTTAAAATCTATAGAAGAACATACTGATTCATTTCAAATATGTAAATATGCTGCTTTCAATCAAAATGATTTATCAATATGTGATGAATTAACGGTATCTTGGATGGTTCCTGATTGCAAAAAAGCAGTAAATAAAGCAAAAGAATGTTATGATTTAATCAAAAAAGAAGGTGAAGGATTTAAGATTATAGAATTAACAAAATCTCCTTTTGAATATTATATTAAATTTCAATTTGATGATGGTGAGATATTTGAATATATAGGTTCAACTCATAGTTTTACTATTTATTTTATCGAGGAGGACACTATTTATTACAGAATTGACTCTTTTGATGATAGTGAAATTTTCACACTAGAATGTCCTGTTTCTATAGGAAGCTGTAAAAAAATTGAAGAACAGTACAATAACAATATGTATGCTATATATTACAAAGAGGAATAAAATAAACACCTCCTCAATACCCCAGCACCTTCTGCGTCTCCCTAGATAAACTATGCAATGTAAATGCACTTGTGTAAGCTGTCCAGAAGTCCATTGTGTAATTCAGGGTTTTGATGAGTATTAGTGCTGTGAGCAGTGATAAAACTAACCCAGCCATTGCTGCTATGAGATAGCTGTTCTTCCATTTTATTTTGTCTGGGTTCTTCTTTACTTTAACAAGGTATGGAAGAAATGTCCGCGTTAAAACTCCTAAAAGTATTCCAAGATAAAATCCCATCATACATCACCTGCCTCATATCCTTTGATAATTGCCTCATTCCTGCTCCTGAAGCAGACTAGATTATCTTTTGAAATCATCCGTGCAAATGTACTGCAGCAGCTGTGATATTTGTTAGAATTCGCGCTGCCGACAAACTGCGCCTGTTCATCACAGCCCAATGCAGTACAGCAGATATTTTCCGTGGTTTTGCCCCACACCCCAATTTCCAATACTCTTGCAATTCTTTCTGCCTGTTTTAATTTCTCTTCATACCTTACATCTGGGTCATAAATCTTAACTACTGCATACCCTTCCTCAACCATCACTAAATTTACAAAAACATCATCAACATAAACATACCTAAGCAGCCTGTCATACCTGTCCCTTTCTGATTTGTCTTTTTCAAGATAAACCTGTTTGCCTTTTACTAGCTCTGCAAGTTTTTCCCTTGATTCAGAATAATAATCATATCCTTTTTCAGGTGCATCAATAGAAAGCAGCCTAACTGTATCACCTCCATTCAGCCTGAGTGTGTCGCCGTCAATCACATCTATAACTAAATTGTTCTCTTCTGCTGTGATAACACACACAAGCATTATTGTGGAAAATATAATCAGTATCCACAACACTATCACTATGACTTTTTTCATAAAAAAATTAAATTTTAGGTGCCTTATAAGCGTATGTTGTAGTGTATACTACAACATATATATCATAGTATATACTTATACAATCATAAGAACTCTTTCTTTTATCTGGTCTCTTATCTTTCGTGTCTCATCCACATCCATTCCATACGGGTCTTCAATATCAAGGTAAATAGTTGTTTTCTTGGAATGCATTAAAAAAGCAGGGCACTGCACTTTTGTGCACATTATAACAAGCCTGTCAATGCTGTCCACCATTTCTTTTGTCACTAATTTTGGCTTCTGCGAAGAAACATCAATGCCTTCCTCCTGCATCAAATCAACTATCATCTGCGGAAGAGCCTTGTATCTTTCAGGAATATGGGAAAGTGTTCCTGCACTAATGGCATTATCAGAATTAGTATAGTGGTTGTAATAAGCCTCAGCCATCTGGCTTCTTGCAACATTCCCAGAGCAAATGAATAATACCTTTGGCATAAGAATAATAAATTAAAATGTTTATAAAAATTCTTCGCTGTAACACCTGGATTTTTCTGCTCCCCTACAGAGGCGAGGGAGTAGAAAAATCCAGCAAGGAAAGTGCAACAAACCGAGCAAAATCCAAATACCTATAGAAAGGATTTTGCGAGGACTAAAATAAATTAGAATTATTTTTTCTTCTTTTTAAATTTTCTAATCAGGTAAAAAGCTGTGAATATTATGGCAGCAAGTATTATTATGAATATTAACAAAAACAAACCTATCCTGTTGAAATATGCAGTCAGGGGGGATTTATTAAAGAATTTCTTAATTTTAGGCATCAGAACCAAAGAATTAAGCATTTCATTTAACGGAAACTCCTCTTTTTCTCCAACAACAAAAACATATTTTCCCTGGTTATCTTCAGAAAAAACTTCAAAAGTATATGTTCCAGGAGAAACTTGGATTCCTCTTGGTGTTTCTAAAGCAGCATTAGCTCCAAGTTCAGGACCCCAGTAATATAAATCACCAACAAATTCTTCAAAGAATTCCGGCCATTCACTCTCAGAAGCATTTAATAATTTATAAAATTCATTATTATAAGAAATTTTCACTGAAACGTCTTTATCAATATTCTCAATTGCCGGAACTAATATCCCAACATATAAGTTAAACGTTTCATTTGAATTTATTTCATAGTAATGGGGCTTTCCTTTCAATTCTGAGTAAAATGCCTGCGATATTTCTGGATTTTCTATTATGGTTAATTCATCTTCAGGAAGCCTTGGCTGGTGCGCCAGTACCGGCGCTATTAAAATGATTAATAAAATCAGAACAAAAAATTTTAATTTCATTTTTTCTTTTCTTTCAAAAGTTTAATAAAATAATATAATCCAATTACTACGCCAATTAATGCTATAATCCCTAAAACATGAAACCAGACAGTTCCTTCTAATGGATTACGAAAGAGGATAATCGCAAATACTAATATAAAGCATAAATAAATTTTTTTATAATACCCATGTATTTTTTTATCTTGTTTCTTCATTTTTTTATGTTAATAATTAATAGAATATAAATCTTCTGCAAGAAACCGAGCAAAAATCTATCAGATAACAGGGAGATTTTTGCGAGTCAAAATTAATTTATAATTATAAGAAAAAAAGAAAAAGAAACTTACTTATTCATTGCCTTGTACATTCCAATCTTCAGTATCATGCCAACAGCAATGATAAAGAAGGTTATTGGCATCCATGGAATGTTCCATGCCATAACTCCCAGGCTGTTTAATATCCATAGGAATGTGAATATCAGGAAAATCCATGCAACAAGCACAAACAATCCTTTGCAGCCTCCTTTTTTTGCCATATTATCACCTTTTTTTGTTTTAAGCAGAAAAACTGCCTTGTATTGGATATAACAAAGATGTTTAAAAACCTTTCCACAATTTTAAATTAGGGATTAATGGCGTGCGTATCTTATTTCTTTATCATAGATAATTATCTTTAACTTTTCATTTGCATACTTCATGATTTCATTGCGGCTGCATAACTTCCTGATTGGATTCGGCCCTATAAACAGCTTCTCCAGCTGGGGGCAGTATTCATTTAAATTGCTGATTGAGGAAAGGTTGACATAAACAAGGTATAATTCTTTTAGATTGGTGAAATATTTAAATTCCTCAGGAATGTCGCTAAAGCAGCCGCAGCCATTGAACAATGCCTTGACAATATGGCTGTCTTCAACCTGAAGCCCGACAATATTGTCTTCTCCCCCGCAGCGGGAAAGCAGGTTTGCCTCGCTTTCTGAAAATCCCTTTACCCTCACAGGCAGGGTTACATCCCCCCATACCCCGCATTGGTCAAGCAGGCTGTCTAATGCTTTCCATTCCTCATCCCCCAAGGATTTTAACCCTTTATACAGGTAGCTGTCTATATCCACCGACATTTTAACATCTCAAATTTTATTTTTCCTCTCCAGCCCCTTTAGCTGCATCCTTCCTCCAAACCCAAGAGACCAGTAGATGAGAAGGGAATAAGGAATAATGACCAGCATGAATATCACAAAAAGCCACCATGGTATGTTTACGAGCATGATGAGGACAAGCCCGCCCATTGCTGCCTGGATGATAAAAAAATCCAGTGCTGTCTTGAATCTCAGCCTCTTTGTCATCACTTCCCTAAAGGCATAAGTGTATATCTGCCCGACACCCATCGCTGCTATAAACCCGCACACTGCAGAGGCAGCCATACTAACCTCCCCAAAAATAAAAGTTATAACAAAACCGACAAACACGCTAATTACAAAAACCAGCACTGCAAGAATCCATGAATTTCTCAAGAGCTCTTTCATTTTGCTAAATACTCCGCCGCAGTATAAATCAAACCAAAAACCATTGTTGTTGCAGCAGATCCTGCCAAGGTTGCTGTAACTGGATGTTCATGCGCCCAGATTCTAAATCTAGAATAACCCAATATTGCTCCTGCCCTTTCTCTATGATATTTATTTGGAAGATTGTTATACAAAAATTTTAAATCAGTTCTTGCCTTATCTCTAAGTTTATTGTTCGGCTTTATGTCATTTCCTTTATCGGTGATAATAAATATTTCTTCATCCGGCCCTACAAGGCGAGTCCTGTAATCCCACCTGCCACGGAGAGTTGCACTCATCTCATTAGTTAGTTCTTCAAGCCAAGTGGTTATAACCCCATTTGATTCAATTTTTCCAAGTGCTTTTCCAGCAGCATATCTTGCGCTATACCACTCAGAACCAGCATAAATCTCTTCTAACTCTTCTTTTGTTTGCCCTGTTGCAGATAAGCAGTTTTCTAAACTCTTAATTTTTTTAATAAGTTTTTCTAAAATTTCTGTGCTGGTTGGCTCAAAATAAATTTCTGGTTTGGCAAGTTCCCAGTCGCCATGTTCATTCTTAACCCATTTCCCGCCTTCATCATCATCCGGCGGTGCTGAATCCCAGCTATATGACATTTAATAATCCCTCCTAATTAGGAACAAACGTTCCTTTCTTTTCATTGGCTTTAAATCTCGCCTGCATTCCAAGTGCCTTTGCAGCAAAGTATCTTGCATTGCGCCATTTAGAGAAGTCATATATTTTCAGCAGTTCAAGCTTTGCCGCTTTTCTTTTCTCATAATCTGGTTTTGTTATCCTTGGGGCATCAACAACCCATACATTCTCCACATCCCAGCAGTCATATGTTCCATATCTTGAGCCTGGATAAACTTCCACCTCCTCAACATGCCCCTGCTCTTCCTGCAAAACAATCTTAGCATGCAAAGAAGCTGCTTCCAGTCTCCAGACATGTTTTACAGCATCATTCAAATCTGTGCCTTCATCTATATTATCAAAACCAAGCAGCCTTCCTGCCTTTATCCTCATTTCATCTGGCTGCAAAGGATTATAGAATCTTTTTAAATCTTCAAGTGGAGCATCCTCCATCCATGAACCAGCCTGTTCATTTAGTATTTTTCCATCAATGCCCAATGCCTTTCCTGCTTCATATCTTGCAATATAAGGCATTTCAGCAGAATCATAGATTTTCTGGAGTTTGGTTCTTGCATTTTCTCTTTTTTCTGTATCTGGCTTTGAATTGTTAAGACTGCCGGGCATTGGGGGATGGATGTGCCCTTTCTCATCTGGAAGAAGTATAATTGCTTTTAAATCACTTGCCAAGGTGTGTACGCGGCTAACCGCATAATCTATGCTTATATTTTTCATCTTAAACCATAATATAGATTCAAAATTTTTAATTATTGCAATAGATTAAATATACTAGTATATACTTTTAAGAAAATATATTCAAAATAGCAAGATTTAAATAGTTTGCTGGCATTAGCCAAGGAATGCGAAGGAAGCTGGTTAAGCAGGGGCATAATACATTGACGATGTCTCTGCCAAGGAAATGGTGCGAAAGAAACAAGCTCGAAGAAGGGGAAGATATTGATGTTATTGAAAAAGGGGAGTATCTTCTGCTCTCAAAAGAGATTTCAAAAGGCGCAGGAAAGGTAAGCGTTGATGTTACAGGGCTTGACAGGTCTACTATCATACTGTTGATAGCAAGCCTTTACAGGTATGGCTATGATTTTATCTCAATAATAACAAAAGACCGCAAGGCAGTGTATCATCTTCATGATAAAGAGGTTAATATCCAGTCTATAATCCATTTTGCTGTGAGCAGGCTGCTTGGGGCAGAGATTGTAAGCTCCACAAACGAGTCCTTCAAGATCGAGGTAATAGCAGAGGAGTCAAGGGAAAAGTTTGACACTGTTTTAAGAAGGATATTCAGGCTTCTTATCGAGATGTTTGAAGGGTTTATAGAAGGAATAAAGAAAAAAGACAAGGCAGCTATAGAAAATGTCCTGCTGCAGCATGAAAACATCAAGAAATTCATAAACTACGGGCTCAGGCTATTGAACAAATTTGGATACAAGGACGCTGAAAAAACAACCTTTTATTTTTCAATAATCAGTTTTCTTGAAAAGATTGATGAGATAATTAAAAATTTCTCAGGCTATGTCATAAATGAGGGCACGCTTAACCTAAGCAAAAAATTCAGCAGCCTGCTTGAGGAAATCCTCAATTCAACAAAGCTTTACTATAATTTATTCTACAAATATGATATCAAGCAGATAAGCCAGCTGCATAAAAACAGGGATTTGTTCAAAAGGAGATTATACAAAAGCTACAAGGACCTGAGCAAGGATGACTTGTTTGTGTTAAGCAACATGATGCAGATATTTGACACCCTTCTTGACCTGACTGAGCAGAGGATGGCAATAGGTTATTCTGATTAAGAATTAAAAAATAAAAAAATTACATAAATACTCCAAAATATGCATATAGTGCCATGATTATTGCCAGTATAAGCAGCACTGACCATATCAAGCCTATGACATAGATAAACTTCTGGTAGACATGTATTAGCTCATTTTTCTTTTCCTTTGCTTTCTTGTCCCTGTTTGCATAAAGAACTATTGCAACAATCCAGAACAAGAGCCCCATCAAAATAAGCCCTATCCATCCTATTGTATAGGCAGCCCTTTTCCACCATTTGTCTAATTTCCAGCTTTCATCTTTCTTTTTAGCCATTTAGCATCACCATAATCTACTGACATAAGTACTCTTATAAAAATGTGTTGTATTGGAGGCTACAACACATGCTTTTAAATATAGGTATACCATAGATAGTTAAGATGGACGAACCAATTTGGTTTATAATAATGGGAATAGCAATGATTGTCTTGTCAAAGCCAGTTACAAAGCTCCATATGAAGCTTATGGATGTTAGGAACCGGATTTTTGTAGGCAAAGACTACAAAAAGAAGATGAAAGTGTTCTACAAATGGTATCCAAAGGTATTTTTTTACATATGGATTGGCTTGGGAATATTAATCATAGTATTTCATTTATTCATGTATTTGTAAAAGGAAGTAAAAATGAAAAACAAAAGCGCAGTTTACATAACAGCATTAATAATTGCTGTATTTGCAGGGATATTTATCTTTGTTTCAATAAAAGAGCCTTATTTTCTAAAAGCAATGATAGCAACAGGAGGAATCTACTGGTTTCTGGGAATATTTGCAGCAGTAATAATAATTGCATGGATTATATTAAGATACACAGCAATAGGAAAGATGCATGATGATATCAGCAAATATGCAAAAGAGATAAGGAAAAGCGCAAAAACAATGGATAAAAAAGAATTCAAGGAAAAAATGAAATCTGCAAGAAATGAATTCTTCAAGGAAAACAAGGCACTGGTTATAACAGCTGCTTTCTTCGCAGTTGTGTTTGTTGTATTTCTGGTATGGTATCTCCAAATACCAAGCTACCAGGCAGCAATATACGGGGACCCAACCAAATCCTACTTAAAGTTCGTGCTTTACCTGATAGGTGCATTTATGTTCTACCTTTCATATAAATTCACAAAAAAAATGGCAGAGAAAACAAAATGACGCAGCCAAAACCAGAATTAAGAAAAGAAGAAGGCTTCACATACATAGATAATGTTGTAGTCAACGCAAAGCCAGGAATAGTCATGAGGCCGAGTGTTGAAATAAAAAAAGAATGCGAGAAGTATATTCCAAGAAGCGCTTACCTGGTAAACAAAGCAGGCCAGGATGCAAACTGCCTGAGCTGCACGGAGCTCATGCTGATGGAAATCCAGATGGGAAAAGAAGTAACAATAAAAGTTGAAGGTGAAGATGAAAAAGCAGAAAAAATAGCATTAAGGCTATATTCTGCATTAAAATCACCAAATGCCTATGAACTTGATTTTGATGTGTTTGAAGAACAAGATTAATAAATATAAGTATTTTATTTTCTAAAATGGCAGTAAGATTCAAGCAGAAATGCATGAGATGCAAGAAGAACTATGTATTGGTGTCAAGAAACCAGAGATATCCGCTCTGCTATGAATGCCAGAAAAAAGAGCTTAAAGGGGAAATCAAAGACCCAAAAATGAAAGAACTCTTTGACATCCCAGAAGAATATTACAAGGAAAACTCCTTTCTAAGGGATATAAAAATAAACTATCTGAACTATGGAAAACTCTCTGAAAAGCAGGTAGAGGCATTTAAGAAAGTAGTAAAGAAGATTAAAGAGGAAAAAGAAGCAAAAACACCTGCTGCCTAAAACAAAAACTTTATATACTACTATTATTTAAATTTATAAATCAAAATGAGGTGTTGTGGATTGAAGAGAATAATACCATTGATTGTTCTGTTATTGTGTATTTCCATTGTCATTGCACAGGAAAATGAGACAGAGGAAGCCCCGGACTACAATGTCCTGGTTGAAATTGTCAAAGACAGCATCTATATGGATGAATCAGCTGAGTTTACTTTTACAATAAAGAACAACCTGGATGAAGCTGAGAAATTTACACTAAACACACCTGAAGTTGAATGGAGCACAAACCTCCCATTAGAGATTGATGCAGAGCCGCTGACAGAAACAAGCAGCACAGTTCTGATAACACCGCTCCCAAAATATATCACAGCAGGGTTATATGGAGTAAAGGTTACTGTTGAAAGGGAAAACACAGGGGAAGTAACAGAAGAGCTCCTCAGCATTGGTGTAAGAGGGGCAGAAGGCGGATACACACCAACAATAAAAGTAACAGTTGACATGGCTACAAAGGTTGACCCAAGAGAGCCGGTAACTGCAAGAGTGGATCTTGAAAACCTGAATACCCTTGATTTCCCGGAATTAATATTGAAAGTCTCAGGTGATTTGCCTGAATTTGAAAGGGAGCAGAAAATAACCTTGGAAGGGCTTGAAAAGAAAGTTGTTGAAATGACCTTTAACCTGGACCCGGCAACTCAGCCAAAAGGCTACAGGGTTTTCTTTGAACTGATACAGGCAGACCAGGTAATTGAAAAAACAGATGCAAACAAGATTGAAGTAATTGCATTCACACCTGAATTCAAAAGAGAAATTGAAAAATCAGGAATCCTGTTCAAGACGATTAACAAAATCACATTCTCAAGCGATTCAAATGTAAGGCACACGCAGACAGTCACATTCCCCACAAACTGGTTTAGCAGGATATTTACATCCACAACACCTGATGCATATACACTAAAGGACAACGGCAACACCTACCTTGCATGGGATTTGGAGTTGGGCCCAGATGAAACACAGGTAGTTTATGTCAAAACAAACTACAGGATTATATTATATATAGTAATCATAGCAATAGTCATCTTAATCCTATACCTAAAATACAAGAGCCCTATCACAATCAGGAAAAGCATCTCAAATGTCGCAACAAAAGAAGGCGGAATCTCAGAAATGAAGGTAATGCTTGACATAAGCAACAAGAGCCAGAAAGAATTCCGCGATATCAATATTGTTGATATTGTTCCGAATATTGCAGAAATAGAAAAAGACTTTGAAGAAGGCACAATAAAGCCGGACAAGATACTGAAGCACAGGAAAAAAGGCTCAATAATGAGGTGGAAGCTTGCAGAGATTGCACCAGGGGAAGAGCGCCTAATCAGCTACCACATCAAATCAAAGCTGAGCATCATAGGCTCATTCAAGCTGCCAAGGGCAAAGATGAAGTTCAAATACAAAAAGAGGACAATAATAACAACATCAAACTCAGTCGGAGTTAGTGCTTGATTTGTCTAATCTTGAATTCTAATTCTTCCATTTTGATTACCTTTCCAATTTTACATTGACGGGATTATGTGCAATCTTTGTTCAAGTCCTTTTGGTATTTCACATATCTCTGCAACCTTCTTTCTTATCATAGATACTTTGTTTCCCATATGTAATCCAAGGAATCTTTTCAGCAATTCCTGCTGGACATCTTTCCTGTATAAATCATCGTGTTCTGTTGCTAGTACTTCTCTTGCAGCTACACCTGGAAAATCTCTTCCGCAATCTATGCTGGTAACTGTATAGAATATATGCCCATATTTTAAAAGTTCAAATGGGATATCTTCCTTAAATCTTTTAAAGCTACCATAGAAACATCCGCAGTTATTTCCTATGTATGCATCAGCAACAAAAAATTTAAGAAATGCATCATCACCTATGGTTACTTTTAGTTTGCGGTTGCTGTAATCTTTATCTTCAAAAGTAAATACATTAGGTCCATCTTCTTTTGTGACTCCATCTTTTGTAGGAAGTTTAAGCAGCTTCATTGTTGGATTTATTCTTTCTGCCATATACAATAGACCGTTATTCTCTGCATTGCCTACAATGTCTGCAAAGTTATATCTACGAAGATTAGCCATGTCTACTACCTTATTAGGCAGGTTTTTCAACAGTTCTATTTTTTCTTTTTCGTTTAGTTGTTTCATTTTGATTTTACCTCGATATGTTGTTATTATTTAGTAGTACTAGTTAATATTTAAATATTTGTAACCACAATTGTGATTATAAATTAGAAAGATTTAAATAATTTAAAACCAGCCCAATACCTATGGACATTTCAATACTTGAGGATATAGGATTAACAGGGGCTGAAATCAAGGTCTTCATAGCCCTGCTTGAATTAGGGCCCTCAAGTGCAGGAAAGGTGGTTGAGAAATCAGGACTGCAGAACGCTGTTGTCCACCGCGCCTTCCATTCTTTGGCTGAAAAAGGACTGATAACCTATGTTTATGAAGGAAAGATAAAGATTTACCAGACAATTGACCCAAAGCTTCTGCTTGATTTTATAGAGGAAAAAAAGAAAAGGCTTGAAAAACTCCTCCCTGAACTAGAAGCCAAAAGAAAGCTTGTCAAGGAGATACCAAGGGCAACACTGTTTCATGGTATAAGGGGCATTAAGAACCTTCTTTATTTGATGCTGGAAACCAAATCAAAGGAATATTTTGCATACGGCGGGCCCCAAAAAGCCCTTGATTTATTGAAAAAGCATTTTTGGGCAGGGTTCCATAAAAAAAGAATCAGCAAAAAGATTGCTGCACACCTTCTTTTCCACACCTCATTAAAGGAATGGGGAGATACAATCAACAAATGGAAGTTCACATCTGTCAGGTATACTGGACAGGATTTCGAAGAATTAACAGAAACAATCATCTGCGGCAGCAGGGTTGGAATAATAATTTACCTGGACAAGCCATTTGGATTTCTGATTGAAGAGGAAACAGCTGTAAAATCCTATAAAAAATTCTTTGAATTGTTATGGGAGCAGGATGTCAGGGTTTACAAGGGAACTGCTGCACTAAAGGCATTGTTTGATACAATGGCTGAAGAACTTAAACAAGGGGATGAATGGCTTGTTTTAGGTGCTTCTAAATGGTCAGAACGCTTTGTTGAATATTTTAAAGGCATGAATAAAATCATGAAAGCAAAAAAGACAATAGGAAAGCTTTTGTTTGATGAAGGGGCAAAAGCCCAGATTAAAATGTTTGAAAAAGACTTTAATGTCAAAACCCTGCCAAAACAATACATAACTCCTGCTGAGATTGATATCTATCATAACAAAGTTCTTACAGTATTATGGACAAAGACACCAAGAGCCTGGGTTGTTGAAAACAAAGCCATTGCAGACAGCTACAGGAAATATTTTGAAATAATCTGGAGGCAGGCAGAGAAATAAGCAAAACTTTTATATACACTCTTTTTCTCTTCTAACTTATCCCCACGTAGCTCAATGGTAGAGCACACGGCTGTAGATTTAGCTTACTGACAAAGCAAGGATTGCTGTGGATGAGGATAAGCCCAGCTGATACCGTGGTGTTGCTGGTTCGAGACCAAGTTTTGGCGAATATCCGGCCGTGGGGATTTTCTCATTTTTACTCTAAAAAAACAGTTAAATTTATATATGATGACAAAATTCCAGACAGCATGCCTGGCAAATCTTTCTATTACCAAAAAAGCTTCAAATAGGCTTATAGACTGGCAATAGAGAGAAAACTGCAAATTTACATAAATAAGCCCTGGTGGTGTAGTCTGGTTTATCATAAAGCCCTGTCGAAACCATTTGGTTGTAGAAAGGCTTTGACCCGGGTTCAAAAAGTCTAAACATCTGTTTGGCTTGAATTTCCCGGCCAGGGCGTTTAAAGGCTTAAAAAAGGGCCGGTAGCTCAGCCTGGAATTGGAAACAATGGGCAATAGAGCACCTGACTTTTAATCAGGTGGTCGCGAGTTCAAAGCAAGTTAATGCGAGAGTATGCTTGTGGACGTCTCGTCCGGCCCATTTTTCATATAGGCAGGGCTTGCAGCAGGCAGTTTAGAACGTGGGGAAACTAAGCATGGCAATCAACGTAACAAAACACATTCTTGTACCTAAGCATATTAAAT
>Ga0209427_10007045_pt1 | contig 12757 bp, 10 predicted proteins | sample DeeMarSWOR136_30_FD_187465 | JGI IMG/M metagenome (GOLD analysis project Ga0209427, IMG submission 187465) | Marine sediment microbial communities from White Oak River estuary, North Carolina - WOR-1-36_30 (SPAdes) (version 2) | ecosystem: Environmental > Aquatic > Marine > Intertidal zone >... | reverse complement strand
CCGCCTGCACCGATGCACGAAAGCCTGTCAATTCCTCCCCATGCAGACTGCTCACCTCTTTCCCCTCGAAGAGCAGCGAGCCAGAAGTCTTCTTCTCCAACATCAAGATCATTTTGGCAGTGGTAGTCTTGCCGCATCCCGATTCTCCCACCAATCCGAAAGTATCTCCAGGCCAAATCTCGAAATCTATCCCGTCTACTGCCTTTATCCAACCAATGGTTTCGGCCAAGATCAGGCCCTTGGTCACCGGGAAGTGTTTTTTCAGGTCCTTGGCCTTGAGCAGGGGGGTTGCCACGTTCACATTGCCTGCCAACAGCTCACCTTGTGGTGCGGCCCTACGTCAACCTCGGGGGGGAATTCATTCTCGCACTTATCGTTGTAGCGTGCGCAGCGGGGTTTAAACGTGCATCCCGGGGGTAAGTCATGAAGTGCGGGGGGCTGCCCTTCAATGGAGAATAGCCGCTCCACCTCTTGATCAGCCGCAGGCACCGAGGCGATCAACGCATGCGTGTAGGGATGGGTGGGGTGGTCAAACAGTTCCACAACAGGGGCGCTCTCTACAATCTTTCCCGCATACATCACGCACACTCGATCGCACATTTGAGCCACGATGCCGAGGTCATGGGTGATAAAGATGATGGAAACATTTGTTTGCTCCTGGAGTTCCTTGAGCAGCTTGAGATACTGAGCCTGGACGGTAACATCTAGAGAGGTAGTCGGCTCATCGGCGATGAGAATGGAGGGTTCGCAGGCAAGGGAAATGGCTCCCACCACCCGTTGTCTCATTCCGCCGCTCATTTGGTGAGGGAAGTCCCTCATTCTCACCTCAGGGGAGCCGATTTTCACCTGTTCCAGCATATGTCGAGCTTTCTCCCACAGCGGGTAGCCCTTGAGCCGCTGGTGTATCTTGATGGCCTCTTTGACCTGATAGCCGATGGTGAAGACGGGATTAAGACTGCTCATAGGGTCCTGGAGAATCATACCGATTCTCTTCCCCCGTACCTTCCTCATTTCCTCTTCGCTCTTGAGCAACAGGTTTTCACCCTCCAGTAAGATTTCTCCAGCTACGATTTTTCCCGCCGGTCGAGGAACCAGGCGAAGCAGGGAGAGGGAGGTGATCGTCTTGCCGCATCCCGATTCTCCCACGAGACCGAGCGTCTCACCCTTGCGGAGGTAGAAGGTCACTCCGTCTACTGCCTTCACAACGCCCCATCGCGTGTAAAAGTATGTCCTCAGATCTCGGACCTCTAAGACAATGTTATTCATGATTCTCTGAGGTGAGACTAGCCCCACAGATCGCCGGCGACATCATTCAGCCCCAACCGCTGCAGCGTACCCCGCCACGGCTTCCCAGTCTTCAGATCCCAGCCCATGAGCCGGTAGTATTCATCTATCATCCAGGTCAAGTAGGGCCCGACGGACTTGCCCTTGGCTCTTCCAGCTCGAGGCGCTTCCGCAAGACGAGGCGATATGTTATAGTCATCTGCAGGCGTCAGTCCATGCCTGATATTGAAGGCACGCTCCAGGTCCATCACCCGCTCGCCCAGATACTCCAACTCCTCGACAGTGAAGTTCCAGCCAGTAACTGCGTTGAGGGCCTCACGCGTCATGTCATTTGCGCCACCTACATTCCAGGTCATAAATCCACAGGCCCCGAGCGTGTCTCTCATGAATTTCAAAATACCGGTCTTCCTTGCCTCCAGCGGCTTAGCCCTGTAATTGAAGTGGTCAGTGAACTCAGGATACCCAGCATCCGGCTCCGGACCGATCATATCGGCGGCTGTTGCCGGCCACCCGGAACCACCGCTCACGATGTGGCCAAGTAACATGCCCCACCCGCCACGCCAGTCGTGAAGGTTCATACCGGAACCCTTAATGTGTACTGCAAAATTGGGTGCATCTCCGCCTATGGCCCGTGCTGCTCCTAGAGGCCCCAAAGCGAGGATGGCACCGAAGCCTTCCTTGTAAGCCATCTTTCGGAGCATCTTCTCTACCACTTCAGGATCGCCCCACTTGAGCTCCAGGCCATCCGTGTCTTTGCTGGTGATTATGCCCTTCTCATAAGCCTCGATCGCCATGGCCATAGTGCAACCGGCTACGCTTGCCTCGATTCCCAAACGGTCATACAGATCGAGTATGTACAGCCAGTGCTCCGGGTTAGCGATACCCAGAACGGCTCCAGCTCCTTCAGGTCCTTCCGCTCCACCGCTAATAGTAGCCACCAGACCTTTGTGGGGACCAGAAACAAGCTCGAGGTCCACAGGACAGGCGTAGGGACAGCCATGGCAAGCTCTCACTGTCAGCTTGTGTTTGCTTGTTCCAAGACCAAATTCTTCAAAATCATCCTGAAAGTTCTTACCAGCGAATCCTCCAAACCTCCTGTACGTACCACGGAAATCCTCCCTCTTTGACTGCCCCTTAGCACCTCGCTTATACCTGGCGCCTGCCTTCACCAACGCAACCCATTTTTTTCTTATGTCAGTCATTCTTTCCGGATGCGCTATGGGGAAGCTTTTGCTGCCCTGCGTGACTATCGCTTTCAGCTTCTTGGACCCCATTACCGAGCCAACGCCAGAGTGAGCCATGTTGTGGTGCTTGTCGTTGCAAATCATGCCGCCCGCACACAAATTTTCACCAACCGGTCCAATAGCACCAACACTCACCGATTCCCCTAGCTCCTCCTTGAGAATATCCTCCGTTTCGTGCGTGTCCTTCCCCCACAGATATTTAGCATCCCGGAGTTCGGTCCCGTTGTCGTTAATAAAGAGGTAGATGGGCTTCTCTGAGCAACCAGTAATGATCAGCCCATCACATCCCGCCCTCTTCATATTGATGCCGAGTCTGCCATGGGTGTGCGACCGTCCCGCCGTGAAGTCTGTATTGAAGTTCTTCGTCGCCAGTGAAAAATTTGTGTTTCCAGGCACTTTTGCATCGGTGAGCGGGCCGTTCCAGAAGATCATGGGGTTTTCCGGGTCGCCTGCACTTACTCCTGGTGGTACGGTGTCATAGAGCGTTCTCAAGCCGAGGCCCCAGCAGCCGAGCCATGTCCTCAAAACTTCTTCATCGGGTAAACCTTCCTCACGTATCTCGTTGTTGTCGAGATCCACGTAGACCACTTTCCCCGCATATCCGTTCATAGGTTTCTCCTTAATGAAAATGACTTGAAATCAATGTACCACTAACGTAGGAACTGGTTAGAAATCAAGCAGACGATGCAGGTTCAGTCTGCCAAACCTGCCAGCCTGGTTGTTGTGTTGAGGGAAAGTCACCCCAGAGCTTGATTGTCTCGATCCGATCCGCTATGGTGGCGCTATTGTACCACGATGCGCTTTATTTGAGAAGATTGGGGTACGTGCGGCTAAAGCCATGATAGCCTCGGCCTCCCATGCGTGTTGAGCCGCATATTTAGCTTAACTGCCAACCATTTTCAAGGAGTCGTCTACCTAGATAATAGCTATCTCATCAACGAGCTTATCAATCGGGAGCAGACAGCCCTGGCGTTGGACTATCATGTAGGGCGTCTTACTCTCCAGAGCTACATTCTGTGGTGTAACAGCACATGCCCAAAATAGAGGAATCTCGTGTGGCTCTGGTGGGGGAGCGCTGACCGGGAGCGGAAAGTCAGGTTTCGTCATATTTTCTATTCCAATGACAGTAGGGTTTCCGATGTGTACGGGCGGCCCATGGGAAGCCAGTAGCCGTGACGATATTTGAATAGCGCGCACGGCGTCCTCAGAAGTGGGAAATGTGCGACATGAGACTGCCATGCGTCCATGGAATTGACCAGCGGGCGTGAGTTCGATATTGGTATTGAAAATTCCATTGAAACGGAATTTAACATTCGCTTTTACGAGTGCCCCCTGAATACCCAGACTGCATCCTAGGAGAAACGCTACTAGGTCATCCCTCCAATAAGGTGTAACATCTGTGGGCTCGTCTATGACTTCCCCATCCTTGATGACGCGGTACCAAGGAAAGTCAGTACGTACGTCAGCATGTGGTGCTACAAACCTGGGATGAGGGTCACCGGGTTCGGTCACATCAAGAATAGGGCAAGGGCGCGGATTGCGAAGACAGAACAACACGAAGTCATACGCATGCTCTTTGGGCACGGCAGCTAGTCCAGCAAAGGCATACCCGCGACAGGCATCACGATTTGGCCCCGTCCATTCCCCTTTTCTCACGATGTTCCTGAAATCCTCGGGACTCATCACTGCTATCTCTTCAGTGCTATATTTGCTCATCACGAGGCTCCCTTCTTTTGCTTGCCTTGCAAGCGGGTGCTTCTGGCTGCCCGATCGCACGATGCAGAAGATTCTTGAGCACAGGAGAGAATTGGCTTAGGTGCCACAGCTTGGGTATGTGCAGTAGGAATCATACCGACTTTTTAAGCTGCTCTATCGCAGCTCGTCGTGACCCGAATGTCGGCCATTCTACTCCGCTCGGAACAACGTGTCAATTTGCAGAAACAATCACGTTCTTATTTCTGATTTCTGAGTGTTTTAGTACTCCTCATCACATCTTTCCAGAACGAGGGTTGACAAAATAGCGATATATGGTATACGTCTGTTGATATTCCAACAATAAAAAGAAGGAAGGAGGACGGACCAGTGAGAAGAAGGGTCGTAAGAAGCTTAGGTGTGGGGATTGGCGTGGCAGTGTTGTTTCTGTCAATGTCGGTTGGTATGGCATCAGCTCAGGTCAAGCAGTGGACTCTGGCAACAAGTAAGGAGGGGACCTTCGGGTATGCCACGGCCACAGGGATGGCTCGTGTCGCTGACAAGTATGCGAAGGGTGTGAAGCTGACGGTGATTCCGGGGTATAGCTCGACGTCCACCAATACGGTCTACGATAAGGCAGAATGTAATATTGCCTACAACAGCCTTCTAGCTGTGAAGGACGTTTGGCGGGGCGAGGGGGCGTTTGCCAAGCAGCCGCCCAAGCACAAGGTATATCACAGTTTCTATTTCTTCAGTTCGGTGCACACTGCTATGACGACCGCGGATAGGAAGGATATCAACAGCCTTCAAGACCTTGTTGGCAAAAAGTTTTATCCCTTCTATACGGGCAGTGGCAGTCAATTACTTGCTAAGCTGGTGATGGGGCCGGAGGGCCTCAACATCTGGGACAAGATCGTTGAACGCCAGATGGGTACCAAAGAAATCACCGACGCGGTACGGAATAGGGTTGTTGACGCTCTCTGGGTCTACATTATCGGGGGAACAAGACTTACTTCGACGTGGCAGGACCTTGCACTCCGAACGGACCTTCGGGTAGTCGAACCCAGCGCTAAAGAGAAACAAGTTATCGTGAAGGTGCCTGGAGTAGCTGCCCCTTTTTACGCGGATGCCAAGGTGTTCCCGAAGCCGGTCGGTGTGGATAAGATCTGGGGTATTGCCCTTCTGTTCGCTGAAAACTTTGGGCCTAGAGAAGATGCGGAAACAGTCTATCAGATAATCAAGGCCTGGGATGAACATCGGGACGAGCTCTTGGCGATCCACAAGGGATTCGATGAGTTCAAGGAGAAGGGAATGAAGTTGACTGTCGCTGCCATTGACGCGCTGCCCGAGGTTCCCGTCCACCCGGGTGCGGCTAAGTATCTAAAAGAAAAAGGGCTTTGGAAGGATACCTGGAAGGTCGGTAAGCTCTACTAAGTAGTGCTAGAAAGTAGGAATGTCTTGAAAAGGATTCGGTAGGAGGACTATCAGCAGACTATTGGCCTCTCAATGGAAGCTTAGCTCGCCCATCGGATGTGCGGGCTAAGCTTTCCTTCTCATACCCTCCGGGAGACGATGCAACAAACGGAAGCAGCACAGGCGAGGGTTTTGGATATCATCGTCCTCATTGTTTCGCTGGGGATTATGCTCTATCTGGCTTCCTATGCGCTTCTGTTCTGGGAAAGTCCCAATCGACTGGTACTGGTTTTCGTTCCGCTCATCCTTATTCATTGGACGTTGCGCAGGACAAGAGACGGAAGGCTTTGCCCGCTGGGAACAAAGTGCAATTGCCTGGTGGGTATCTGTTTGATCGGTATATTGGCCTATTCGGCTTACTACTTCTACAGTGAGTATCATGCACTGCTGGGTGAGAGGGCAGTCAACAACAACCTGACGGATATGGCTCTGGGCGGTCTGCTTCTTTTTTTGGTACTCGTGGCAACGTGGAAAGAGACCGGTGCGGCCATCCCTATTGTACTGCTCGTGTTTGTTGCTTATGCCTTTTTGGGGAAGTACTTTCCCGTCGGCAGTATTCTTCATCATGCAGGTATCAAGTTCCCTGCCTTTATGACATTCTCAGTCCTGAGTCCTGATGGTATCTATGGTACATTGCCGATCGCTGGATTTACCCTGGTCACGATATTCGTGTTTTTTGCGGGTATGGTCCGTGGTTTTGGCGGGCTAGCCTATATCATCAATTTGTCCGTACGGCTGACCCGAAGATTCGCCTGGGGGTTGCCTCAGATACCGGTGGTCTCTAGCATGTTTTTTGGGACCTTTTCCGGCGCTGCCGCTGCCAATGTTGCCGGTACGGGGTCCTTCACGATTCCAATGATGAAACGGTTCGGTGTACCTCCCAGTGTGGCTGGTGCTATTGAGGCGGTGGCTTCATCAGGTGGACAGGTAATGCCACCGGTGATGGGTGTGGCTGCCTTCTTGATGGCTGACTTTCTGGGTGTTCCCTATCTGCGGATTGTAGTCATAGGCTTTGCACCTGCCCTGTTGTTCTACATTTCTACGGCGTTTGCGGTTTACCTTCTCACCCGAGACCTTCCCATATCAAAACTGCCCCCTGGTGAACGAGAAAAAGTAGTGGCTGAGGATTTCCGTGTCGTTGACGGTTTGCCTCTGGCCATGGGAGTGTCCGTTCTCCTCTTCTTCTTGATCTACTTCAGGTCATCTGTTCTGGTCTCCGGCATGTGGATGCTTATAACATACCTCATTGCAGAGTCGTTCCGTCGCTTGTTCCGTGCGAGGTTCTCTCTGTCAGTTCTGCTCGAGTTCCTTGGATCTACAGGGGTGGGAACTCGCCAGGGAGCCGTTTCCGTAGTGGAGATTATCCTTTTGTTAGCCACCATGGGTGTTGTTGCCAAGATGCTGGTCGTAACCGGGCTCAGCCAGGACCTCTCATACTTGATGGTCGACCTCTCAGGGGGACACCTGTTACTTCTGCTTCCGCTCGTATTTGTTGTCTCTATACTGACGGGTATGGCGGTTTCTACAGTGGTTGTCTACATCGTGGTGGTGCTTCTAGCGGCGCCAGCTCTTGTTCAATACGGGATCGAACCGCACGTAGCTCATTTCACCGTCTTTTATCTGGCTATACTTTCGGGACTAACCCCACCCGTAGCTATATGTGTGGCTGTCGCCTGCCGTATTGCCAACGCATCCTTCTTGAGGACGGGATGGGCTGCTATCAAGATAGGGATCTCGTTGTTCCTATTACCCTTCGTTTTCCTCTTCAAGCCCCATATACTTTCTGCGGACTTGGCGACCACGCCCATTGCTTTCCTGCAGATACTCGCGGGATTTCTGGCAATAACTTATGGTATGAATAGCAGAGGGCATGGGATTGTGGGCTACAGTGGTAGAGTGCTCTTTTTTACGTTAGGCTGTATTGCTGTGTTCTCTAGCGTAGACTCTGTGGTCTGGCCCACCGTTGGCGCGATTGTCATCCTGGGCGCTGGCTTCGTAATGGTAAGAAGGAGAACGAGCGCCGAGGGTCTTGATTTCAAGCCTGAAAAATGATCGCCGGTGAAACAGATGAGGAAAGACTCCGGATGCAGATCCGCCCCCTTTCTTGATGCCCCTTTGACTTGTTGCCCCTTTTGTTGTTCTCCTTGAGTCCGTCAGAAACGTAAACTTGTTTCGGAGTAGCGTCCGCACAGACCCCTGCGTGACTCCTCGTCGGAGGCCGCTGGTCACCAGGCCCAAAAAAACCCGTAAGACCATCGTCACCTGACATTTGATAAAGCGGCCTACCATGCAGCGTCAAAGTCTCTTGACTTTTTCTTAAACGTGAGTAATGTCTGGTCAACGCTCAATTTGTGGCAGAGAGGTGATGTGGATGACAGACAACTGGGAAGATAGGCTTTGCTGTGCGACTCAGTGCTCCAGGTGCAACAAGACATTGAAGCAAACGGATCAACGGATTTTATCTGTTTACGGTCATCAGGCCATCTGTCTGGAATGTAAGAAGAAAGAAGAGGAACGACCTGATTACGCGGAAGTATCTAAGAGTGTGATTGGGCAGTGTCTGGTGGAGACTGAGGCGTTCTATGGGGATCCGGCGGGTTACTGTTTCCATCACTTCTATCCGTTCACATGCTGACATCCACAGGCACCTCGACAGAGAGTGAGAATCCTGCTTTGCGTACCAGCCCCGTTGCTCGGCGGAGAGGGAATTGTCGAAACGTCGGAGGTTTGGTGCATTGAATCTTGGCGTCTTTGTGGATGACAGTACGATTCGATCAGAGGGAGGTTTGAATGCAGAATGCGATTTTTTCGCCGTGGCAGATGGGGAACGTGATTCTTAGGAATCGGCTGGTGCGCTCTGCCACCAACATGAGAATGGCTGGCTCTGGAGGTGAGGTGACAGAGGACCTGATAGCCGTGCACAGGGATCTTGCAGCAGGTGGTGTGGGATTGGACATAACGGGTCATACCTCCGTTGTGCCCGAGGGGAGAAGTCATCAAGCTCAGCTGGGCGCTCACAGCGATTCTCTGATTGATGGTATGAAGCGAATGGTTCAGGCGGTCCACGACCAGGGTGGAAAGATCTTGATGCAGTTGGGTCATGGGGGAAGGCGTTCGCGGCCACTGGAAGGGAAAACGAAGGCTTATCCCACGATGACCGAAGCGAACGAAATGTCGCTGGATCAGGTTGAAAGAATCATCGAAGCCTTCGTTGCTGCGGCTGAGAGAGCGGAAAAGGCGGGCTTCGATGGAGTTCAGCTCCACGCAGCCCACGGTTACTTGCTGTCCGATTTCCTTTCGCCGGTAGTGAACACGAGGGAGGACCCATACGGGGGACGAGAGGGGGGCACATTGGTTCTGAGTGAAATCATTTCAGGGATACGGAGCTCTGTACGGACGGATTTCCTTGTAACCACCAAGCTGGGTGCTGATTATGATCCCGGGGGCAACGATAAAAATGATGTTGTATGGATTCTCGAACAGGTGGTCCGCGAGGGCTTGGATTGTGTGGAGATCAGCAAAGGAGTTGCGTCCCATGATCAGATAGCCAGGGACGACATTGTGACGCACAGGAATGAAGCCTACAACCTTGAGGTTGCGCTGGATGTCAAGCGGCGACTTTCGTCTTTGCCGGTCATACTGGTGGGTGGTTTGCGAAGCGTTGACACAATCGAGGCTATTCTTGAGCAAGGCATAGATGCTGTGGCTCTGTCACGACCTCTGTTGGCAGAACCTCACCTTCCCAGCAGATGGATGGACGGAGACCACTCCCCTGCATTCTGCACGTCCTGTTCATGGTGTCTCAAGATGGATCGAGCAGCGGTCTGCCCAAAACGATAGCTGTGACTCGACAGGCAAATGAACAGAAGATTGTTGTCACGCAAAACCGTATTGCTTGCGACGGGCAACATTCTGTGTCTTGTACGAGAGAGCTTCATTCGGGGTGTTTTGATGACGATACACAGTTATTGCCCGGGATTGGAACGACAGGAAGGGGAAGAAGATGGCTCGAGTTGGCTTAGCATTCTTGGACACCAACGATCGCTTTCCTGAGATGGAATTTCGCCTGGTCTCCGGAGGATCGTTCAGACTTCCTGAAGAGATCGGGCCCGGCTATGGTGTGGTCCTCTTGTGTCGAGGGCACTGGTAACCTTGCTGCCGTCAGCAGTTAGCTGGCTTTCAGTTGCTGGTGTCTGAGTTTGAATCTGAACAAATTGAAATAATTGCTGGGTCAGTCGATCCGACAGACAAGACGCGAAAGATGATTCCTACATTGGGACTGAGCTACCCTATTACGTGCGGGTCAGATGCCGAGGCAATCTCTGAGATCACGGGAGCCTTTCATGAAAAAGAGAAAAATTTTGCAACCAACAGGCTTCCTCATTCGTCCAAATAAAACGATAGAGGTCGTTTCCTACAGGTTTGGACCGATCGGGTGGTTTGTGGCGAAAGATGTGTTCAGTCTCTTCAAATTCCACAAGAGCCGGAAAGGAGGTTGAGAGGTAACAGAGGCTGCCTTTAACTTTCAAAATCAGACAATTCGATTTATAATTCGTTAGCAGAAGAATTTGAGCAGGGAAGGAGAATACAAATGAGACGTAGATCGTTGGTGTGTGTTGTTGCGATGGTCTTGCTCTTTTTTGCTGCCTGTGTAACGGTCAACATCTATTTTCCGGCCACAGCGGTAGAGAAGACAGCTGAGGAGATTGTTACCGAGGTTCGTGGGGAGCAGAAAGAGGAGGGGACAAAAGAAGCACCCCAGTCTCACATCATGGAAACATTCTTCGCGGTTGGGAATATCGTTGTTCGCGATGCTCATGCACAGCAGGAACTCCAAGTGTCGAACCCTGCTATTCGGTCTCTGAAGGCTTCTCTGAAAGCTCGGTTTCCACAGCTTGGGCCTTATCTGAAGGGGGGCAACATAGGGGAAAACAACGAGGGGCTGGTGACCATCAAGGATTTGCAGGGCTTGAATTTGAAGGATCAGGCAGCGGCAAAAAGACTGGTTGCCGCAGAGAACAAAGACAGAGAGCAGCTATACATGGAGGTTACACGAGCCCTCAACATTGACCCCAGTCAAACGCCCCGAGTGCAGAAAATCTTTGCTAAAGAATGGCAGAAGTCAGCTCCCAAAGGGACGTGGATTCAAGACGACAAAGGAGCATGGATGCGCAAGTAGCCTGATACAGCTGAGATTCACAGGGGGCAAGCTTCAGCGGGTCATTACTTTTGGTTTTTCACCTCCCGTCTCGAAGATGCGCTGAAGTCGTCGGACCATATCACGCCAGAGAATCTGGTTCTGCGGGTTTCTGTTGACCACGTTTATTCCAGCCAGCAGGGGTCTCTTAACGAGGTATTCGACCCCTCTTTCGTGTACTGTTCCTCGTAGCGTAAAGACGTCATTTTCCAACTTGCAGTAAATCCCGATTCGATCGTATGGATATGTTTTGAAAAAGGACGCAATCCCTTTCTGCAGAACCGCCGGGCCTCCTGAGCCCAGAATTAGTATGTTCTCAACCGCCTTAGCCTCGAAGATTCGTTTTTTCCTTGGCTTCGGGACCGACTGAATGAGGAGTTCGAAGTGCTCTGGTTGCCCAAAGGAGAATGACAGGTCTTTAATGTGCCCCTCGACAATACCTGTAATTCTTCCAAAGGGGATGGCGCTGGTTGCCTGTTCCAGGTCGATGTCTTGCAGCCGGACATCCATCGCAACCCTTCTGAGCCGTGAAAAAATCTCTTGACCGGCAACGCCATCAAGTGTGACATCACCCCCAAAGACCTGTGCCTGGATGCCACCCTCCGTGGTCAACCTTCCGTGGCTCAGGGTTACCTCCGAGAATTCACCGGAGAGCATTCCTGGTATTCGGTACCGCGAGTACGCCTGGCTCAGTTCTGAGATGTCTATGTCCTGCAGCCGCAAAGACAGCTGGATCGAGAAATCCTTGCTTCCAATGTTTCGAAGTTCGAAGGAGGGTATCTCCATGAAACCATTAAAAAAGGGAAATGATAGTGGCTCATCCAGGGCAAAACCATTTGTTAGACTTCTTAGTTTGAAGGACGCGTCGGTGATGGCAATGGGGTTCTTTTCTATGGCCTCGATCTCAATGCGACCGGTCTGCACGATCGGCCATCGATCCTTGGGAGCGGCAGATGGCGTTGACAACAAGGAGAGAGCAAAGGGCAGGTCTGCCTGTATGCCTCTAATCGTAATGTCGTCGTGACCAAAGGCGAGATTTGTATCTCGTAGAACAAGTTGTCCGAAACCTCGAAAGGCATTCTTACCCCCCTCGAAGTTAACGTTCAGGTGGGTTTTTCCTGTCACCGTCGTGTCCCTCAACACCGGAAATTCGCTCTGGAAAAGATCCTTGATGAAAGCATCAAAGACGGGCTCGTTGAATATATCGACCGGAGAGAAATGGAGGCGAAAGAAAGGCTTTGTCAGCACGTCCTTCACTTCACCTTCATACGAGAGGGAGCCCAGCTTTCCGGCGTCCATTGTGCCCTTGACAATGGTGAGGGAGTCTTTGTGTAGGTCGTATGTCCCCTCGAGTAATCCCTTGGCGGGAGTGTTTTTCAGGTTGGCATAGAATTTTCCGATGAGGAGTTCTCCTTCAGTCATAACTAGTTCAACGTGAAATGCCAATTGCCCCTTTTGGGGATACGTCCGAACGTGAACGGTGATTCTGGCTGACAGGGCAGTTCCTAGATTGGCGCCATCCGGGCTGCTGAAGGCAGCATCGAGAAGCTGTATTGCAAGATCGAGATCTAACCCAGGATCTGGTGATCGGGGATTTGACGACAACGCGGATTCAATGTCCACGTTTCCGCTCCAAGTCCACTCTGCCCACGCCGGAGGTAGAAGTGGCATAACGACCTTGCGAATCTCCGCAAGGGAGAGAAAGTCTTTTGATCTGACTTTCAACTGCATGGTGTGCGGGAATCGGAATACCTTCTCGATAGTCGCATGAATTGTTTCCCTCAGTGGGGGCGGTGAAGACTCGGGGGGAGAACCCGAGGAAGCTGTGAGTTGGGTGTTCAGAGCCAAGGCCACTAAAAGCATGAAC
>Ga0209427_10007044_pt1 | contig 12758 bp, 10 predicted proteins | sample DeeMarSWOR136_30_FD_187465 | JGI IMG/M metagenome (GOLD analysis project Ga0209427, IMG submission 187465) | Marine sediment microbial communities from White Oak River estuary, North Carolina - WOR-1-36_30 (SPAdes) (version 2) | ecosystem: Environmental > Aquatic > Marine > Intertidal zone >... | reverse complement strand
AGAAAATGTTGTTGGGATGGACCCATTTGCTCAATTTGCAAATCATTCAATTCATCCTAAAGTTTTTGATACCGAAGATATGAAATTTCGGATTAATTCTTTTAGAGAACTTTGGGATGGTAAATATGGAGATATCATAGTTCAGAAAAATGTGGAAGATACAAGGTTGGGTGTTTTTGATTATGTTATGTCTACTTTAGAAGTTAATTCGCTTGAATTAAAATTTGGGCAAGGAGCAAAAGCAATTGGGGGTGAAGTTAGATTAGAATCCTTAGAAAGAGCCCAATTATTACAAAGTCGAGGTTATTTAGTATTTCCAGATCCTTCGGATCCTTTTATTATTGATCAATGGAAAGCCGGATTGATTCCCGATTTTGAAAGACATAGTAGGGTTGGATTATCTACAACTGAGGAAGTGTTGGAGGAAATTGATAATATTCGCTCTGAAGGTGCTAAAAATATATTTATCAAGACAGGAGCTTATAGACCTGCTGCTACTGCTTGGATTTTAAGATTAGGTGTGGAAGGAAAAGTTGACGGGATGACATTTGATGGAGCAGGAGGGGGAACCGGAATGAGTCCTGTAGGCATGATGAATGAAGGATCAATTCCTACAGCTTATTTAGAAGCATTAGTGGTTGGTTGTTTAGATATGATTAAAAATAGAAATCCAAATACAAAAATACCAATAATTGCTATTGCGGGAGGGATTGCTAATGAAACACAAATGTTTAAAGTCCTTGCAATGGGTGCTCCCTATGTTAAATGCATAGCTATGGCAAGAGCTCCAATCACAGCAGCTATGAAAGCAAAATATATTGGTGAAATTATTACTCGGAACGAGGCAACACCCGCAATATTAAACAATCTCGGATTTCCCAAAGAAAAAGATCCCAAAAGCCTATCCCTAAGTGAAGCATTTGTTGAATATGAAAATCTGTGTAAAAATAATGATGGAAAAGAGATTCCTCCTTCTGCAGTGGGAGTGTATACATACTTTGCGAGTAAATTGGGAATTGGGCTAATGCAATTGTTAGCAGGAGTAAGAAAGTTCAAGTTAGACTTAATTGATCGGGGTGATATTGCTTATATTACTCAACGTGCAAATGATGTATGTAAAAAGTGGAATCTCGGAATCAAATCACAAGAATCTCTCGACTTCGAAATAGTAAAAAGAGAAATCTACTCAGGAAATTACGAATAAAATATACATAGACATTTTCTATTTTCTATAATTATTAAAAAATATAAAAAGAATTATTTTATCAGTTTTTCTAATAGATTTACAAATTCTTCGTATTGTTTTATTCCTAGTTTCCAGAAATCAGGTTTCGTTATATCTAGATCAACTATTTTAGCTAAATTTTCTGGAGAAAGACTTCCTCCTTTACTTAAGAGCTTAATGAACTTAGGTACAAAATTCTCTCCTTCTTCCTTATACTTTTGATATAACGCATAAACAAAGAGTTGGGCATAAACATACGGATAATTGTAATAGCGATAATTAGGGATAAAATAGTGTTGTTTCATTGCCCATTCATAGTCCATTTCTTCAAACCACTCTACAGAGTCTCCATAAATCTTATCTCTTCCAGCACACCAATATTTTGATATGGTTGGGCCATCTAAATTTTCACCTGATTCCATTGCTTTATATAAACTTTGTTCGAACCATACACGGGCACTTACTTGGAAAGCAGACTGCCCTGCTTCGTCTAATACATGAGCTAAGATAATTTTTTTTTCTTCATCAGAATCCGCCCTTTTAAGTAATAAATCAGTTAATAAGAGTTCCCCAAAAATTGATGCCGTTTCTGCTACAGTGGAACCTGGATGATGATTGAAATAGCTATTATTACGCGATGCTAAATATGCATGAATAGCATGTCCTAATTCATGAGCGAGTGTATAAACTTCTTTTAATTTCTCTGTAAATGAAAGTAAAATATATGCTGTTTTACCCTTATACCAGGTATCACAGTAAGCTCCATTTGTTTTACCTTTTCGAACTGCAGCATCTATATGAGCTTTCTCAAACATATCTTTAGCATATTCCTCGAAAGTAATATCGAAGTTGCGATATGCTTCTAAGATTATTGTTTTTGTTTGGTTCCAAGGATATTTCTTTTTAGACACTCCTAAAAGAGGAGCTTGTACATCAGCGCAACTTAATTTAGGTACATTTAATAATTTCGCTTTTATCCTCAAATATCTTCTATAAATTTCTACATTTGCTTCAATAGTTTTCATTAAATTGTCTATAATTTCCTGTGAAGTATCATTTGCGATAAGACTATGATGCATAGGATTATCTAATTTTCTTCTTTTTGTTATTTTAATCCAATCACCACAGATGTTTTTTAGAGCGTAAGAGTATACTACTTTATCATCACCTAATTTTCCATAGATAGATTTATTTGCTGAAATTCTCGTATTATGATCATGGTGCGTTATTAAGCCATTTGCTTCTCCATAGGATAATACTTTTTCCTTGCCTTCCACCGCTACTTTATATTCTCTTGTATTCAACCATCTGCTTTGTAGTTCACTCCAAGACTTTATGCCGTATTGATCTTTTTCTAGAATTAATTGTTCCTCCACTTCTGATAGTTGATGAGGAACTTCGCGTTGAATTTTTTCTAAATAATGTTTATATTCTTTAAGAATAGGATCCTCAATCATTTCCTTTCTACTATAAATCAATTTACCCACTTCGAGTTCAAAAAACGTTAATTTTTTTAATGTTTCTGTTTCAAAATCTTCAATATTACTCTTAAGTGTTTCAACGGGGGAGACCATCATATTTGCATCGAATAATCTATTAGCATATATAGATAAATCCTGTAAATCGATAAAAAATTTTTCTTGTTTTTTAAATAAATCCAATAGATTTTGAGCTGTAAACGCTGAGGTGTTAATTTTTCCTTTGTAATCCTTTACAAACTCATCCACTTGCCTTCTAAGAGAGTCCATATTTTTAGAAATCTTCGGATCGTCATAGCTAGTAAAAATTTCAGTTAAATCCCATGTTATTTCCTTACCACTCATAATAATCAAAACGGTTAAAAATAGAATATTTATTATACTTGTCCTTAATTAAAAAAATTTATCCTAAGGTGCTATAAGGTGAATCATTCTTATTCATATTCGATTGTACTTGGTGGTTTATTTGAAATATCGTAAACTACTCTATTGAATCCCTTTACCTCGTTTATAATTCGGGTTCCTATTTTTTCTAATAAATCCCAATCTAACTTTGCAAAATTAGCTGTCATTGCATCAATAGATTCAACAGCTCTAATTGAACATATATATTCATAGGTGCGAAAATCACCCATTACTCCAACAGTTTTCACAGGTAAAAGTACACAAAAAACCTGCCAGAGTGTTTTATATAATTTTGCCTCTCTTATTTCTTCAAGTAGAATTTGATCTGCTTCCCTTAAAATATCAAGTTTCTCCTTACTAATAGGACCAATACACCTAACTGCTAATCCAGGTCCAGGGAAAGGATGTCTAGATACCATATCTTCAGAAAGTCCCAGTTCTACACCAATTTTTCTTACTTCATCTTTGTATAATTCCTTAAGAGGCTCAATTAATTCCAACATCATACCTTCTGGAAGAGTCACATTATGATGCGATTTGATTTTTGCTGCTGAATTGCTTGTACTAGCAGTTTCTACACGGTCGGGGTAAATTGTACCCTGAGCAAGAAATTTAATATTTGGGAACTCCTCTTCTAACTCTAAAGTCTTACTCTCGAAAATTTCTACGAACGTATGACCAATAATACGTCGCTTTTCCTCTGGATCAATAACACCACTCAATTTGTTAAGGAAAATTTCTACGGCATCGACGTAATGAAAGTATTTAAATTTTAATTTCTCACGAAATAAATTTTGCACATATCTTTCTTCATTTTTACGTAGAACTCCATTATTTACAAAAATACAATGTAATCTATCACCAATTGCTTTGTGAAGAAGGACAGCTGTTACTGAGGAATCAATACCTCCACTTAACCCTAATACGACTCTATCATTAACTCCTACTTGTGTTCTAATATTATCAATAGATTTTTTAATCCAATTTTTCAATTCCCATTCCTTTTTTGATTTAGCAATCGTATATACGAAATTTTTTAAGATTACCATCCCATTAGGGGTATTTGTAACTTCTGGATGGAATTGGACTCCATACAAATTTTTTTGTTCATTAGCATACGCTGCTATAGGACAATTAACAGTTTTAGCAATACTTTTAAAACCCTCGGGGAGATCAACTACTTGGTCTCCATGAGACATCCAAACTATTTGATTTTCTTCCAAATTATCAAATAATATATTATATTGATTTATTTTTAATTGCGTTTTACCATATTCTTTGTTTTCTCTTGGAGCAATCTTCTTTCCTAGTTGAGAGATTATTAAATGAAAACCATAACAAATACCTAACATTGGAATTTTCTCATTAATTATATATTTTAACAGATTTTGATCTAATTTAGGGCTATTCTCTTCATAAACACTGCTCGGTCCTCCAGATAAGATGATTCCATCAGGTTTTTTTCCCTTTATTACTTTTATGTCAACATTATAGGGTAAAATTTCAGAATAGACACCTAATTCTCTAATACGTCTCGCTATTAAATGGCAATATTGGCCCCCAAAATCTAGTACAATTATCATGATTTAATGATTGCTATAAAATTCACATCTATTAATAAGCAATAATTAATAATAAGAAATTAATTTTACTATAAAATTATTGAATTTTAAACTTAAATAATATTCTTAACTAAATTTTTTAGAAATTAATTAATTTATACTCCTTTTTGATATTTACTCATTAATCCAATTCCCAATTCTTTCCCACATTCAAATCTGTTTTTCTACCAACTGATTCAATACATTTAATTCAAATAAGTTAAAATTAAATATTACGCAGTAAAGAAATATTTATACTAATCATATTTTTGTGTAAAAATTAAAGTAGATTTTGGAAGTATTTACCATGACTGAAAATTTAGATCCGTTTACGATATCTCAGATTCAGCTGCAAGATGCATGTAAATTAAAAGGATATGACCACCAACTTTATGAAGCTTTAAGCGAGCCAGAACGATTTGTTCAGATAAAAATCACAATGAAAATGGATGATGGCTCGATACGGACATTCAAAGGGTTTAGAAGTCAATATAACTCCGCTAGAGGCCCGATGAAAGGTGGAATACGATGGCATCCGGAAGAAAGTGCCTCATTGGTAAAGGCTTTAAGTGCGTGGATGACATGGAAAACCGCGTGCGTAGATATCCCGCTAGGCGGTGCAAAGGGGGGGATAATTTGTAATCCAAAAGGGATGAGTAATAGAGAACTCGAAACCTTAGCTAGAAATTACATTCGGCAACTTGCAGATTTTATTGGACCTAATATTGACGTTCCAGCTCCAGATGTGTATACAAATCCCCAAATAATGGCTTGGATGATGGATGAGTACGAAAAAATTGTTCGTAAGCATGCTCCTTCAGTGATAACAGGAAAACCTTTAGCCTTAGGGGGAAGTGCTGGGCGTTCTATTGCTACCGCAAAGGGAGGAATTTTTACGATAAGAGAGGCAGCAAAAGACATTGGATTAGACTTAAACGGTGCAAAAGTAGTAGTACAGGGATATGGAAATGCAGGTTCTTGGGCGGCCAAAATTTTACAAGATGATTTTAATTGTAAAATTATCGCTGTATCTGACTCTAAGGGGGGAGTATATAATGAAGACGGAATAGATGCCTATAAAGCTGCTGAACAAAAAGAGAAAACCAAAACAGTTCTAGGCTTAAAAGGCACTAAGGACCTAACAAACGAAGACATATTAGAATTGAAATGTGACGTTTTAGTTCCTGCTGCATTAGAAAATGTAATTACAAGAGAAAATGCTGAAAAAATTAATTGTAAAATTGTTGCCGAACTAGCAAATGGTCCTACAACTCCTGATGCTGATCATATTCTTTACGATAATCAAATTCTAGTTATTCCCGATTTTCTCTGTAATGCGGGAGGGGTTACAGTCTCTTATTTTGAGATGGTCCAAGGATATTATAGCTATTTCTGGACAGAAAAAGAAGTATTTGAAGCATTAGATCGGGTAATGACAAATGCTTATCGTTCTACTGTGAAACAAGCTAAAGAATTTAATACTAACAATAGAATGGGAGCATATATGATTTCTATCGAAAGAGTTGTTGATGCTATGAGACTGAGAGGTTGGTTATAACTTCTATGTTATTATTTTTTGAATAAGGTGTTTAGCATTTCTAATAATGAAGAAAGAGAGAAAAACTAACCTTTTGCTTCTTATTTAAGTTGCATTTTATTAATAATATTAGTTTTTATTGTTATGATCGAATTTAATATTATTTTTATTACTAATCCATATTTAGATCTATTAAAATGGGCTATTGTTATTATAATTCTAATTCCTTTAATTATCCGAACTTCGGATTCCGAGAATTAATACCTTATTAGATAAATTAGGTTTAATGAATTTGATACGAGTTCTCAATTTTAAGATCCAATCTATCTTTTATAATTTTTTTTCTATTCTTATCAGTATAAATCCCAATAGATTAGATTAAGGTTAAGACTTTAATTTTTGATACATTAAAATAATACTAATTATTAGATTGATATATTATAAAATTCATTTTTTCAAATAAAATTTTAATAATTATCCTATGGTGAAATTTATTGGAAATAAATCCATTTGAAGTTGCAAAAACCCAAATTGACATTGTGGCAAAAGAAATGGGTTTAGACAAAAATACGACAGAATATCTCAAAAGAATAGAGAGAGCATTAATAGTAACTATTCCAATTATGATGGATGATGGATCTGTGAAGATTTTTGAGGGGTATAGAGTCCATCACTCTACTGTACGTGGTCCTGGTAAAGGAGGAATACGATTTGCTCCAAATGTAAACTTGGATGAAGTCAAGGCACTTGCTACCTGGATGACATGGAAGACAAGTTTACTAAATCTTCCTTTGGGCGGAGCTAAGGGTGGAGTTTGCGTGGATCCTAAAAAACTATCTAAAAAAGAATTGGAAAGGTTAACTAGGAGATATACCGCTGAGATTATTAATTTTATTGGACCTGATATTGACATTCCTGCCCCAGATGTTAATACAAATGCGCAGATAATGGCTTGGATTATGGATGTTTATTCGATGCAGAAAGGTAGATCCGTTCCAGGTGTGGTTACGGGAAAACCTATAGAAATTGGAGGATCTGTTGGAAGAGAACCAGCTACAGGAATGGGATTATATTTTGTCCTTCAAGCTATTTGTGAGAAATTAAGCATCGATTTAAAATCCCAAAAGATCGTAGTTCAAGGATTTGGAAATGTTGGTGGCACAATTGCGGACTTATTATACAAACATGGCTGTAAAATAGTTGCTGTTTCAGATATTTCAACAGGCATATATTCTTCTGAGGGATTAAATATAGAAGAATTGTTGGAATGGACCAAACAGGGTAATTATTTAAAGGATTTTCAAGAAAGTAATTATAAAATGATTAATAATGAGGTATTACTAACAACGAAATGTGACATTTTAATTCCGGCGGCTATAGAAAATCAAATTACGAAGAAAAATGCCGATAAATTAGATTGCAAAATAGTATTAGAAGGCGCTAACGGTCCTACAACTCCTGAAGCAGATAAGATATTATATAATAAAGGTATCCATGTAGTACCAGATATTCTTGCTAATAGTGGAGGGGTATGTGTTTCCTATTTTGAATACATACAAGATATTCATTCGTATTTTTGGAAACTTGAAAGAATAAATGAGGAACTTAGAAGAATAATTATTGAGGCATTTGAGGAAACTTATAAAATTTCACAAGAAAGGAAAATTTCATTACGTACTGCTGCTTATATAATTGCCGTTTCTCGAATAGCAAAAGCGATTGAATTAAGAGGAATTTTTCCATAGAATATATATATTACTTTTAAATGAATTTTTTCAATTTTTACCAATATTTTGGATAAAAAAAATTCTTAACCTGTAAATAATACTAAAATAAATAAGAATAACATGGAACAAGTTATATGAATTAGTGCAAAAAGGGCTCCCGATTTTAATAACCGTTTATAACTCATATTTTCGACACCACTATCTTGGGCAACTTTTAAGGTCATCATATCGGCTGCAGCACCTTGAGGGATAAGATTACCGCCTAAGTTGATAGCTATTATAAAAGAGAATAAAAGAGGTGTTGATGGAAATCCAAAATCTTGGATTAAGAGACTGATAATTGGGATAAAAATTAAAGCAGTGGGAGTATTTGCGACAAACCCACTTATTAGTGATATAAAAATTAGAAGAATAAATGAAACTAATATTGGATTCATTGTTTCAAACGGGATTTGTCTAAAAATCTCATCAAAACCTGCTTGTATTAAGCATCCGACTATAATATATAGAGAAATAAAGAAAAAGATTATTTCCCATTCAATATCTCTTAATAGTATACCCATCGGCTTTTTCGTATAATTACGGTTTACTAATACTAAGACTAATGCTGAAATAATTGCCGTTAAATAAAGGAGGGGCAATATTGCAAAAAGTATTATTGTTATAATTATTGCGATGCTATTAAAATAAAACATTTTCTTGCTTTTAATCATAATATCAGCATCCACTAACTCTAAAACGAATTTTTTCTGTTGTTCTTCAATTCTTGGTTCTTTGGATAATATAAAGCGATCAATCAAAAATATAGTAAGAAATAGTAATCCAAAGGAAAAAATCCAATAGTATTGAACAAAATAGATCGTATTTAAGTTAAAAGCAGACGAGATAATAATATTTTCTCCACTTGAAAAGGGTGTAATAATTGATCCAATGTTAATACAGATCGTCATCCCTAAAAGATAAGTTCCTGCTCGAATTTTTAAAAAGTGGCAGAGTCTGACAACTACGGGAGCTAAAATTAAAACAACAACTACATCAGTAATAATTGCAGCTAAGAGGGTTGTTATTACACATAAAAGGTATAGAAAAGTTTTTTGATTCCCTCTTGACAATTTAAATAATTTAACTGCTACATATTCTAACACATTTGAATCTTGAGCAATTTTGGTTATTATACTCATACTTAATATAATGATAATTGCGTCCCAATTAACGAATAATATAAATTCCTCAAATTTTATGTTCAATTTTAAACCAGTCACAGTTGCTCCTATAAACATACATAAAAGTGAAATCGCTACGAAATCTAGATCTTTAATAGAATAGCTTGCGATAATAAGTCCAAATAATATAAAAAGCAAGATTAAGAGAGGTACATTCATAAATTCTCTATTTCCAGATCTTAGATTTATATTAATAATGTTAATTATCAACTTTTAATAAATCTGATCAAAATACATTATTATTAGTTCTTCTTAGGGATTAACGAATTTCGTACTCAGGTAATAATATCTATTTTACCAGAAATAGTCTTAGTAAAAAAATAAATAAATTTAATTCACTTAAAAGAGAAAAATTAGAAATTAAATAATCAAAAATATTTTCTTCAATGAAAAATTTTAAACTTTTAGAAGGTCCTTCTTCATTCTTTATTAGTTGTACTATTCGTCTTATTAGATTAATAATTTGTTTTTCAACAACGAGCATATCACATTTAGTAGGATCAATACTTATAATATTAATCCCAAAATTTCTATCAAAACTAAATTTACTTAATTCACTACTCTGTTTCACATAATCATGCATTAAATAGTTTTCAAACATATTTTCTATTTTACGATACAATCTCTCTTTTTTTGGACCAGAAAAATGTGCTTCAATAACATTAATTAACAAATTCAATATTTGCTGGAAAATACCTAAAATATCAAAATATTCTGCAATAGTAGTTACATTTTCAGCAGTTAACCATTGAGTATAATATTCATCAATTGTCTCCTTAAAAGGGCTAAAAAGATCTGTATTTCCCTTCCATAAATTCTTCCAATTTTCTCTATCGCCCTTCACATATTGCTCAATAAAAGTTTGCATTATTATTTTTAATCTTGCTTTTAACATATCTGAACTCACGTTTTTCTCTGTAGCTGCTATAAACAATAAATTTAATTCTTTGTCTTCCAAATAAACCCAACGTAACCCTCCCATCTCAATGCTTTCAATACCTTGCTGAAACTCAAATACAGTAAATTGATTCAAAGCAGCTAAGAGACCCGAAACTAAATCTTCATCTAAAGGGATATCCATATACGGTTTATATAAAAGAGTAATTCCGCTTTCAGAGTCTAGAATCCAAATATTCATTTTTAACCTTTTATAACCTGAAAATATCTCTGATAATAATAATTAAGTATCCAAATAAAATTCTTTGTTAAAGCAAAACAAATTCATATTTTAAAGAAATTGTTTAAGATCATTTGATTTACAATATTTTTCTAAATTTCTTAGCATATCGGTAATTTTCATTTGTAAAATAAGATCTGCTGCGCCTCCAATTAAATTTAAAAAGTCACTCGTTAAGATTAACGATTCTACAAAGACTCCTATCTTAGACTTGGTTGAAGATAAACTTTTGACTCTTATACGGCCTTCTAAAGTTTTCACATCCTTATTATTCCTGACATTGAAATCTATTAAACGGCCTTTTTCTCCTTGTTCCCCTTCATCAGAAAGAACCAATTCCCCTTCCATTTCAATAGGAACATTAACAACACTAATCTGATCATAAATCTTAGTATATAAAACATTTGGTGCTATAAACTTTGCTTCCATCTTTTTTGTAGGATTAATTGCTTCCCAAAAATCAGATTTATACATTGACTTAATTAAAACATCTTTATTACAATTTTCAATCTCTAATACTTTTGAAATTTTTGTCAAAATCATTCATCCTTCTCTTTACTTTTCTAATTAACTAATAAAAGTGATATTCAATTAATTTCTTTATTGATAATTTAAAGCATAGCCTCAGACTTCCTTGATCATTTCATTTTTACAGACCATAAATCAATAAAATTTTATATCATCATTGGCTTTAATAGAAAATTCTTTCTAAAGTGAATCTAAGTATCACATTTTACTTCGAAATAACCTAGTTTTTTCAATATTACGTTCTTCGTGGCATTTAGGACATATCCAGGTCGTCTCATTTTTTTTAATAGAATTAATACACGAATCACAAATAGTTGTATCACAAATACAGTAATAGCATCTATCTATTGCTTTTTCGCAGTTTTTTCCACATATATAACAATTAAGGGGATTTTTGGACATTGCTATTAAAATATTTTACTAGTTTATAATTTTCAATATGATACTTTTAATTTAAAAAATTATATTATTTATTAATTTTAACAAAATAATTTTGATATCATGGATAAATTTAAATCAAGGATTCAATTATTGAGTCTTCTTAGTATTTTTTTTATATATAGTGCTATCAAGGAACTGGTATCTAATAATATGAGTGGTTTTATAATTTGGATCATGATATCCTTATTTTATATTATTTCTCTGGCTATTTTATATTTTATAATTAAAAAGGGGCAGAAAGAACAGAAAATTTAAAACCAACCTTTTTTAAAAAGAGAACTTATATCATGAACTTTGATTCACTTTTTCTTTTTAAAAAAATCAGGGATCATTCCATCAATGCCAAGGCTTTTAAGAATTGTATCTTTGACATTCATCTGAATAGTTAAATTACTCATTTGGATCATAACATCCTCCAATGTTTTTGAAAAAGCGTCACTCATTTCTTTTATTGTGTCTGAAGTCATTTTTAATGAATCTCTGATTGCTATATTAGTTTCATGTATTTCAGAAGTCATTTTTTCCATACTTATCCTCAATTCTGAAAGTTCTTTTCTAAGTTCTTTTATTCCCATAGTTAATCGAAATCTTTTATAATTAAGAATTTATAAAATCCTTTTTTATTTATATCTTTATCTAGCTTGTTAAAGAAACTAATCACTTTAATGAAATTTTTAGAAAATTTTTAAGATTAGGACTATTTTTGTAACCTTTAAAGAATTATCATTTATAAGAAATAATCTTTTAAGATCTCAATTTTATATATTGCTTAAATAAAAAAAAAAAATCTTCAAGCCAAATGTCAGAATGGAAAAATAGACTTGAAAAGTCTGAATTGGAAGAAAATTTTTGTACGGGATGAGGGATTGTTGATGGACTCATTGCGTGCATTCAAAGTGTTAGAAAAAAGCGTCAAGCAAAAAAGCAAATTAACAAAACAACAAATCTCAAGGAATAAACTATAAAAATATTAGGGTTTAATCTTTAAAGTTCTGCGAGAACTTGAGATTATTTTCAAATTTTTTTCAAAATTTTATTGGTTTAATAAGGTCTTTTCGGACCTTCACCCACTTTTCGATAAATAAATCCTTTAGCTTCAACTATCTTTTTATCAAAAATGTTCCTTCCATCAATTATAATTGGTGTTCTTACTTTTTTTCTTAAGTCATCCAAATTTATATTGTAGTATTCTTTATGATTTGTTGCAAAAATTAGTACATCCGCATCAATCACAGCCTTATCAAAATCGTTAGTTAACTCTGTTTCTCTATAATCCCTTGTTTTAACATATGGGTCATGGGCAATATAAATTATATTGTGAGAATGATATCTACTCTTTAAAATCCTTACAATATTTTCTGTGGGTGTATTTCTGGTATCATCAGTGTTGGCTTTATATGATACCCCCAAAAGAGC
>Ga0209427_10007042_pt1 | contig 12760 bp, 13 predicted proteins | sample DeeMarSWOR136_30_FD_187465 | JGI IMG/M metagenome (GOLD analysis project Ga0209427, IMG submission 187465) | Marine sediment microbial communities from White Oak River estuary, North Carolina - WOR-1-36_30 (SPAdes) (version 2) | ecosystem: Environmental > Aquatic > Marine > Intertidal zone >... | reverse complement strand
CGCTATGGTTAAGCCTTTGCTTCCGCTGTGCTCATAGACTTTTTCGATTACTTTGTTGTGTTCGTTCCAGTCGAGAGTGGGGCTTTCGCCTGTGGTGCCGACGGCGAGGATGCCGCTGACGCCTTCGCTTATTTGGAATTCAACGAGCCTGCGTAACCCTTCATAATCCACTTGACCATTTGGTGTCATGGGGGTTACGAGTGCAGTGTAACAACCACTAAACACTACCATTTGTACTTACCTCTTCAGGAAAAGAAAGTTAGCAGTGCGGTTATTTAAGTTTTTCAGTTTTCAGTAAAAATTTTACGTATAACGTAATAAGGATCCATAAAGAGTCCTAATTATTCCACAACTATCACGATTTCGCACCAAACACAGACAACAGAAACAATCCCACAAAACCGAAAACAACCTTTCACCAGTCATTCCAAACCCTAAAAAAAGGCAGGAAATCCCCACAAAGCATAGAGCGCCAAAGCAGCATATTTGGATCCTAATAGCCAATCAGAACAGAAAACGATACTGAGGATATGTTCCTATTGGCGCTTTCCACAACCAAAAACATACAGAAAAATGGGGCTTAATAGAGCACAGCCGTGTTGGGCAAAACATACAGAAAACTGCGAAATCTTCACGAAAACTCTTAAATGAGAGCGAGAAATTACTGAAGCTGAGATTTAAAGCGTGTGAATTAGACAGGATGTTTACTATATGGCTGCAACAACCAAAAAAAAGCTTGAAATTCTAAATTACAGCGACAAAGAGAAAGTTTTCACAGTAAAATCACCAGAGACAGGTCACGTTTGTGCCGTCGTGGACACTTTTGCGGAAATGTTCCCGTTGTGGGCTGGACGAATACTCATTACAGCGGAAAACGAGAAATGGGCGTTAACAGCAGCCAGCGTCGCTACAGGCTTCGCCACCAGCGTAATCATGGCACCAGCAGAAGCCGCCACCGAACGCCTAGTCCCAGCAGACCAGACTCCAGACAATCGTCCTGGAGTGCTCATTCAAATCTACAATCGTGACCGCTTTGAGCTTAAGCATCAACTCATGGAACGCATAGGGCAATGCATAATGACGTGCCCCACAACTTCAGCCTTTAATGGTTTGGAAAAGACCAAAAGAAAACTTAACGTCGGTAGCAGTCTGCGCTACTTCGGGGATGGCTTCCAAAGGAAAACTATGGTTAACGGCAGAAGATGCTGGAAGATCCCAGTCATGGAAGGAAACTTCATCGTGGAAGACGGGTTTGGTGCGCAGGAAGCCGTAGCAGGCGGTAACTTTATGGTATTCGCTGAAAACCAAGCGGCAGGCCTCAAAGCGTCGGAAGCAGCAGTTGACGCAATTCGCGCCTATGCGCCTGACGTGGTTATGCCGTTTCCAGGTGGTGTTTGCAGGGCAGGCAGCAAAGCGGGTTCACTTAAGTACAAGATGAAAGCGTCAACGAATCATCCTTATTGCCCTACGTTGCGCACTTTGGTCCCTGACTCGGTTGTTCCGGAGAACGTGAGCAGTGTTTACGAGATTGTCATTAACGGGTTGACTCTTAACGCGGTGAAGAATGCCATGAAGCAGGGTGTAACTGCAGCCGCAAAAGTTCATGGTGTGGTGAAAATTTCATCGGGTAACTATGGTGGAAAGCTTGGTCCGTTCAAAGCTTTTCTAAAAGAAGCCATATCCGCTGAATAACCCTTTTTTATTGCTGAAGCAGCAACTTTTATCTTAAATGCCATAACGTTTTATGGTCTAGATTAAACCTACATGGGAAGAAAATTGGCCATTAAGAAAAAATCCTCTCTGGAACTATTCAGACTTCGAAAAACGTTGAACGCGTTAGCCAGCAAGGAAGGACGTGCCACAGAGTTGATTACGCTTTATGTTCCGCCAGGAAAGCAGATAAGCGACGCGTTAAATATGCTGCGTGATGAGTATGGCACAGCGTCGAACATTAAATCGAACACCACACGCAAGAACGTGCAGGACGCCATCGTGAAGGTGCAGCAGCGGCTTAAGCTTTTCAAGGCACCACCGGAAAACGGGCTTGTGATCTTCTGTGGAGCCATACCGCAGAATGGTGCCGGCAGCGAGAAGATGGAGACATACGTTATTGAACCGCCTGACCCCATCAAAATTTACTTGTACCGCTGTGACTCAAGGTTTCACACTGAGCATTTGCAGGAACAGTTGAGGGAGAAAGAGACATATGGCATATTGCTCATTGACGCTTCGGAAGCCACGATTGCTACGTTGCAAGGTAAACGGCTGGAAATAGTCCGCGAAATGACTTCAGGTGTGGCGGGTAAAACGCGTGCTGGCGGTCAATCGGCTCGAAGATATGAGCGGCTTCGGGATATGCAGCTTAACGAGTATTTCACCCGTGTTGGGCAGCACGCAAACGATATTTTCTTACCCATTGACACGTTGAAGGGCATAATTCTTGCTGGTCCAGGACCCACAAAATACGATTTTGAGAAGGGCGACTACCTGAATTACATGTTGAAGAACAAGATACTTGACACAATTGACACAGCGTACGTGGAAGAGCAGGGCGTGAAGGAAGTAGTGGAGAGAGCTCCTGAGATAATGCGGAAAGTCAGGTACATCGAGGAGAAGCAGATTATGCAGAAATTCCTGTACGAGGTGGGCCATGACACTGGACTGATCACCTACGGTGAAGCTGAGGTGCGGAGAGCGTTGGATGCTGGGGCGGTTCGGACGCTTTTAATTTCAGAAAAGGTTGACTTTTTGCGCGTGACGGTTCAGTGCAGCTCTTGTGGCTACGAGGAAAAACAAACCCTCAAAACACAGAAGCTCACAGAGTTTGAGCAGAGCCTGTCTGGAAAACCATGCTCGAAATGCCAAGCGCCATCCTTGGCGGTGTTCAACAAACAGGATATTATTGATGACCTGGCGGAGTTGGCAGAGCAGGGGAACACGGATGTGGAGATAATTTCCACAGAGACGGAAGAAGGGCAAATGCTTAAGAAAGCGTTTGGCGGAATCGCCGCAATTTTGCGGTTCAAACTGCAGAGCTAGCTGAACTATTGAAAAAGAATTGATAACTTTTGGTCACTACTGCGCGCGCTTTACCTAGATGCTACTTTTTGCCACAGCAAGTGCTTTTTTTCTGCTTGTAAGCGTGTTAAAAATATTTCAAGGTAATTTTGTGTTTTTCACAAAACAAATGTGTTGTTTAGCAGCTTACTGTGCGCAGAAGGCGTTCTACTTCGCTTTTTTCAACATCCTTCAGTAATAGGCATTTTTGTCTGGAGGTGGCACCTAAGACCAGCTCGACATTTGTGTGGAAGAGTTTTGAGAGGGCTTTCAATAGTTCCTTGTTGACTTTGCCCTTGACTGGTTCTTCGGTGCATCGAACAACTATCTCGTTTCCTTCGAGGAGTACTTCGAACTTTGGGGATTTGGGCTTCACGAAAACCTCGATAATTGTGCCGTCTTTCGTATCTTTTATGTTCATGCAGTCTTGCACTCGGTCTCAGCTTCAGCCGTTTTATCCTGTAAAGCCCAGCTGAATTTGTTTCGCAAGGTTTTTGGATAGAACTTTTCCAAGTCGAAATCCACTTTCTGCGCCCACTTCACGTACGCTGTGGGGTCGATGTACGACTTAAGCGATGTGCCCAGATTATACTCCTTCGTGCGTTTCGTCAGTTCTATGTCAAGCTTTTTCTTTTCGATTCTGGTTTCCAGAGACGCAGTTTTTTTGCCTTCCGCCTTCTTCTGCTCCAACTGTGTTTCCATTTCCTTGAGTTTAGCTTCTTTTTTGGCTAACCGCTCCTCAAATTTTGCTGGAACCTTGCGTTTGTGGTTAGCTACTTCAGCCACTTTCAGGTTAGCCATTTTCGCGTGAAACTTTTTCACGTGAACTGGGTCTTCCTTTGTCACTGGACTCTTAGCTAACTCTTCCTTCACGGTTTTTGTGCATCGCCAAGTGCGGAAAACTTTGGCTGTTAACCCCGGCATTTTTTGGGAGAGGAATCTGGAGACCTTTTTAGAGTCAACACCTTCAAAAAGGTATTCTTCGCTGCTTACTGCGTATTGTCTGATGTTTCTGATGACGGCTTGTGGCGCTTGCACGCTTTTTTCCCATCGGACGCAGTCTTTTCCTAAAAAGTCGAAGTGCAAGTTGTCGCCATCGATTTTGATGTGTTCGGACCTCAGTGTGATGGCGCCTACGGTGTCAGCTTCGTCAGGGTCTTTTTCGTCACCAACCCTCATGTTAGGCTTAAGGATAAGCCAGCATACGGTGGCGACTTTTCGTTTCGTTTCGTCTTTGGCTTCGAGGTTTTTGAGTATATGTTTTTCAATAGCTTTGATGTTTTTGCCGAGTTTCTCAGCTTTTTTGAACTTCTCTTTTTCGCGGTTTTGCTTCATGAAAGCCGTGTCGCTAAACCATACGTACTTGATTTTTCCAGTGAGTTTATCGGTCCATTTTGCCACATACATCTTGTCGGGTTCCCAAACTATGTCTTTCCAGTTACCTATAGGGTTTGGGCTGTCTGGGGAAAGGTTGAGAATTATGTCTTCTTCGCAGGGTCCTTCTTTCCATTTACCGCGTCGAGGATGATCACCGCGACCAGCAAAGAGGCAGGATGGTTCTGCGGTCCAGTTGGCTATCTCCAGCTTCTTCCCGTTAACCACGGCGTAACCGTACTTTTCTTTACGCTCCAAACGAGCAGCCTTGCGCTCCGCAGCCAGCTTCTTCTTCTCTTCTTTGCTCATTTTCTCTTTCTTCTGCTTCTCCGCCAACAAGTAATCTGAAACTTCCGAGAAATCAACCTGAGGGGTCTCTTTGTTTTTCAGTACAACCAGCCACGGATTCTCCTGTTCTAGCTGCTGAAAGAATTCTTGCATGAAGTTCTTTTCGAAAACTTCGTCTGGAGGCGAAGTAAGGGACCATGTTTTCCGTATCCAAGCGATGGCCATCTGCTCGCTTTTCGTTGTTAGCTTGATTTTTTGCCCTTCGATTTTGATGCTGAAGCCTTTGTAATCGTATGTTGGAATGTATATGCCGTTGTGCTTCAGGCTTTTCATCGCTTGTTTCATTTTTCAATCCTCTTAGAACGCGTTGTTTTCATTTCCATGGTTTTTTACTTTTTCGTGTTTATACGTTGGACTTCACTTTTTCAATCTTTCGTTACTTAAAAACTTTGAGCGCTAATCCCGTTATTTAGTTCATGATCAAGGCTTGGATTTTCTGGAAGACCTAGTCCGCTGCAGCTTCTTGTATAGCTGTTCCACGATTTTACGTTCAACGTAGCCTTTGTGAGGGCGAAAACCACCTGAAAAGCCACCAGGAATGTGCAGTAGCTCGTGGATCAGGGTTTTCTCCCTTTCTTCCTCGGGCATTTTGTCGTAAATCTCCGAGATAACTTCAATCGTGTAGGATGGCGGAATATTTAGCACGCCCTGCCAGATTTTGCCTAAGCCGTGGATACGAGCGATTGTGCGTTTGGCTTTGGAACCCTTGCTTCGCACGCAGAAAACAAACTGGGGTACAACATGAAAAAGATCCAAGTCGGAAGCAATCTCATCCACTTGCTTCTTGATGTCTGGCGCAGAATAATATTTTATCGGCATAATAGGAGAATGGATTTTAAAGTTAAAAAGGTTAAAGCCACGACTGCGGTCCTCACGCTCGGAACAGACTGCAGATCCCTTATAAACACCACAAACAGGCTTTAAGAACGCCGTCGAATGGACCGCCTATAATTTTCCGCATAGAATCACTGTTAGAATCCTAATAGACGGCAAAAATACAGTGTTTACCTTCGTCTCCATTTCCTGGTCGCGTGAGATGCTACTTTGGCTGCTGCAGAATTTTTTCTTAGCTCCATCCAGAAAGTCGCTGCGACGGAGACGCAGATCACTAAAGCCCAATCAGGCAGGCTGAGGTACGTGATTTTCAGGGCGTTGTGCATAACTGGAAGGCTGGTTCCTAAAATCAACGTTGCTGTGGCAAGCACAGCCCACATGATCATGACCTTATTGGAGAAGAACCCCAAATTCAAAAGCGGTTCCTTCTCAGATCTGAAGTTAAGCGCCAGCAGGATATGCCCTAACATCCATGTGGCGAAAGCCACTGATTGCGCTTGAGTGAGGTTCTGAGTTAGGAACCATACTAAAAGGAAATTGGTAGTTACCGCGCCAAAAAGGCTGAACGCGCCCAGGGATATGCCGCTTAGCATGCTTAGGTTCATGAACTTCTCTTTCGGGTCAACAGGCGGCTTCGTCATGGTGTCGCTTTCCTCGGGTTCCGCGACAAAAGTGGCTGAAGCCGCTAAGTCCATGAAGAGTTCCAATACTATTATTTGGATGGGTGCGAAGGGAAGAGGCACCCCAAGGGCGATGGGAAGAAGAAAGCTGGCTACCAGCGCAACCTTGCAGGCCAAGTAGTAACGGACCCCTTTTCGCAAGTTACTGAAAAGCTTGCGGCCCTCCCTGACCGCGGTTTCTATAGTGGCAAAGTTGTCATCAGTCAGCACCATATCCGCGGTTTCCTTGGCAACGTCGGTTCCGCGAACGCCCATGGCGACGCTTATATGCGCCTCTTTGAGGGCGGGAGCATCGTTTATCCCGTCACCAGTAACAGCAATCATTTCGCCACTTTCCCTGAAAAGACGAACTAAACGAAGCTTATCCTCGGGCGTAACCCGAGCAAAAACAAATGTGCTTTTCAGAGCACGCTTCAATTCTTCGTCTTTCATTTTTGAAATTTCGGTTCCAGTGAGCACGCTGGTGCTATTAATTCCCACTTGAGCAGCTATGGTTCGTGCGGTTTCTGGATGGTCACCAGTTATCATGATCACTCTTATGCCCGCTTCTTGGCACTTGCGAATGGCCTCTTTAACTTCCTTTCTCGGCGGGTCTATGAAGCCAACTATACCCACGAAAATCAAGTTCTGCTCTAGACCAGTTTTCTCCAGTTTCGAAGTGGCAGGCAACCTGCGATAGCCAAAAGCCAAAAGGCGCTCGCCAGACTGCGCCATCTCAACTATGTTATCCACCACTTCTTGTCTCAACGCTTTTGTAATCGCTTTTTCTTTGCCTTTCAGCAATATTTTTGTTGATTTAGCCAAGACATTCTCTGGGGCGCCGCTTGACATGACAACCAGCGAACTACCGTACTGATACACATATGAGGCGAGCTTCCGTTTGTTGTCAAAGCTTAACTCGTCTTTTAGAACCCAATATGCCCTCAACTTTTCAACGCCAATTTTACTTTGCCTTAGCTGTTCCAAAACCGCCTGAGACATCGGATTCGTCAAAACTGTAGCATCAACCAAGTCTCTTATGGCGTCGCTTGCCAACAAAGCGGTTTTCAATGCTTCACGTTCGTTCTCCTTGAAATTTGAAGTCGGGACAACTTTGCCGTCAAAATAGAGGTGCTCGATTCTCATCTTGTTCTTAGTTATTGTCCCTGTCTTGTCGGTGGCGATTACAGTGACGCTTCCAAGAGTCTCCGCTGCCCGTAGGCGCTTGACTAAAGCGTTTTTTCTGGACAACGCGTAAGCGCCGACGCCGAGAACCATAGTGATTATTATCGGCAGCTCCTCAGGAATCACAGCGAAAGCCAACGCAAGACCGGTCAAAATCATAGTTTCCAGCGGCAAGCCCCGCAGGAAACCGAGAACAGGAACAAGCAGACAGAAGAACAGCGCTATCCACACCAGACTCTTCGAAAGCTGCTTCATGGATAACTGCAACGGCGTCTTAGGCTCCTTTGCCGCTTTGGCTAAGCCCGCCACTCTTCCCACTTCAGTGTTGACGCCTGTCGCCGTGATCAAAGCTTTTGCCTGTCCTCTGTTGATGACTGTTCCAGCGAAAACCATGTTAACCTGCTCCATAATTCGGGTTTCGTCGGGCAACACCGCGGCGGCGTCTTTCGCTACTGGAAATGATTCACCAGTCAGCGAAGCCTCATCAACCTCAAGACCGAAAGAGTTCAGAAGTCTGGCGTCTGCGGGCACGCGTTGCCCAGTTTTCATCAGGATAACATCACCTGGCACCAAGTAGGCGGTTTGTACTTCGCGAGGCTGTCCGTTCCTCAGCACCGATGCGGTGGGCGGCGCCAATTTCTTCAACGATGTTATCGAACGCTTGGCGCGATACTCGTTCCAAACCTCTACCAAAACGAGGATTATGATTATGACAATGATGGTTAAGGCGTCAGTAATGCTGCCCAAAACGCTGTAGAGAACTCCTACGGCGATAAGCAGAAGAATCATGGGTTCGGTAATCTCTTCCTTCAGTATCGCCAAGAAACGAATCTGAGTTTCTTCCACAAGCCAGTTCCTTCCGTAAGAAGTCAGCCGCTGCGCTGCTTCGTGGTCCGATAGACCTGTTTCAGGATTCACACCTGAAGATTGAATGAGTTCCTGCAGTTCCCAGGAATGCCACTGGTTCATGGAAGGCGACCTATAACTTTCTAGTAGAAAAATGGTTTTTTAGAGTTTTGATTTGGAGTATTGTAAAACTATTCTACATTGCCAATTTAGGTTGATTATGCAAAACTTTATAACAGCGCCCAGCGTTCAGCATTCGTAAAAAGGTAGAAAAACATGAAATTCGGCACATACGTGTTTGAGCCAAAAAAGGCTGAAGGCTTTGACTTTCATCTGTTCCGTGTGAAACCCGAGGTCGGCAGGCGGTTACCTCCAATGTCAGACATGTACAGCAACGTAGCAATTTTCGGAGATAACGTTACCGCTCGCAATCATCCAGACTGGATCTCGCAATCAGCTCTCGGTCCAGCGTGGAGAACAAACGACAACTTTAACGTGCGCTGGGACATCCTCTGTCACACTCAACCAGACCACAGAGCAGAACAACTAGACTACATAGAAGATGTCGCAAGACATAGCCCAGGAGTTTGGCTTAACAGCATCCACTTCGCAGACCATGGACATTGCACCTGCCCGCGTTGCAAAGAACGCTGGAAAAAGAGCGGCTTAAGCTGGCTTGAATGGCGCAGAAAAGAAGTCACCGACTACATGAGAGAAGTAAGCGAACGAGTACGCGACCGCGCAAAGAAGAAATTCGTCATTGGTGTCCTCCCAGACCCAGTCAGCAGCCTTGAGCGCTTCGGCATTGACTTCGACGATCTAGCCCCGCTAACCGACGAGTTTTTGGTAGTCATGTTCAGCAAGAACTACGCTACCCCATGGTACTGGGAAATGCTTACGCGCGGATTCAAAAAACTCTTCAAAGACGTACCACTAAACATAGCTCTGTACGTTTTTGGCCCTGGAGATAATCCATCCGAAGTACCCGCTCCAAGCGAGTTGGTTACACTCTCAGTTCGCGCTGGAAGAGCAGGCGCTGATGGCATTTTGTATCTTACTGACAAAGCCAGCCAAATCTGGGATTTCCAGAAAGCAGTAGTTGACAGAGTCGAACTCAGGGAGAGACTGAAGACCTACGGATGCCAAGAGGTCCTAGACTTCTTCAAAAGCTGGGAAAAAGTCGTAGAGTAAGCCTTTCGAAACAAACCATAAAGCAAGAAGCGAGAGTGGGTGAAACAAACCACCACGCTGCCTTTTTATTTTATTCAAAATAGCTAAGTGCAGTTTAGCGTTTTCAGTGTTTAAACGCAAATAGAGTCTTATTTTTGCAGAACGAAGGAAAAATGACATATAATCCTTGCACCATTTAGGGGAGCAATAAAGAGGTAGAATTTGCATTGGATGAAGTCTTAGAGATGCTGGACAAAACCGCAAAGCGGATTCAGAAATCCCTTGACGAAGACAAAGAAGCTGCGTCAAAACGAATAGCTGCATATGAGGAAGTGCTTCAATCGAAAAAGGCGTCAAAAGAGGAGAAAGTCAAAGCGTTCATGGGAAAAGCTTTGGAGTTAGACCGATTGGAAAGGCTATCGTCCCAGCTGAGTTTGCTTTATGCGCTTCAAATATTTGCTTTCAAGGTCAAAGTGCTTGAAATTTCGGTTAACAACATTAACGACCAATTGGTGAAGTCGGGTATTTTGCAAAAAAGCACTGAGCTGGAGGCTATAAAAAAGAACATTGATTCTTTAAAAGTTCTTGTTGAAGCGCAGTATAAGTCGATGAAGGAAATCAGGGAAAACCAAAGCAACAACCTGACCTATATTCACTAAACCCCTATTTTAGCAAAGTTTTTCTTTTTTTGGAGGTCGCAGCTCGAGTTCTGCCGTTTCAGCCTGATCATATTGAACTTTTCGTGCAGAAACTGAGTGGCTTAATCCTTTTTAAACAAACGTACTGCGTAGTGCTGAATTAATGCTTATTCTCATATTCATTAGATTATTTGTTTGACGTTTGCTTAAAATTTAGGATAATTTATGAACAAATCACAAACATCTTTATATCAAGCGCTGGATACGTACGTAAATATCAAAACAGGAGTTGGAATTAACGGATGCAGCGTCATGATATTGGATTGCCAAACCGAGGCGAAGTGTCTCTTCTGTGATGACTGCTTCGTACGGAAAACCTGCAAGTGGCACGTTAACCATAAAAATTGGAGGTAGAAAACAAAATGGAAAAGAAAAGAAAACTGAAATCGAAACTACTGCTTGAATATAAAGTGAATTTAGCTAAAATTGACGGAAGCGGAGACTTCCCCTGTCCAAGATGCCAAGTTAGAATGTCTCCGGACGACCAAAAAGAAAAGACGTATTCCATTAAAGAGATAAAGACCAGACGCGATAGACTAGAAGAACTCGTGATACAAAGCAAAACATGCGAAAGTCTAATTCACCTCGCAGGCTTTAAACTGCTTGATTCGCTGGATTGCAACGCCTAAAAGCCTCAATGTTCTGCTTTCACACTTCTCAATTTTAGGCTTTAGAATAAACCCGTAGTTTTCATCTGCTCCGCCTTAACCTAAGGCCTAACGCGACTTAACGCCATAGCTCTCTTGATACAGATATTCGACCAAAGCAAGAACCAATCTTCGCACACACTCATCTTCGACCACGATAACCGTGTCGTTATCCCTTATTTCTTCAAACACAACCTCCAAAGCCTCCAAAAAACTGCAAGTTCCATGTTTTCTAGTCCCGTTGAGATAAGGCGAGATTAGACTTAGGACAGCGTCTTTATCCCACTCATCGAACAATCTCTTTGTCGTAAGGTTCTGTTCAACCTGATTTCTCAACTCTATCCACGTGTAAGCTTCACCTAACTCAGTGTTAACCAAGGTTGTTCGAAACTCAATATTCTGTACCATTCGCAACCAAACTCGCTCCAACCATTGGAGCCAACAGGTATTAATAGTATCTCTTTCAAAAGAATGGAAGTGGACCGGTGGGAATTTGCACTCTCACAACAGTGGAGATATCACCCGCAAACCCAATATTTTTTTGGCTTTATGCCAGTATTGATATACCAAACAAGAAATAAACATAATCATACTTAAAGATAATGCTTTTCGGACACACACGTGACCTCTGTCTCAAGCCATCTGACACTTCGTCTTTTCCTGAAAAAGATTAAAATTTAATCCCTAAACCCAAAAAGATAAAACCTGAATAACCCCTTTTCTTATTAGCGTATTTGTGTAAATGTATGCTTAAGGGATCTTGGGAATGGCGAGGTTTTCCAACTATTTCGGTGAAAAGAAAAACAACGGTTGCTATCAAGAAACGTTGTGGCTGGGGCTGAGAATTTATCGTGGACTATTCCTAAACTTGTTTGGAGTAAGGGCCCCGCTGTTTTGCGGGCACAAGCTAACGTACAACTGCAATCTTCGGTGCAAGATGTGCCCCTTCTGGAAAAGAACCAGCAAGGATTCCAGTATAGAGCAGGAAAAAGCAATTCTAAGGCAAATTTATGATTCAGGTGCTTGCGCGATCGCGTTTGAAGGCGGAGAGCCTCTTCTGAGAGATGATTTGGTGGAAATTCTTGCTTTTTCTCGGTCGCTGCCTTTACACACGAGCCTCATCACTAATGGGACTCTCCTCGAATCCAGAATAGACGAGATAGCACAATACATCAATGGCGTCATCTACGTTTCGTTAGACGGTCTAGAAAAAACTCATGACACGATCAGAGGCGTTAGTGGTTGCTTTAGAAAAGCGGTAAGAGGCATAATGGCGTCCAGAGGGAGGGTTCCTGTGACAATCAACACGACGATAATGGCTGAGAACATCCATGAGATTGAAGATTTGGTGAAGTTGGCAAAGGAATTGGATACAAGAATATCCGTGGCCGTAGCGTATGCTTACTTCAACGCCAAGGCGTCCGCCCCTGCCCGTCACGAAGTCAGAGAGTTAGCTGGAAAACTTGCCGAGATGAAGAAGAAGGGTTATCCTCTTATAAATTCGCCCAGTTATTTTAAAGTCATTGCAAAAGAGAAAAACTGGACGTGCAAACCTTGGGCGTTAATTAACGTAAGTCCAGAGGGATATTTGGTGCTGCCTTGTTACGTTCGGAATGAATACGCGAGTAGCGTTTCTGTTTTTGAAACCAGCATCAAAACTGCAATCTCCGGATTTGACTGGAAAGAAATACAGAACTGTCAAAACTGCAGTCTCCATTGTTATATGGAGCCTTCTATGGTGCTTTCAGGGGATTTTCGGACTTATCTGAATTGGGCGTTTCAAATTAGCATCTAAAATTTTCCAAGCGGGCGATTATCCTCAACGTAAGGAAGTTATCCTTGGCTAAGCTTCTTAACCTCGAACTCTTTGGCAAGCTCCTGGATCAGTTTTTTTTCCTTTTGCGTCAAATTTTCAGGAGTTCGCACGTTTACCTGGATTAGT
>Ga0209427_10007041_pt1 | contig 12761 bp, 14 predicted proteins | sample DeeMarSWOR136_30_FD_187465 | JGI IMG/M metagenome (GOLD analysis project Ga0209427, IMG submission 187465) | Marine sediment microbial communities from White Oak River estuary, North Carolina - WOR-1-36_30 (SPAdes) (version 2) | ecosystem: Environmental > Aquatic > Marine > Intertidal zone >... | reverse complement strand
ACCTATTAGAGCAGAACCCTGAGGGTAAAAATATAAAAGTATTTTATTAAAATTTAATCAATGAGTGAATTGTAATGCTAGAATATTTATTATTGGATGCTACAGATAAAATATTAGGACGCTTCTGTAGCCAAGTTGCTAAAAAAGCTTTATTAGGAGAAAGAGTTGTTGTAATTAACGCTAAACACGCAATAATTAGCGGAACTAAGAAAAATATCCATGAGAAATATTTGAACAAGTTAAATATTAGCACAGCAACTAATCCTACAAGAGGGCCATTTTGGCCAAGAAGGCCTGATAATTTTATGAGAAATATAATTAAGAAAATGTTACCTAGGAAAAAGATTCGTGGGAAAGAAGCTATTAAAAAAGTACACGTCTATATTGGTGATATTCCGGAACGCTTCCAAAAAAGATACCAGAAATTAATTCCAACAGAGATCCCCAATGCTGAAAAAAGAAGACTTTCATACTATAATAGATATATTACATTAGAAAATCTATGTTCCAGATTAGGATGGAATGATAATCAAATTGAGGTTTAAATCTTATGTCTGAAAAAACTAAAATTGTTCAATCCTCGGGGAAAAGAAAAACAGCTATTGCTAGAGCTGTTTTAAGGTTTCCTGCTAAAGGCCAAATTAAAATCAATAATGTTCCTTTGGAAAATTATGAACCTGTAATTGCTAGATTAAGAATACAGGAAGTATTGGAGGTTATAGATCATCCAAAATTAGAGAAATGTGATATCAATGTTTATGTTAAGGGTGGTGGAAAAATGGGTCAAACTGATGCAGTTCGGATAGCGATTGCAAAGTCTATTAATAAGTTTATTGGTACTAAAACTATTGAAAAATCTTTCAGAGAATATGACGAATCATTGCTTTCTGGAGATTCTCGAAGAACAGAACCTAAGCACTTTGGTGGGACAAAAGCAAGAAAAAGAAGGCAAAAATCATTTAGATAAACTCATCCTCACTTACAATTTTTGCTCCAAGATTTTGTAAGTCATAAATAAAATTAGGATAAGAATCTTTTATTATTTCAATATTATTTATTATGGAAATGGAATCTGCATACAAAGCTGCTATAGTAAAAGCCATTGCAATTCTATGATCTTCTTCATGGTTTATTTTAGAGCCTTTTAATTTTTTGCAATGATATACAATTAATTTATCCTTATCTTCTTTCACTTTAACACCCATTTTAGCCAATTCTCTAGCAACTATGGAGATTCTGTCACTTTCTTTCAATCTAAGATTTGATGCATTATATAAAGTGGTCTTATTTTTCGCAAATGCACCTACAACGGCTAAAATAGGGAATAAATCTGGGTTTTCATATATATCTATATCTAATCCTTTTAAGGTATTTTTATTTCGATTGCCATAAACAATTATTCGATTTGCTTTTTGGTCAATTTCTATATTTGCGCCAAAATCTTGTAATAATTCAATAATTTTTTTATCTCCTTGGGGTTTTTTAAAATTTAAATTATCTATGACAACTTGGGAATCTTCTGGAGAAATTATTGTAGCAGCTATTATATTTGCTATTGAAGAAAAATCTCCTGGAATCTCAAAAATTTGGGTCCTATAATTTTGTTGGGTGCTAATATAATATTTTCCAATTTTTTCTGCATTTAACTCCTCAAAAATATTTATACCAAATGATTCTAAAATATGTTTAGTAATTTCAACATAAGGATATGATACTATTGGAGTATTTACTTCGATTGTTATAAAATCTTCCTTTTCACATATCAATAGAGGGCATATCATTAATAGGGCAGTAATAAATTGTGAACTAATATCTCCTCGTATTTTTATCTTATCGCAGTTATTTTTAATTCGATGAATAAACAATCTTTTTTTTGTAAGTTGATAATTAGCACCCAATTTTTTTAATGAGTCTAAAAGAGGGAGAATAGGTCTTTTCCTTCTCAAGAATATTCCCTTAAATGAAAGCCCTCCTTCAATTAAGAGTGATAAAGCACTAAATATTCTTATTGAGGTGCCAGAATTTCTGCAATCCAATACTTGATCACTTTTTTTATAGGTTTTATTCACTTTTTCAACGATATAAGTATCTTTCCCCTCTTTTAAAATTTTCACGCCTAACTTCTTTAAAATTTCAATAGTCACTTCCACATCTCCAACTATTAAGGGTTTTTTAATAATTGAGACTCCTTCAGCAAGGCTAGCAGCTATAAACGCACGATGTGAATAGCTTTTTGATGGAGGAGCTTTTACTTCTCCATTTATACTGTTTATTGGATTAACTCGTAAATTCATTTTTTCAAGGTTATTAAGAAATTGCGTAAATAAAAATTAAAGAAAATCAAGGATATATTATTAATTAAAAGATATTTATTCTAATAAATTAAAAAATTTTATTTAAAAGTGTAAAATTTGGGAGACAACACTTTCGGTAATCATTTAAAAATAACTTCCTTCGGAGAAAGCCATGGAGTTTTGATAGGAGTAATAGTTGATGGAATACCAGCGGGTGTTAATTTTAGCCTTGATCTAATTCAGAAAGAATTAAATATGAGAAAACCTGGCCAATCTCACTTAGCTACCCCCCGTGACGAATTGGATAAAGCACAGATATTATCTGGTATTTTCAATAATAAAACAACTGGTGCTCCAATTTGTCTTATTATTAAAAATGAAGATATAGATTCAATAAAGTATGAAAAATTCAGAGAATTACTAAGACCATCCCATATCGATTATTCTGCTTTAAAAAAATATGGTGGATTTGCAGATTATAGAGGATCAGGACGTTTTTCGGGCAGAATCACTGCTGGTTTTGTCATGGCTGGAGCATTAGCAAAGCAAGTTTTAAGAAAACATAATATCTATATAATCGCTTATACTAGAGGTATTGGGTCAATTGTTGATGATAGGTATTATGATTTTAAAGAGTTTGAAAGATGGCTTAGCATAAGAGAAAAATCCATTGTTAGATCATTACATCCAGAATTATCTAAAGATATGATAAAAAAAATTGAGATAGTAAGAAATTCAGGCGATTCAATAGGAGGCTTAATAAAATGTGTCGCAATTAATTTCCCTGCTGGCGTGGGGGGCCCACTTTTTAATAGTATTGAATCTAATCTTAGTAAAGCTATTTTTTCAATTCCAGCTATAAAGGGTATAGAATTTGGTGCTGGTTTTAAAGCAGCCCGAATGAAAGGGTCAGAACATAACGATCCTTGGATTATTAAGGATAGTAAAATTTTAACGGAAAAAAATGATTCAGGAGGAATAATCGGAGGCATTTCGACTGGGATGCCTATAGAGTTTACAGTTGCTATAAAACCTACACCTTCCATAGAAGTTTCACAAAAAACTGTTAATATCAAGACTATGAAGGAAGACCTAATCCAGATTGAAGGAAAACATGATCCTTGTATTGTTCCACGTGCAGTTATACTCGTTGAGGCTATGACTGCTATTGTTTTGCTAGATTACTTATTATTAGAAGGAAAAATTTCTTCAGTTATTGAATCTTAAAAGATTTTAATAAAAATGAAAAAACCCATAACTGCTGTACTCATTGGAGCTGGTAGGCGTGGTTTAACTATCTATGGAGATTTCGCTTTAAAGAATAGAAAAAAGTTAAAATTCGTCGCTGTAGCTGAACCTATAGAAACAAGACGTAAGAAATTTGCTGCTCTACATAGAATTCTTCCTGAAAGATGTTATGAAAGTTGGCAGGATTTACTTAATGAAGATAGATTGGCAGATGTTGCGTTTATTTGTACTCAAGATCAAATGCACACAGAACCTACAATTCAGGCCCTAGAAAAGGGATATGATATTTTATTAGAAAAACCAATGGCACATACTCTACAGGAATGTATTAAAATTGTGAAAAAGGTGGAAGAAACAGGAAGAATATTAGGAGTTGGACATATACTTAGATATTCTAATTTCTTTTCAAAAGTGCATGATATAGTACATAAAGGACTGCTCGGAGACATTATCAACATTACTCATAGAGAGAATGTTATGTGGTATCATTATGCACATAGCTATATAAGAGGACCATGGGCTAATGAGGAAACATCTTCACCAATGATCCTTGCCAAATGCTGCCATGACTTAGATCTTCTTTATTGGATTGTAAATTCAATGCCAAAAAAGATTAGCTCTTTTGGTAGCTTATTGCATTTCAAGCCGGAAAATGCACCGAAAGGAGCTCCTGAATATTGTTTAGATGGATGTCCAGCAAAACATGATTGTCTCTATTATGCTCCAAGAATTTATATTGATATTGTCCCAATAACTCAAATGATGGAAAAAAGTAAAAATCTACTTATAAAGTTATTAGGTCGATTAAGAAGGAAACATGTGAATTTTCTAACCTATTTTTCTAAAATAATAAAATCTTTAAAAAGATTGAGATATTACCAAGATTTCCCAATATATTATTTATATTCAGGTCAGAAAGAAGATTATTCTGATAAAGCAAAAGCTAGAATTTTAAAAACGAGTCAATATGGTAAATGTGTATATCATTGTGATAATAATGTAGTTGATCATCAAATTGTAAATATTGAATTTGAAAATGGGGTTACAGCTAATCTAACAATGCATGGTTTCAGCGAACAAGAAGGACGTACATTAAGAATAGATGGAACGAAAGCAACATTAATTGGAGAATTTCATGTCAGTGGTGAAACATTATTTTTCTATAATCATTTTTCAGGTAAAAAGAAACTTGTATATAGAAATAAAATGTCTCTTGAATCAGGTAAAGCTGATGAAGGAGATTCCGAACTATTAGATGCTTTTATTGATACACTTATTGATAAAAACAAAATTCAACCTTTAACAAGTGCTCGCGCATCATTAGAAAGTCATTTGATGGCGTTTGCCGCAGAAGAATCCCGATTGAATGAAAATGTCATAGATTTAGAGGATTTCCGTAGAAGAGCAGAAGAATTTTGAATTATACAAATTTAGTTAATTTTATTTTTAAAAACTCTATAAATATTATATATTCCAAAAACTTTGCAAGAAATTAATATCATGGATAAAAAAATTGATACCTCTAAAGATTTTATGGCCTTTTATAAGAAAAAAGGAGATTACCTTGTAGAACTTTCAGAGAACCATTTTAAGAATAAAGAATATAAAAAAGCACTCGAATTATTGAATCAAGCATACAATATGTATACAAAGGGTAAATGTACAGAAGAGGCTGAAAATACAAAACAAAAATTTCAAGAAATTAAGCAAACTCATTTTAAGAATGAATAATTAATCAAGGTTTAATTTTTTCTTTAAATTATTTGTGATATCTATTATATGAGGTCCATTCCAAAATACTTTTTTGCATTTTGGATTATTACATTGATAAAATTCATCGTAATTCTTATAAGTCTCTTTTAACACAATTTCTTTAATTATATTTTTATCTTTAACTCGTGTTAATTCTGAATTGCAAATAGAACATCTAGCTTTCTTTAGATCAAATTCATAAGTGATATCTAAAGTTTCTTTAAGTTGGTTTAAGTAATTATATATGCCCTCTCCTTCTAAATATATACTTCTGCTTTTTGTTTTGGCATAAAAAGGATAATCTTTCGTTATAATTATGCGGTCATTATCTTCCGCGTACTTTTTTAAATTTTCATCAGGAATAGGATCCACTTTAAATTGTTCCCTTAAATCATTTGCATATATTGTATCATACCCAAAAATTCTTAAAAAACGTGATAATCTTCCCAACATTGCGTCAACTAAGAATTTCATGTCAGTAGCATTTTGAATAGAAAATTTCATATCTATGAAAAATTTATAAATATCATCTAATAAATAATATAAATGAAATTTTTATATACATAAATTTTGCTTAGTGTGGTATATGGATGTTCAAGATTTAATGAAAAAAGCAACAATTTTTCATGGGCACATATGTCCAGGAGTAGCATTAGGAGTTTTAGTTGCTAAATACATTTTAAGTCTCGGATTCGAACATTCACCTGATGAAGAGTTGGTAGCTGTTGTAGAAAATGATAATTGTAGTGTAGATGCTATTCAGGCATTATTAGGAACAACTTATGGCAAAGGAAATTTAATTCATCTAGATTATGGAAAAAATAATTTTACAATATATAGTCGTAAATCTCAGAAAGGTGTTAGGTTAGCTTTGAAAAGTGCTGTTTTTAAAGATAGAAAGTTAACTCGTGATGAGAGAGTAAAGAAGTTATTATCATCAAACCCAGAGAACCTCTTTGACATTAGAGAAGTAGAATTTATTCCTCCTGAAAGAGCTCAGATAGAAGAATCTATTCCTTGTGAAGTTTGTAATGAGCTGACTATGAGTTCCCGAATTGTTGATTATCAAGGTTCCAAAATGTGTATTCCTTGTTATAAGGTGATGAAAAAGTAAATAATATTTCCCTTATGATTTTATATATTAATATTGTGTGAATTAAATTGCATAATTTGACTCAGGAAACATTACCAGGTGCGGGTCCTTTTTATTTTCAAGGGAATAAGACTGGAATTTTAATGATTCCAGGAGGTGGAGGAGGTACATGCGCAGATTTAAAATATATTGCAGATGATATTCATAATAAAACAGGATTTACGATTCATATCCCCTTATTACCTGGATTTGGAACTTCACCTAAAGATTTAAAGAATACTCTAATAGTTGCTTGGGAAAATGCATTAAATGAAGAAATACAGTTGCTAGAAGAAAAATGTGATAAATTAATAGTTGGTGGGCATTCGATGGGTGGTGTTCTAGCATTGATTTTGGCAGACAAGTATGAATTGGATGGTATCTTCACTATAAGTGCTCCTACTGGTATAAAAGCTATCGGCTCAAAATTAGTTCCACTTTTAAAAATATTTATTAAATATTATCCTGTTGATTCAGCAAAATTTAAAAAAGAAACAAATAACAAATGGGTTGGTTATAATAAAATTCCCTTGAATCAAGTAACTAAAATGAAAAAACTTATAAAACAGATGAAGCAGATATTACCTAATATAAAATGCCCGGCATTATTACTTCAAGGTCGCTTGGATTCTGCCATAAAAACGAATAGCATGGATTATATAGATGAAAAAATAGGGTCAATTGTTAAAAAGAAACTCTGGCTAGAAAATAACGATCATCCAATATTAGAAAGTCCCGATCATGATAAAATAGTCTCTGAACTTATTAATTTTGTAAAAGAGATTTAAAATTAGATTAAATTAATAAACTTATAAAAATTAAAGCAAATAGTTCATATTTATGAATAAAAAATATAAAAAGTAGAAAAGAAAAGTATTTTTCTTTTAATTAATAAACATAAAATGTTGTCTTAACAGCATTATTATTTAATTTAAACATGATAAAATGAGCGTTTTATGATTCAAAATGTAGAAAAGAGTCATACAATATTAATTAAAGGTCCATCAAGAATTAATATCCTTGAAGGAAAAGTAGAGGTTTTTGGTAAAATTTTCTCACCTGAGAAAGCTGGAAAAGAGAATTCTTTAATTATACCAAGTGCCACAATATATCCAATCTATGCATTAGAACCTTCAAAACTAGAAATTTATATTTCAAATGAGGATAATCTTAATTTAATAGAGGAAAACACAATCAATAAAGAATGGGATAAAATTAAAGATATAGTTATAAATGAGATTAAAAAGAATCAAACAGGGAATCCACTAAAAATAATGGTATTAGGAATAAGTAACGGAAAAACAACTTTAATAAAGTACATAGCTAATAATTTACTAAAAGAAGGATTAACTGGGGGATATCTTGATTCAGATTTAGGTCAACAGATAATGTATTTACCCACTACTTTAAATATAGGAGAAATTAAGGATTTTATAATATCAAGTGCAGATATTAATGCAGAAGAGACGGTTTTCATTGGGAGTACTTTTCCTAAGTCAAATTTTAAATTTATTGTAGCACATTCGTGCAAGTCCTTAATTGATAATTATAAAAAAAGTCATAAAAATTCAGATTTCATTCTAATTGATAGTGATGGCTGGATTAAAACAGAAGCAGGAGTTATTTATAAAAATTTTTTTATAAATACTATTGATCCAGATATCTTAATTATTTTTCATGATGATAGTATTGAAGAGCTAAAAGAGATTGAAAAAAATGCCTCTAAATCAAAAAATAGAAAACTGCTTCTTTTAAAAGAAGAAAATCGATATTTTTATGAAAAAAATAAAGATGAAAGAAGATTCCTAAGGCAAAGTCAATTTGCTAAAATTTTAGAAGGGTTTAGAAAGATATCTATACCTTTAAACGATATTAAATTCATAAAAAACGATTATGATAAAGAGAAGGATGAAATTGTTGAAATAGAAATAGGAGTGAACGATTTGATTACCTTACCTTACCACTATGTCATTATCTCCTTAATGACTGAAGATTCAAAAATGATTAAAATTGGACTTCTTTTTGTAATCAATTTAGAAAAGGATTATATTCTTTTATATTCAGATTTCAATTTTAAGGAGCAAAACCAAATTAAGAAAATTTTACTTGGTAGTTTAAGACTAAGTACTAAAGGTAATCATCAAGGATATCTTTATTTATAATAATATTTTTAAGATTAATTATCGGTTTTATTTTTAATAGTTTTTTTCCCATTTCCTTAAGTGATAAATTTGAGTGTAAATCTACTCACAAAATTTTTAAAATTAATGTCAAAAAAAGTTACTGAATCTGATTTGGAATTAATTCAACTCGGGAAATCATTAGGTTTAGATTTAGTTTCTTTTGCTGATTTAAGAGCATCTCAAGAAGATAAATTTGTTGATAAAGTAAGAGAGAAAGCATTATACAGAATGCAGGAAAAAAAAGATAATTATCTTCAATGCGACGATTATTTTTACACGGGAAGTATTGATTTCATGGTTTCAAACGATCCAGAGGGAAAAAAGTTTTTTCTTTTAGAAACAAATGGGGGATCACATCGAGGACTATCAATCTTATCAAAGAGACAACAGTCTATTCTGTATAATGGGTATCTTGAGGCTATTTTTCAAGCAATTATAAGCAATAAGAGAGATGATAATAAGATATTTGTACTGGTTGGAGTACCTATTAATGATGGTTTAATACATGAAAAGATAATAATGATTGAATATTTAAGAAAGAAATTAAAGGAAAAAAACCACTCTGTCAAAATTTTTAATGTTGATAATTTTGATAGGATCTTTAAAGCAGAAGTTGTTTTTCTAATTGCCGATTACAAGCAATTATCTACATCTCTTTCTTTTTCCCAGAATTGGGTTATTTATGATGGAGAAAAAGTAAATGTGCTAATAGGAGACGGAATTGCAAGACGCCTTAATAATCATAGATTTATTAATTTAATAAAGAAAAATCTTCGGAAGCTAAATACTATTATTGTAAATCCTATTTTTTTGATTACAGATGATAAATCATTAACATATTTAGCTAGTTACTATAATAAAAAAAAACTCGCTAAATATAATTTAAAATATCTTTTATTTACAAAAGCTTACAATGAAGAAGAACTCATAAATAAAATTGAATTTCTTTTGAGGGAATATGAACAATCTTTTATAATTAAACCTAGTGGCGGATCTGGTGGAGCTGGTGTTATGCCAATATCTGAATTTGAGAAGCCTTCTGATATTAGAAAAATCATAAAAGAGAGTAAAAAAGAATTTTTTGCCAAATTTATGAAGACTCGCAATCCATTTCCTTATACTATACAAGAAAAAGCTGATTTCTCATTAATAGATTGGAAAGATGGAAAACATACATTTGATCTACGTATATATTTAGCTCAAAATAAAAAAAAAGTCATTCCAATTGGGGGATTGGTAAGAATTTCGAGGGATAATTTTATAAGTGGTTTAAATAAGCAAGAATTTGTAGTCAATCTTTCTGGATATAATGGTCAAATAGAAGTTGAGAGGGGAATTGGATTTTCAAGAAGAACATGTGAAATATTAAATTTAACTTCAGAAGACTTTATAAATATGTTTTGTATCGGATGCGTTTTATTTAAGGGAATGGTTCAAAATTATAAAAAAATCATTAAATTTTCAAATTGGGATAAAATTTTGGCTTAAACGAGAATGGATATTTTAGAATTGAAAAAGTTAATGGATTTACCTAAAAGAAAACAGCTGTTTCTTGAAATTTTGAAAAAATTTAAATTATTCAATAATATAAAGAATATATATTATAAAGCTTATGAGATTCCAGAGGGATTAATTCCTGTCTTATTCATTTCTAATTCTCTTGATAGTAGAACAGTAAAATACGTTAAAATTTTTATTGCAGCCCAACATAACGAGTATAATGGTCTTTTTGGAATATTAAAATTTTTACAAGATATCGATGAAAAAGTAACTGAAATTGAAAATATTCTAAATAAAAACCAAACTGTTATATTTTTTCCATTAATGAATCCCTATGGGTTTTTGAATCCTAGAAAAGACAATAAATCAGGATATTTTTTAAAAAATGGAGGTAATCTTAATAGATTCTGGAGAAAAACATTCGTTCCAGAATATAATGAGCTAAAAATACCTTTAAATAATTATGAACCACCAATGCAAACGCGAATTATTAAAAATGTTCTCAAAAGTTATTGGAAAAATGAAAGTATTGGTATTTATATAATGGATTTTCATGAAACCTCATTAATAGATCGCTTTATAAACCAATTGAGTTTGAATTTAAATCAAGAATCATATGCTTTTAAATTTACTCATTGGCTTCAAGAAAAAATTATTCTAAATATAATAAAATTATATAATCTTATAAGTTATCGTCAGAATCTATTTTTTAAGCGTGACTCTTCTGCAAACCATAGACATCTAAACTTAACTATGAAGGAGATTAATTTGATTTATGAGAAACTTTTAGATTATACTACAAAAAATAATGGCAAATTACCATTTTATTTTTGCTATAATAATAAAAGCAAGGATTATTGTGAAAAATTAGCCGAAATTATATATCATAAATTAGAGGGAATACTGTGGGAAACTAGATTTCCAGCTTTTCCACATGATTTTCATGATCACGGGTGTTTTGTAAACATGAATAAGGTTGCAAAACGGCAAAAATTATATGCTATGGAATTAGAATCAAAGAAGCAATTTTTTGATATCTTTAGAGAAATTGAAAAGTCCAAATCTGATCCAGATTATCTTGAAAATAAAGTAAATTCTATTGATAGCAGTATTCTATTAGTAAGTGAAACCATAAAAGAAATGATAAAACTCTTTTAACCTTCAAAAGAATGAAAAAAATTATATTATCTGCGAGGCAGCTTTGCTTTCTCTACTTACATCACTGATTAAGCAGTCTTTATGGTAAAAAAGTACTTTTTCAGCATAAAATTTTCCATTTATTATATTTCCTAATGTAATTTGAAATGATTTTCGTAAATCTTGAATTTCAATATCTCTTTTACATAAATAACAATTAACCATTCTAAGGAGAATCAAAATTTTTATTTAATGATTAAAACTAGCATATTTAAAGTGAACAAATAATCCAAATATTAACATCTAAGAGTTAAAAAACCGTAAAGAGACACCTACCAAAATTAATTCATCTTTTTTATTAGTATGTCCACCTTTTCTTAATATTAACTTATTTTGTTCCGAAATGTTTAACAAATTACTATTTTCTTCGAAATTCCTTAATTTTATTATTTTATCATTTCTACAATGAATTAATAATACTCTTTTTGAGAAAGTTTTCCATTCTTCTTCTGGTAAGGTTTGTTTAATTTTGTTCATAACTATAAATGGAGATAATTTTTCATTCTCTTCATCAGTAGGGAAAAGTTTAATGCCTTTAAAAAAATACCTTATTAAAAGGATAAGATTAAACTTTGGTAAGTTTTGTTTATAATCTGATATTGATGATATCGCAATTAATTTTTCAATTTCACTATTAGGAAAACCTCCGCATAACATTGTTAATGCGCCTATACTGAAGCCTACTGAACATATTTTCTTATTTTTTAAATCATCCCTTTCTTTAATCCATTTGATTACGGTTTTAAAATCTTCAATCCGTTTATAGAATTGGTTTCTTCTACCTACTTTTCTAGATTCGCCAGTTCCTCGAGCATCATATGCCAATATCGTAAATCCTTGCATTGCTAATGGTAAATAATAGAATTGGAGAGTTTCTTTTTTATCAGAAAAACCATGGCATACAATTATCACTGTATTTTTAGATTTAATATAATTCTCGTTATTTGGTGTAATTAAAAATGCAGCTAATGCTCTGCTTTTTTTCTTTTTTCCACTATCTACATTAATTTTTACCTTTTTTAAGTTTAAATCTTCTAAATGAAATTGAATCCATCTATCAAACCAGAGATCTCGAAAACTAAAATAAATTTCAAAAGGAGTATAAATTATTAAAAAAGTTGTAGTTGATAAAATAAAGCATGGCCAAAAGGGATTACCAAAAATATTTTGATTTACATTCCAAATAAGCGTGCTAATAACAATACCAAAATATATCACCATAATTCTTTTTGCATTTTTTGATAGCAAAAACTATTCCCCAATTATTATATAACTAATCTAGATAAGAAAAAAATAAAGATAAAAGATGAAAGATTTCTTAGTAATTTATTTTTTTGCTTTATCAGGAGGACATCCAAAGTCATCACGTGTTTTACATTCACTTTTACTTGAACTTCCTGGGCATGGCTCGCATTTTATCCTTCTTAACATTGATTCTACTTCACTTACCTCATA
>Ga0209427_10007038_pt1 | contig 12763 bp, 7 predicted proteins | sample DeeMarSWOR136_30_FD_187465 | JGI IMG/M metagenome (GOLD analysis project Ga0209427, IMG submission 187465) | Marine sediment microbial communities from White Oak River estuary, North Carolina - WOR-1-36_30 (SPAdes) (version 2) | ecosystem: Environmental > Aquatic > Marine > Intertidal zone >... | reverse complement strand
CCACCATCAACGAAATCAACTCCATCCGCAAGCACCTCTCTCAGCTCAAGGGCGGACGCCTCTCCCGGCTTGCCCAACCAGCACAGGTCATCTCGCTCATCCTTTCCGCCGTCATCGGCAACCCCCTCGATGTCATCGCTTCTGGTCCGACCAGCCCTGATCCGACCACCTTTGCCCAGGCTTATGCCGTACTGCACAAGTACAACTTGTTACATGAGGTGCCAGCTGCTATCGTGCAGCATCTGCAGCAGGGAATGGAAGGCCAGATATCCGAAACACCCAAGGTGGACGACAAAGCCTTGCGGCGCACACAGAACGTGATCATTGCCAGCAATGAACATGCAGCCCATGCCGCCCGGGAGAAGGCGCGCCAGCTTGGCCTGAACAGCATGTTCCTTTCGACCTTTGTCGAGGGAGAGGCACGGGAGGTAGCCAAGGTTTTTGCCGCCATAGCGCGAGAGATTGCGAGCTCGGGTCAGCCCATTCCCCGTCCCGCCTGCATCGTTGCTGGGGGAGAGACCACGGTCACCGTGCGCGGCCAGGGCCTCGGCGGGCGCAACCAGGAACTGGCGATGGCTGCGGCACCGCTCATCGCTGGACTCGACGACGTGGCCATCATTGCCCTGGGCACAGACGGCACAGATGGCCCAACCGATGCCGCGGGTGCGGTCAGTACGGGCCGCACTGCCCACCGTGCGGCACAAAAAGAGCTATCGATCACGAACTATTTGGCGGACAACGACGCCTACCACTTTTTCCAGGCCCTCGGAGATCTGATCATCACCGGGCCTACGAACACCAATGTCAACGACCTGATCTTCGTCTTTGCCTTTTAGGGTGTGGTGCAAATACGGCGTCTTGCTTTCACCCGGATGGTGGGACCGCCGTCTACGACTGTACTGCGTCACCTGCATTCGTATATCGGTGCGCAATTCGTGGTCGGCCTTTTATCGGACGAGCGCGCGTCATGTCCGTTTCCAGTCCGCTGGTGTTGCTTTAAAAGGAGGCAGTACTCATGCTCAGGACCAAAATCGTCTGTACCATCGGCCCGGCAAGCCGCTCCGTTGATATGCTCAGGGAGATGATCATCAGTGGCATGAATGTGGCGCGTCTGAACTTCTCGCATGGCGACCACGACTACCATGGCGAGAATGTAGTCAGGATCCGCCAGGCGTCAGAAGAGGTCGGAAAGCCCGTAGCGATTCTCATGGACCTGCAGGGCCCCAAGCTGCGCGTCGGCAAGCTGGAAGGTGATGGCGTACTGCTACAGGAGGACGAAGAGATCGTACTGACCTCGAGACCAGTGGTCGGCACTGCTGGGGAAATTCCGGTTCAGTTCAGCAGGCTCCCCAAACTGGTAGAGCCTGGCGACCGCATCCTGATGGATGATGGCCTGCTGGAGGTTGTGGTTCTGGAAGCTACAGAGACGGATATTCGGAGCAAGGTGGTTTTGGGCGGCCTGCTGCAGAGCAACAAAGGCATGAACCTGCCACGTGCCCACACCAGCATTCCGGCCATCACAGAAAAAGACAAACAAGATCTGCGCTGTGCCCTTGACCACCAGGCAGACTGGATAGCGCTGTCCTTCGTGCGGAACGCGAACGAAGTGGTGAGCTTGCAAGAACTCATCCGCAAACAGTGCCCTTTCGGGCGACCTACGCCTGTGATCGCCAAGATTGAAAAACCCGAGGCCATGGACAACATTGACGCCATCATCGCCGCGGCGGACGGCATCATGGTCGCGCGCGGTGACCTGGGCATCGAAGCCTCGCCCGAAGAGGTGCCGCTGATGCAAAAGCTCATTATCGAGAAGTGCAACGAAGCCGGGGTGCCGGTGATAACAGCCACACAGATGCTGGACTCTATGATGCGCAACCCTCGCCCTACACGCGCCGAGGCCAGCGACGTCGCCAACGCCATTCTCGATGGCAGCGATGCCATTATGCTCTCCGGGGAAACGGCTGTCGGGCAGTATCCTCTGGAAGCTCTGCGCACCATGGTGAGAATCGCCGAGCGCACCGAAATCGAATTGCAGCAGAGGATCGCCCTTGCGCCCCCTTCGCGTCCGAGGCCGAAGAACATCGCTGAAGCGGTAAGCCATGCTACCCGCGAGACCGCACAAGACCTGGATGCAGCAGCGATCATTACCCCGACCGTGTCCGGGCACACTGCGCGAATGGTAGCCAAGTATCGGCCACAGGCGCCCATCATCGCCGTCACCCCCAGTCCCATGGTGCAAAGACAGCTCTGTCTGTACTGGGGAGTCTATCCCTTGCTGGCCAGACGGACGGCCAACACAGATCAAATGCTCGCTGATGCCGTACATGCTGCTAGGGAGCATGGGCTTGTCCAGCCCGGTGACCTGGTCGTAGTCACAGGGGGTGCAGCGGGCAGCGCCCCAGGCACCACCAATCTCATCAAGGCACAGGTGATCGAGCGTATCCTGACCAGGGGCACTGGAATTGGAGATCACGCTATCCAGGGGCAGATCAGGCTCATTGGCGATGTCCTGCCTGATGCGCTGGATATCAAGGCCTCCGAGATTCTGGTTGTGAGACGCACAACGAGAGAGTTCGTTCCCTTGGCTCGAGAAGCGGCAGGACTTGTAGTCGTGGAAGGAGGGATGGCTTCGCATGCTGCGCAGATGGCAATCGAGCTGGGCCTCACGGCGATTATCGATGTGCAGGATGCGTTGTCCGTATTGGAAGACGGACAAACCGTTACTTTGGATCCTGTCCATGGCTTGGTGTACGAAGGAAGGGTCCAAGTGTAGCAGGTTTTGCAGCCACAGCCAGAATGGTGATAGAATGATCGGAGAAGGTTGAACCAGGTTCGCTAGACTCCAATTCCAAAGTTTGTTGAAATGGTTCATCAGGAGGAACGAGAATGAACAAGAAAACTGTCAGAGACATCCAGGTCAGCGGACAGCGTGTCCTGGTTCGTGTGGATTTCAATGTGCCGCTGAACGAGGCTGGCGAAATCACAGATGACACGCGAATTCGGGCCGCTTTGCCCACCATTGAGTATCTGCGCAGCAAGGGAGCCAAGGTCATCCTCTGCTCGCATATGGGCCGGCCAAAGGGAAAGGTGCTAGAAGAACTTCGGCTGACACCGGTTGGCAAGCGCTTGTCCGAACTCCTGGGGGCTCCCGTGGTGAAAACCGACGACAGCGTAGGTAGCGATGTGGAGCGCGTGGTTGCAGCGATGAAGCCCGGTGATGTCGTCTTGCTCGAGAACCTGCGCTTCCATGCCGAGGAGACGGCAAATGATCCCGCTTTTGCCAAGCAGTTGGCGGCCTTGGCCGACGTTTATGTGAATGACGCGTTTGGCACCGCACACCGCGCCCATGCATCGACGGAAGGTGTGACCCATTTCTTGCCCGCTGTTGCGGGCTTTCTCATGGAGCGTGAGCTGGCGTTCCTGGGCAAAACACTGGCCGAACCAGCCCACCCCTTCGTCGCCGTGTTGGGTGGCGCTAAGGTCTCAGGCAAGATCGGCGTAATCGAGAACCTGTTGCCCAAGGTAGACCACCTTGTTGTTGGTGGCGGTATGGCGAACACCTTCCTCAAAGCGCAGGGCTACGAGGTGGGCGATTCACTGCTTGAAGGGGACAAGCTTGAGTTGGCAAAGGATTTGCTGAAACGCGCGGGCAAGAAACTCGTGCTGCCGGTTGACGTCGTTGTGGCGGACGCTTTTGCCCCTGACGCAAAGCACCAAACGGTCTCCATCGACAAAGTGCCCGCCGACCGTTCGCCTTGCTCCGACGAGGGCTGGCGGATTCTGGACATTGGTCCCAGGAGCGTGGAGCGCTTTAAGGACGTGCTGAAAACGGCCAAGACAGTGGTTTGGAATGGGCCTATGGGCGTTTTCGAGTTTCCCACGTTCGCAGCAGGCACAATCGCCATCGCCAAAGCCCTGGCCGAAACAGATGCCACCACCATCATTGGTGGAGGAGACTCGGCTGCTGCGGTGAAACAGGCGGGGCTGAGCGAGGCGATGACCCACATTTCGACCGGTGGCGGAGCTTCGCTCGAGTTCTTGGAGGGCAAAGTTTTGCCTGGAGTGGCCGCACTGCAGGACAAAGCGGTAACTTGAGCAGTGCTCTACTACTCATGACTCATGACTCACTACTCAAAACCTACTACGAGGAGTATACATGGCAGACTTGGATTTCATCCGCAAATTGGTCATCCCTGCAGAAAGCAAGATCGTATTTCTGGTGATGGACGGTATAGGGGGGCTGCCTGTGGACGAAGGTGGTCCGACCGAATTGGAAGCGGCGCACACTCCCAATCTGGATGCCCTGGCCGCAAAATCCATCTGCGGCTTCACCATCCCCATCACTCCTGGCATCACGCCAGGCAGTGGGCCGGGACATTTGGGCATGTTTGGCTATGACCCATGCCGCTACGTCATTGGACGAGGCGTACTGGAAGCACTGGGAATCGACTTTGACCTCCAGCCGCAGGACATTGCCAGCCGCGGCAACTTCTGTTCCGTGGACGAAGAGGGCCGCGTCACGGACCGCCGGGCAGGGCGCATCCCGACGGAAAAGAATACTGAGCTGGTTCAATTGCTGCGTGAGAAGGTTCACCTGTCCGGAATCGAATTGTTCATCGAAACGGTGAAAGAGTATCGTTTTGTTCTGGTGATGCGCGGTAAGGGCCTCGCTGCTGACCTGACCGAATCCGACCCGCAGCAGTTGGGCGTTCCGCCGCTGCCCATCCGCCCCTTGGAGAACGCGCCTGATCCCGCGGCTTCCCAGAAGACTGCGGACTTGGTCAATGACTTCATTGGTCAGGCCCGAGAAGCGTTGGAGGATCAACGTCCAGCCAACATGATTCTGCTGCGCGGCCTGGACAAGCGGCCGGCCATCCCCAGTATGCGGGAAGTCTTTGGCCTGCGTGCTGCGGCCATTGCCGTGTATCCGATGTACCGAGGATTGGCCAAGCTCGTCGGTATGACTGCGCTGCCGAGCGGCACTACGCTGGCGGACGAATTCGATGCGCTTGAGAAGTTCTGGCCAGACTATGACTTTTTCTACCTTCACTACAAGTATACGGACAGCAGGGGCGAGGACGGCGACTTTGAGGCCAAAGTGGCAGTCATCGAGGAGTTCGACACTTACGTGCCGCGCGCCCTGGACCTGAACCCAGATGTAGTGATCGTCACTGGCGATCATTCTACGCCGGCCTTATTGAGAGCGCACAGCTGGCATCCCGTGCCGACCATGCTGTACTCACGCTACTGCCGCTGCGACGAGGCTCGAGAGTACTCGGAGCGCGCTTGTGCCCGTGGGGCGCTGGGGAACTTTGCAGCTGTTGATCTGATGCCGCTCGCTCTGGCCAACGCCTTGCGCCTGGCCAAGTTCGGTGCCTAAGTTTGTTTGAAAACCGCCCGTAGTTACGATTTTAACTGAAGCTGAAAAGCGGGGCAACCACGATCGACCTGCCCCGCTTTGATCAGGATGAGATTACCAAGCTCTTCTAGCTACGCCTCTTCCAGGCAGCCACTAGCCTCTTTGCCATAGCCTCCTCTTCGGCTGCGGTACGTATTTGGCCGTCGAGACGCGCATAGAGCAGCTTGCCCAGGATTTGCCGATAGACCGGACCTGGTGGTATGCCCTCTTTCTTGAGAAAGGCGCCTCTGATATGAGGCCGCACCCAGCGCAGCCGATTCAAGTATAGGAGGACATTGTCACGAGCGATAGGTGAATCCAAAGCGATGGCAAAGACCAGGATCGCCCGCGGCGAATAGACATGCAGCAACCGGTGAATCCGGCTTGGTTTCAAGTTCTCCTTGTCCAGTCGCCAGGCCAGAGCCCGAAGTTCTTTGACCTCCCACAGATATTTCGCAGTTTCCTGACCGAATTTCAGCCGCCCCAGGAAACGCTCAAGCTGTGGCTTCGTCAATCGGTACGTCAGGAGAGCAAGAAGCAAGTACTTTTTCTCTGCCGCAGAGGGCATGCTGGCATGGCCTTCCTGCTCCGCCTCGGAACCTTCCTCCGCAAGCACTTGCTCACGTTCTACCATGAGCATAGCCTGTTGGACCTTTTCTTCGAGCCACTCGTCGTAGCGCAACCCTGCCTCGAGATGACGAAGCACAGCTAATTCCGCCAGGCGCTTCATGATGGCCCCAGGCGCTCGCTCATCGAGTATCCACTCCAATTCATGGCGCAATCGTTCACCTGTAACCCGATCGAGCAGGCCTAGTGCATCATCTATCAGTTCAGCGCTGCGCGTCTCTATGGTAAATCCAAGACGCTGTTCCAGGCGTACAGCGCGCAGGATACGTGTGGGATCTTCAACGAAGCTCAGGTTGTGCAACACGCGGATCAGTTCATCGTGCAGATCCCGCTCTCCCCCGTAAAAGTCCAGTAACTCACCATAGCGGTCGCGGTCCAGACAGATGGCCATAGTGTTGATCGTAAAGTCACGCCGATACAGGTCCTGCTTGATCGAACTGCGTTCCACTTCCGGGAGCGCGGTGGGGTGTTGATAGAATTCGGTGCGGGCAGTGACGAAATCAAGCGATGGCGGCAGGTTAGTGCCAGCAGTGCCGCCCAAGATCACCTTGGCCGTGCCAAAGCGATCGTGGCTGCGCACCCTGGCTTTCAACTGCTTGGCCAATTCCTTCGCCAGAGCAATGGCGTCACCTTCCACCACCAAATCCAGGTCCAGCGTGGGCATGCCCAGGAGCAAGTCACGCACAAATCCACCCACTACATAGAGAGAATAGCCCTTCTTGTTGGCCGTATCCCGCGCTTGCAGCAGCATGTCGAGCAGAGGCACTGGCAGACTTTGGCGAAGCAGGCGCTGAATCTCGTCGCGACGCGAAGGCCGCGCACCTGCACTCCACAGCTTGATCAAGTCTGTGCGTGTGACAATCCCCAGTACACGGCCCCTCTCTACCACAGGCACCTGTCCGACTCCGTGGTCAGTCATCACCTGCTGCACTGTCGCCACGCTATCTGAGGGAGAAACCGCCACATCACCCGTGTGCATGTACGAACGGACGACTGCCTCTCCCAGGCCATGGTGTAGGGCGCGATCAATCTCTCGTCGCGTCAAGACGCCCACCAGTTGCCCTTTCTCCACAACCGGGAAACCCTCGTGCCCATAGCGCCGCATCACAGCCTCTGCTTCGGATAGCGACATGTCCGGTCGTAGAGTATGCGCGCCAAAAGACATGATCTGCCTGACGGTTATCGGTGGCTTCACGTGTTCTTCCAAGGCCGTGATGAGTTGTTCCTGCACCTGGTCCAGGTCAGCGCCTCGGATCAGTGCGGCTGCAGCCGCACCGTGGCCACCGCCGCCAAAGGAGCGGGCAATCTCCCCAACGTTTACTGCCTTGCTTGAACTGCGGGCGATCAACTGAACCTGATCCTCGTAGGCGAATAGCAGGAAAGACGCATCGGGATCAAAGACATCGTCTAGCTTGTGCGCCAGGACGGACAGTTCCTCCACGTATTCGTCCAGGCGAGCCTTGGCGATCAGAATCGCCTGATCGTGCAAAGAGTGCCATTCGATATTGTCTACCAACTGACCATAGACTGCCTGATAAGGCTCATCCAGGGGATGTCGCAGAAAGTCGTTGACGACATTCAGATTTGCCTCTTGCTCCAACAACCAGGCTGCGCTGCGTAGATCGCGAGCAGTGGTCGTGGTATAGGACAGTGAGCCCGTATCCTCGTAGATACCCAGCAGGAGCAACGTTGCTTCCAATGGAGTGAGCGAGGTGCGAAGCTCACGGAGCTTTTCTACCAGCAGAGAAGTAACTGCACCGACCTCATCAATAGTATAGGAAGTTCCCGGCTTGGGCTCGCCACGCGATGGATGATGGTCGATAATGGTCAGCTTTGTCCTTGCATCCATCCCTTTGATCGAAGGCACTGATTGCGCATCGACAATGATGGCCTCAGTGACACGCCGCCGTGGCACTTCGCCTGGGGATACAAAGGGCAATTGATCGCCATACGTCGCCAGGAAATCCTGTAGTTCGCGGTTCAGCCGCCGTGACAGGACGGGCGTCGCGTCTGGATATAGCTTCGATGCCGCCAGCTGCGCAGCCAGAGCATCAAAGTCCGTGTTGTCATGGGTCAGAATGACTTTCAAAGCGATCCCTCTGTCCAAAGATAACGGGTCATCTCAACCTAATTATGGCACAACAATGCTCGATTGTCAATGTGAGAGTGGACAAGGCGATGTACAGCTTGTGGGAGGATCTGCTTGCCCCGAAACTGAACCCCACCCCAAAGCGCGGGTTGCTTTGACTGGGCTATCAAGTTGGGCTATAATCTACAAGGAGGAAGTCGGCGGTGCATCTCCGAGAGAAGATTGGCTCAGCATGGAAGTGGCTCTATCCAGGCATGGGTGTGAAGCGATGGCTGGTCTTGCTGGCTATAGGTCTCTTGTTCCTGACCCTTGGAGTTAGCTTCTTCTACGTTCAGATCTACCGGGCGGTCGAGTTTCCTGGTGCTGTGTCACCCATGGTGTACACTCTGACACTGCAGTTTCTGCCGCACTGGCTGCGTGGGCTGGTGTTAGGAACGGCAGGCATTGCTTGTGTAGCTGTGGCCGTTCTCCGCTTGAGCAAATCATTGGTCTCAGTCTTCTTCGAATCCGATCGGGAGAGCATCGTCGATGTCATTTACCGCCGGCGCATGCGCGAACGGGGACCGAAGATCGTGGCCATTGGGGGCGGCACGGGGCTTTCCACGCTGCTGCGAGGCTTGAAAGAGCGTACTGACAACCTCACAGCCATTGTGACTGTGGCCGACGACGGAGGTAGCTCCGGGCGCTTGCGCAGGGAACTGGGCCTCTTGCCCCCAGGCGACTTTCGCAACTGCATAGCGGCTCTGGCTGAAGCCGAGCCCTTGATGACATTGCTCTTTCAATACCGTTTTGGTGAAGGCCTGGGACTGAACGGCCACAGTTTTGGCAATCTGTTCATTGCGGCCATGGCCGGAATAACCGGTGACTTTGGGCAAGCGATTCGCTCGTCGAGCAAAGTGCTCGCTGTCCGTGGGCGCATCCTGCCCTCTACAATGCAAATGGTTACCCTGTGTGCAGAATTGGCTGAAGATACGGGAAACAGCAGGGTGCAGCATCAGGTGCTAGGAGAATCCCGTATTCCCGAGGCCGGGGCACCGATCGAACGCGTGTTTTTGCAGCCGGACGATGTTGGGGGGTACGGGGAGGCCATGCAGTCTCTGCTCGACGCGAACCTGATTGTGGTGGGCCCTGGCAGCCTTTACACCAGCATCCTGCCCAACCTGCTAGTCAAGGACGTCACTGCCGCCCTCCGCGCTTCTAAAGCCCTTAAGATCTACGTCTGCAATCTGGCCACTCAGGCGGGCGAGACAGACGGTTACAATGCGGCCGACCATGTGCGAGCTATATACGACCACGTGGGTGAGAGCCTTTTCGACTACGTTCTGGTGAACGACAACCTGGAGGTGCAAAAGCCAGCAAATTGGAACGCAGAAATGGTCAAGGCCACAGGAGATGGGCCATACCGCTTCTGGTCCGCAGACCTGGTGGATCCGGAGAAACCGTGGCGGCATGACCCTGCGAAGCTGGCACAGAGTATCATGAGCATCTATGCCAGCTACCAGAGGCAAAGCTAGAATTGGGTACATGAACCCTACCCGTGGACCCTGCTGTGGAGACAGCAGCCCCAATCCGTGTGGAGACATTGGCACAACACTCCACCGTCATCTAGGCGGTGAGACTATCAAAAACGGAGGAACATAAATGACAGTCAGAGTCGGAATCAATGGTTTCGGTCGCATAGGACGGCAATCTTTCAAAGCCATGCTCGATTACTATCCGGAAGAGATCGATGTCGTGGCCGTCAACGATTTGTTCGACGCCAATATGAACGCGCACCTGCTCAAATACGATTCCAACTATGGTGCTTTCCCCGGCACAGTTGAGGTGGTGGGCGACAACCTGCGCGTGAACGGCAAGGAACTGAAAGTCTTTGCGCAGCGAGATCCGGCACAGTTGCCCTGGGGTGACCTGGGGGTGGATATCGTTATCGAGTCAACCGGCGTCTTCCGCGAAAAGGAAAAAGCAATTGCACACATCAACAGCGCCGGGGCCAAGAAGGTCATCATCAGTGCCCCGGCTAAGAATGAAGACATCACCATCGTGCTTGGTGTCAACGAAGAGAAGTACGACCCTGCCAAGCATCACGTGCTCTCGAACGCGTCCTGCACCACCAATTGCATCGCCCCTGCGGCAAAAGTGTTGCACGACAAGTTTGGCGTCGTGCGCGGGCTGATGACGACCATCCACGCCTATACCAATGACCAGCGCGTCCTGGATCTCCCGCATAAGGACTTGAGGCGGACGCGTGCTGCTGCCTTGAACATGATACCCACCACTACCGGGGCAGCCAAGGCAGTTGGCCTGGTCATGCCTGAATTGCAGGGCAAATTCGACGGGCTGGCAATTCGTGTCCCCACCCCGACAGTCTCCATCGTTGACTTTGTCGCCGAATTGGAGACGGAGGCCTCCGTTGAGCAAGTCCATGAGGCCTACGAGGAAGCAGCTGAGGGCAAGCTCAAGGGCATTCTGGGGATCAGCATGGAACCCCTAGTTTCCATAGATTACAAGGGTGATCCCCGCTCATCCATCATTGATGGGCTGTCCACCAGGGCCAGTGGTAAGATGGTCAAAGTGCTTTCGTGGTACGACAATGAGTGGGGCTACGCTTGCCGCTGCGCCGACCTGGTCCACTACATCGGGAAGAAGATGTAAGAACTCGAGTCACACCGTGTCAAAGAGGGGATGGGATGCTATCCCGTTCCCTCTTTGTCTGTAACGTAAACTGCTTAGAGACGCCCAGAGGAGATAACGGAGGACATGCGCCGAGTTGCCATGCTCAGCGTTCACACTTGCCCCATGGCCGCCTTGGGTGGTAAGGAGACCGGAGGCATGAATGTCTACGTACGGGAACTGAGCCGCGAGTTGGGCGCCCAGGACCTGATCGTGGACATTTACACCCGTTCGCAAGACCCATCACGCGAGCGGCTGCGCGAATTGTGGCCTAATGTGCGGGTGATCCATTTGCCGGCCGGCCCGGAAGAGCCATACAACAAGGATCTGGTCTACGACCACTTGCCGCAGTTTGTAGCTGGGCTGCAAGAATTCTCCGCTGGCGAAGGCATCTCATATGACCTGGTGCACAGCCACTACTGGCTGTCGGGCTGGGTAGCCCGTGAGCTCACTCGCGAACATGCGCTGCCTACGATCCATATGTTCCACACGCTCGGACGCATGAAGAACCTTGTAGCGCGTAACGAGCAGGAGAAAGAGGCCACCACGCGCATCCGTGTGGAGGACGAACTCATGCGCGACATGGATCGCATCGTTGCTGCCACCCCGCTGGACAGGGCACAGATGGTGGACCTATACGATGCCGATCCCCACAAAATCGTAGTCATCCCTCTCGGCGTGGACCTCAGCATGTTCAGGCCCATTCCTCGCGAGCAAGCTATGGCGGCAGTTGGCATAGATCTGCCCGAATCATACCGCCTTGTCCTCTTCGTTGGGCGACTCGATCCTGTCAAAGGACTGGATACGCTATTACGCGCCATGTGCAAGTTGACGGACCTGGAGCCTGAACTGTCCAAGCGTCTGTGTCTTGCGGTTATCGGCGGCGACGTTGACGAGAATGGGGGCGACTTGAGCGAGGAACTCGAATGCCTAGACAAGCTGAAGGATGAGGTAGGCATCCAAGACCTGGTCGTCTTTCTCGGCTCTCGAGCCCAGGATACCTTGCCCTACTACTATTCTGCGGCCGAAGTCTGCATAGTGCCTTCTCACTACGAGTCTTTCGGCCTGGTAGCGCTGGAAGCAATGGCCTGCGCCACGCCAGTTATCGCCTCTCGCGTTGGCGGGTTGCAGCATACCGTCGAAGATGGTGTGACGGGCTTCCTGGTGCCCGCCGGAGACCCCGATGCTCTGGCCGACAAGCTCAGGCTGATTCTGTTCGATCGGGACCTGCGCGAACGGCTGGCAACGAACGCCCGTCACAAGGCGCAGGGCTATACCTGGCAATTGGTCGCGGAGCACATCTTGGATCTTTATGAGGAGCTATGGCAGCGAAGGTAGAAGAAGCGCGGTCTGCATCCCCTCACAGCGAACCCAATACGCGCATGGTCATCATGGCTCATCCGGATGATTCCGAGTTCACTGTTGCTGGAACTGTGGCCCGTTGGGTCAAAGAGGGCTCGCGAGTGGTCTACGTTGTCTGTACCGACGGCAGCCGTGGTAGCAATGATGCCCAAATGCCGCCAGAGCGAATGGCACCGATCCGGCAAGCGGAACAGCTTGAGGCAGCTCGTACGCTGGGCGTACAAACTGTTCTTTTTCTGGACTATGAAGATGGTACCCTGCAACCTACCCTGGAACTGCGGCGCGACCTAACGCGCCTTGTCCGTCGCTACAAACCAGAGATCGTGATCTGCCCAGATCCTACGAGGCGCTTTCACCGTGACGTGTACGTAAATCACCCTGACCATCGAGCAGCCGGGGAAGCAGCGCTCTATGCTATCTTCCCCTCTGCCTGCACACGCTTTGTGTTCCGCGAGCTGCTCGAGGAAGGTCTTGAGCCACACAAAGTCTGGGAAATCTACCTGTACGGATCACCGGAGCCCAATTTCTGCGTTGACATTACGGGGACGATCGAACTCAAGATCGCTGCACTCAAAGCACATCGCAGCCAGGTCATGCCAGATTATGCAGATGCGAGG
>Ga0209427_10007037_pt1 | contig 12763 bp, 10 predicted proteins | sample DeeMarSWOR136_30_FD_187465 | JGI IMG/M metagenome (GOLD analysis project Ga0209427, IMG submission 187465) | Marine sediment microbial communities from White Oak River estuary, North Carolina - WOR-1-36_30 (SPAdes) (version 2) | ecosystem: Environmental > Aquatic > Marine > Intertidal zone >... | reverse complement strand
TGTAGAAAATATTGTAGCGTCTACATCTTTTGCAGATAAACTGGATTTAGACGTAATAGCACAATCATTAGAGGAAGCTGAATATGAACCAGAACAATTTCCAGGTCTGGTTTATCGATTAAGTGAACCGAAAACAGCAACACTTTTATTTAGAAGCGGTAAAGCAAATTGTACAGGTGCAAAGAATGTTGAAGACGTACGAAAGACTGTAGATCTAATTGCAGATAAACTCAAAAAGTTAGGTGTTGACGTATATAAAGATTTAAAGATTGTCATACAAAATATAGTAGCCATATCAGATCTTGGAACAGAATTAAATTTAAACGAAGTTGCAATGGGTCTTGGTTTAGAAAATGTGGAGTATGAGCCAGAACAATTTCCTGGTCTTGTTTATAGAATTAAAGACCCTAAAGTAGCAATGTTACTTTTTGGCTCTGGAAAAATTGTCTGCACTGGTGCAAGACAAACTGAAGATGTTTCTTTGGCTGTAGATAAACTGTCAGCAGAACTTAGTTCATTGGATCTTATTAGAAAGTAGGATCCATTCTTTTTTATTATTTTTTCGAGAAACATTTTTTAATAAGTTATTTTTATGCTACTTGAAATTACTCGAAAAATGGGGGAGTTTATGACAATAAAAAAAATCATATTCATAATTGCAATAGTAACTATTCTGTGTCCTTCATTTACACAGTTTACTTTAGCAATATCAAATCCTGGTCAGATATATGAAGGAGAAGAATCAATAATATATAGAAATGTTACTGTTTATGCTCCTGCAGTTGCAAGTACTGATAATGGGTATGTTGGTGCTATATCAACTATAACAGTTACAATACAGAGTAATGGTAGTGGAAGAGTTTTTGTTGATACATTACCTTTAACAGAAGTAGATATGCAAGGCTCTGCTCGTCTTGCAGTAAAAGTCGCTAGTGCACTTGTTAAAAATGATGAAAATTGTAATGTTGATCCTTCCAACTTTGATTATTTTTTCGTTGTAAGGACATCTGCCCCAGTTATCGGAGGGCCCTCTGCTGGAGGGATTATGACTGTTGCCACAATATCTTTACTTGAAAATTGGGAGATGGATGAAAACACAATTATGACTGGTATGATTAATCCCGATGGTAGTATAGGCCCAATTGGTGGAATACCTCAGAAGATAGATGCTGCTTATTCTGTGGGTGCTACACATTTTTTAATTCCTAAAGGTCAAGGTATATATACGGAAATGGTAGCAACCACTGTTAATGGATGGATAACAACAGTAAAACCTGTTACTAGAAATATTGCAGATTATGCAATGGATAATTATGGTATTACTGTTACAGAAGTAACAGATATTAATGAAGCTATTGAAAATTTCACAGGTTATAGATTCATATTTAATGAAACCGAGAGTAAAATAACAACAGAGGATTACATAAAAGCTATAAAGCCCTTAGCCTCAACTCTATTAGAGAATGCTAGAAGAGAATATGATAATGCAAGCTTAAAAATTGAAGATACAAGCATTCCAAACAATTATCCAACGTATTATAAAAATGATTTAATTGATAGTCTTAAAATAGCTGAGGATAATTTAAAAAAATCCGAAGAGACATATGAAAATGAAACATATTATACCAGTACTAGTGAATCCTTCCAATCCATAATTTACTCAAAATTTGTAGTATATACATGTGAATATTGGAATCCAAATAGTGATTCATTATTTCAAGATTTACTTAGAGATGCAAAGGCTCAATGTAATAATGCAGCAACTGTAGCTAAAAATGCAGAGATTAGTGGATATATATCTCTTCAGACTGTTGGAGCTGCTCAGAGAAGAGCCACAGAGGCAAAAGAGCAATTAGATGATGCAGAGAGCATTTATAATAATGGACTATTTTACTATTCTCAAGTTTTAGATTTTCTATATAAAATTGCATTTATTATAGAAAGAAGTAATAGTATCGGCTGGTGGATTAATATTGGATCTTATTTTAATGAAACTGGTGAGCTTGATAAAGATATTCTTGATTATCTTGCATTGGAATATATCGAAGAAGCTCAGCAAGCAACAATTTATTCAAGTATTATTTTAAATGAAATTGGATCATCAGCTAGCGGTTCTTCTAATTATTTGAACATAGCAGAGGATCTGTTGGTTTCAGCAAGGAATAATTTGGAAAATGATTATCCTGCTTTAGCATTTTTTGAAGCTTTAGAAGCAAATGTTAGGGCAAATCTTGCAATTGAACTTATAGGATTTGAACCTGAAGAAAAAATTGAAATTGCAAGAGAAAGTGCAAATAATAATATTGTAAGGAGCCGCCAACAAGGAATTGAACCAGTGCTTGCTGTAAGCTATTATGAATTCGCACAAAGTTTAGCAAATGACTCAGAATATGACAGCGCATTACTTTATTTCAGATATGGTGGGATGATCGCAGGTGCATTGGGACTTACAGATTCTATTAGTGGAACATCATCTAGATATGTTGGAGTACCAGAAATTTTAAAAACTTCAAATCTCAAATGGCTTTTAGAAAATATTGGAGTTATAATAGCTATTGCAATTCTTTTTGGAATATCAGGTGTTGGCATCGGGATGATAATAAGCAGTATCATAATAAATAAAAAAGGAAAAAACAGAAAAGAATCAGAAAAAATAATTCATAATTATAAAGATATTCCAAATTATCCCCATTTTTCTAATGAAGATATACCACGAAGTATTAAGGATTATTACAAAAAACAAAAATAACGTTTGCAATTATAGGTTCTTAAAATGCAAATATCAGGTGAATTAATAGATAATAAAATTATTATTAAAAAGTCCAAAGACGTTGGAAGGCTTTATAATAAAAGTCATTTTGGTGAAATTATTAATGGAAACAAACTTGAACTTGATTTATTAGAGGCAGTATTTTTACTTGGAGAGGGAAAAATCAGTATATTTCAAAATAAAGAAAAAATAGATTTTGAAAAATTAACTAAAATTGCTGCAAAAATTATTCCTGAATTTGAAGTAAAATATCATGCTTTTAAGGACTTAAGAAATAGAGGATATGCAGTAAAACTATATGATAAAGAAAAAAACATTAGTTTTTTTAATTTTAACAATAAGTTTTTTGTGTCGACTCAATCAGAAAGGGATTTTTTAGAGATAGATGAAGCAAAAAAATTGATAAAAAAGGTAGAACAAAAAGAAAAAGAGTTATGGATTGGAATTTTAGATGAAGAGGGTGATTTGACTTATTATAGTATGTCCTTGCTAGATTTAAAAGGCAAAAATAAAGAACATATATTTCAAAGAACAAAAGGTGTATTATTAAAAGATAGAGTTATTGTATTTGATAAAAAAGCATCTAAAAATTTGCATGAAAAAGAGTTTTTTGGAAAGCCATTTGGGGAAGGTTTACAATTATCTATTGTTGAAGTAATTTATCTTAAAGAAAAAGATTTTTTTGACATTTTTACAGTTGATGATAAAAAGGTTTCATATGAAAAACTTTTAAAATTTGTAAAAGAACAACAACCTGATATAAAATTAAGATTTAGTGTCTTTAAAGATTTGAAAAAACGTGGTCTTCTTGTAAAAACTGGTTTTAAGTTTGGAGCTCATTTTAGGGCATATACAACAAAACCTGAGGACACTCATGCTGAATATCTTGTTCATGTTGTTCCTAAAGGTTTTAAGAGTACATGGGCAGAGATTAGTAGAGCAGTAAGACTTGCTCATTCAGTAAATAAAGAAATTGTTTTTGCGCGAGTTGATAAAACTGTAATTGATTATATAAAATTTGGACGTTTACGGCCATAATTTTTTTATAATCATTCTGCTATTAGTATGAATTGTCTGGGGAGGAAAAATGTTACAAATTAGATGGCATGGTCATGCATGCTTTGAAATTACAAATGATTTGACGTTAGTTACTGATCCGCATGATGGAAAATCAATTGGTATTCGTGCACCAACTGTTTCAGGAGATATTATTTTGGTATCCCATGATCACTATGATCATAATAGTGTAAAATCTGTTGAAAAGGAAGGCTCTAAGGTTGTTACAGATGGACGAAAAAGAAACATATCAAACATTGAAATTTCTGGTGTTGATTCTTTTCATGATGAAGCAAAAGGTGCTAAACGTGGAAATAACATAATGTATAAATTTGTTATTAACGGGATTAAGTTTTGTCACCTTGGAGACTTAGGTCACGATATTGATAGTCAAACTGTTCAAGAAATAGGTGAGGTCGATATTTTATTTGTTCCAATTGGTGGGACATTTACAGTAGATGACAAACAAGCTTGGAATGTGATAAACAAAATTAAACCAAGAATTATTGTTCCAATGCATTACAAAATCGGCGGTCTATCACTTCCAATTGCAGGAATTGATCCATTTTTAGAACAGGCAAAACATAAGGTAATTCATGTTGGAAATGAAATAGATATTGAGAAGGATGATCTACCGCAAGAAACCGAGATTTGGACTTTTACCTTGTAGTTTTACTTCCTTTCAAATACATCGGGATTTATACAGTTAGGCGGAATTTCACCTTTAAGTCCAGCAATCATATTTTCAGCAGCAATTATTGCCATTTTTGAACGAGTTTCAAATGTTGCTGATGCTGAATGAGGCTGAAGAACCACATTATCAAGTTTTTTTAGTTTTTCATCTACATTTGGCTCATGTTCATAAACGTCAAGACCTGCTCCAAAGATCCATTTTTCTTTTAAAGCTTTTATAAGTGCTTTCTCATCAACAACAGGGCCTCTTGAAGTATTAATAAGGATTGCATTTTTCTTCATTATTTTTAGTTCCCCTTCAGAAATCAGGTGATAAGTATCATCTGTTAAAGGAACATGTATTGAAATAAAATCAGATTTTTCTAATAGTTCAACAAGTCCTACTTTTTTTGCATTAATTTTGCTTTCCAAAGTCTCATTAATATGTTCATCTGTATACAAAACTTTCATATCAAATCCTTTACTTTTTAGTGCAAAAGTAGTTCCAATTCTTCCTGTACCAATTACCCCTAATGTTTTATTTGATATATCTTGTCCAAGCATAAGTAGTGGTCCCCATCCTTTGAATTTCCCCGCTCTTGTATATTTATCACCTTCAACAATTCGCCTTGCAACAGAAAATAGTTGAGCCCATGCCATCTCTGCAGTTGTGTCTGTTAAAACGCCAGGGGTATTGCTAACTGGTATTTTTTTATCAGTGGCTGTTTTAATGTCTATATTATCATATCCGACTGCATAATTAGCAATCATCTTTAATTTTGGTTCAGATTTTATTATATCTTCATCAATGGAATCAGACAGTAAACATAATAGGCCGTCTTTACCTTTAAGACCATTTATTATTTCCTCTTTTGTTGGAACTCTGTCATGTTGAAATACTTCGATTTCATGCTCTTTTTTTAATATTTTAAGGCCTGATTCTGGAATTTTTCTTGTTACAAATATTTTCATAATATTTAATCACCCAAAGTAGATTATATAGTAAATAAAAGAAATTATAAAGTTGTTTCTAGGTTATAATGATTTAACAGTATTTACTAAAATCTCATTTAAAAAAGTACTAACATTGGACTTTTTTCCAATTTCAATAAGTTTACCATTTATAGAATCGATTTCGGTTTTTTTTCTGTTTATAACACTCTGAACCATGGATGAATAGTTATCTGATGTGTTTTTTACCACTTCTTTTGTTTTAGCAAGCATATCAGAATATGAAATATCAATTCCTTGAGTCTCCGCGATATTAACTGATTCTTCACAAATCATTTCTAAAAGCCTTTCAAGAATTGGATTTTTTAAAAGGTAACCATTCTTACATTGAAATATTGCAGTAAGTGGATTAATACTTGAGTTAATAATTGTTTTAACCCATATATCTTTTAAAATATCTTTACTATCATATGTTTCAATTCCAACTTGGTTAAATAATTTTACAATTCTATCTAATCGTTTTGTTTTTTTTCCATTTAATTCTCCTAAAACTGTAATTCCCATTCCAGTGTGTTTGATTACTCCAGGTTTTGAAAAATAGGCGCCATGTGTGGTGACACTTGCAATGATTCTTTCAAAATTTATATGTTTAGATATTTTATCTATATTGTTAAGTCCATTTTGAAGAGATAGAACAATTGTATCATCTGTAATTATCTTTCTTGCCTGCAAAATTGCTGCCTTAGTATCATAAGATTTAACAGTTAAAATTAAAAGTTCAGGTGTAAAAGAAACACTATTAAATGAAGATTCTGCATCTATTTTGACATTTAAACGTGTTTTTCCTTGTATTTTTAAACCATTTTTTTTAATAGCGTTTATATGAGGTTTTCTTCCTATCAATACAACATTATTTTCTTTATATAGCAAAGCACCAAATAACGATCCTATTGCACCAGCACCAAAGATGACTATTTTCATATAATTTGACCTATCTCCTTTAATTTTCTATTAATTTCTTTATTATCCATTGCAATTAATGGATGCAGAACTGGTAAAGTTGTATGCTTTTTTAGTTGTTTTATATTTGTTAAAACATTTTTAGAATTATCAAATATTGTAAGACCAGTAACAATTGCATTACAATTATTTTCGGCAGATATTTTGTTTATCTGTTCATATATATTTCTAGGGGAAATCTCAATAATATTTGATTTTAAGAACCAATAGTTTAGAAATCTTTCTATAATATCTCTTTTTATCTCCTTGTTAGAAAGAAATATCGGCTTGCATCCTCTATGAATCAAATACCATGAGGCTAAAATTGCATTTGGTTTATCAATTAGAGCAAGTAAATTTCCTTGAGTACCTACCGGCATGCCACCAAATCCTTTAATTTTCTCAATAAAAATATATGCTTTATCATTTCTAATTTCTATAAATAATTCAAAATCAGGATTTGTTAAATCTACACTTGCTTTTGTTTCCTTTACTATATCATTTCCTATTTTTATAGCCACATCTTGACTTGTAAAATCATGATTTCCAGTTCTATTAACTCTAATTGCAAAACTTTTACAACTTTTTAACTTCTCTTTAGTAACTAATTTGGCAATTTTTGATATTTCTGTAATTTTATCATTTGTTTGAATCGCAGGACTTATTGATATTATTCCGAAAATTTTTTGTAATACACTTACACATTTTTCAATTTGATCTGAATAAATGTATATTCTTCCCCATTCTTTTCTTAATTTATTTTGCAGATTTTTTGTTTTTAACGCATTTTTTATATTATTTACTAAAATATTTTCAAAACGTTTTCTAGTCAGTTTACTTTTTAATGCAATTTCTCCATATCTAACTATTATTAATTCAAATTTCACAAACAACAAACATTGATTTATTACATTAATATTTGGTGTCTAAAGTGCATTAAACCAAATAATAAAACCAGTCAAAACATAAAGTTTTTTTTTAAAAATTTTTTATGTAAGATTGTACAGCATTGGTTTAAATTGCCAATTTATGTAAAGATCAAGTTGGTCATAAGCATGAGGATTTGGTTGTCCAAAATAATCAACAAATCCATTTTGACCTGGTGGTAGAACATTAAAAGCAATTGGAGATTCATATAGATGGTTAATTTTCCAATGTGGCATTTCAGCAACCTGATTATATGTTCCTCGATCCATACTCGGCATTTCGGGTGTAGGAAGTGCCCCTATCTCAGAAAAGGATTTCATCTTTACTGGTGTAAGCCATCCAGAAATATTATCTGAACCGAATTCATTTTCTAAAACAGATAAAGCATTTTCTAATGCAATAACAATTGCATTATCTTTAGAAATACCGTCTAAATAATTCTTATATCTTAGTTTTAACTTCGAGTCCTTTCCCTGAAAAATGTGAAGTAATATACTATGGGTATATTCTTCGACATCTTCGCCAAGTTCATCTACCAAAATTACATCATAGATTTCCTCATACCATTTATTGAATATAGTTAATCCAGGATCATCATAGAGACTATCATTGTTTTTATCATTCAAATAACAATCCCATTGCTCAAGAGCTAATGTCACTTGCGGTGGAATACCCCCAATAGCATAAATCGCCTCAAGTAAAAATGGTTTGAAATATGTTCCATATGCATTGTGATAAGCCACATTTTGACAGATTTTTATCATATCTTCAAATGTAATCTCATCATCTTTATCTAATAGCTGTTGAATTTTTACAACACTATGGCCCTCCCCCCACATTGGTCCTACTTCAGCTTCTGCATAAGCCCAATTTGCTTGTGGTTTATTGTTCCAGTTTGCATAGAATCCTTCTACTGGATTTTTTCCCTTCGGTAATTCATCAAATGGTACAATACCCAGCCACTCTTCTTTTCCTGTTCCAATCAATGGGAATCTATCATCAATTATACGATGGAACAAACCGTATTTAGGACGTATAGGATACCATCCAGCGTGATAATATCCCACATCTCCATTTCTATCAGCCCAGAACCAATTATGAGAAGAAACAATTTTGCTTACTCCTTCTTCAAACCCGGAAATATTTTTACATTCTTGAAAACTCATTACTCCTTCAAGAGTAAGGTGCTCTTTTTTCCAAAAAGTCATCTTTTCACTAATCGCAATACCACCAAGAAGTGGTTTCCAAGAAATATCAAGCACCGGCCCATGAATAGTTCTATAAAATTCAAACTTATGTGGTACACCATTTGAATCATAGATAGTTTCTATTCTTTTTTCCATATTGTGCCAAGATTTTTTAAAAAAATATTTTGTCTGATTTAATGGATGTAAAATTTCAATGTAAGTATCAACACCATCAGATAGTCCAGATGTTGTAGTCCATGCGCCCCATTCGCTTACACCGATTGCAATTGCCGGTCCTACTCCTGGAAATGTCATACCAGTTGCATTAATACCCGCACCATGCATACCAATTTCAACTACAATTTGCGGAATTGAATGCCCCATCTGAGGGCCACCTAATAAAAGTGTATTTCCAGTTGCAGACTTTGAGGGTGTTACAACCCAACCATTACTTCCAAAATGATATAATAAGCCCAAAGACTCAGAAATTTTTTTATCTAACTGTTTCATCTCTTCTATCTTCTTAGCCGATTCAATCACAACATTTGGGATAACTGGTGGAAAATTTGCTATTAGGGGTTGATTTAATTCTCCACTCCAATTTAATGTAGTATCTGAACCAGGATCTAATTGGGGGCAGACATCATTAAAAATTCTCCAACCCTTAAAAACTCCATTTATATCTATGAGATTTATAAGTACTGCTGAGAAAAGAAGTTCATTACCACCACCTTCACCCCAGCGTCTAACCATCATTTGACCTATAGCCAATGAATCTTCCTCAGACCATAGTTCAGGTGAAATTCCACGTTCTACATATTCAAAAGGCATTTTATTTTCAGGATCACTCAATGCTTCAGATATGTAAAGATTCATTCCCTCTGTATAGGCTTCAAGCATTTCTCTAAATGGAGATGGCAACTCCTTTAATAACTCGGTATTTTCTTGTTTATTATAAGCACTTAATCTGTTCCAATAATCATACTCTATAGTTGCCAAACCCAGTTCAGCTAGTCTACCTGTTGCCTGTCGCCTAAACACATCAGACTGCCAAAGCCTGTCCTGAGCAATTGTATAGCCTGCACCAAATGAAAGTCCTTCTTTACTATCTGAAAAAATATGAGGAACTCCAAATTCATCCCTAATAATTTCATATTCTAAATTTTTAAAAGATTTGATATCTTCTTCAACATTTTCATCTATTTTTATTATATCTAATTTTTCAGTTTTTAAAATTTGATTATAAGCTAATTTTTTTATTGAAGCGGGAATTGTAAATATTAATAATACAAATATAAGACAAGTAAAAAAAATCTTTATTTTCTTTTTCATATTTGCCCCCAAAAAATATTGCTTTATATGAGGTGTTATGCTGATTGCTTAATTTAAATGTTTGGTAGAAAATATAAAAAATACAATAATTAAAAGTTATTCTAAATATTTGATTTTTTATTTGAAAAAACAAGGACAAAAAGGTACAGAGGAAGATGTTTTAACATGAGTTTAGTTATAAAAATTATTATTTACTTAACACCAATAGGAGTTACAAAGATAATAAGCCTAATAAGACCCAAAAACATGCCCGCTATACTTGTAATTGAGGGCATAGTTACTATCAGTAGATAGATTCCTAATATCATAAATGTTAAACCTAATAAATGTACAAATACTTTAACAAATATATTTTTACATGCTTTTCTAACTCTGTTATATATTATTCCTTCAAACCATGCTATGAATCCTGCTTTTCCATAAACCATTATTAGAGATTATTAGTTGTATTTTATTTAAAAATATTGTAAAGAAATATAAATGGAAATTAATTTAGTAAGAAAAGTGTAGAGGCGGGATTTGAACCTATAAATACCGGTAAAATTTTTACTGTTTCTTCTGTTGATAAAAAGGACAATTTTATAAGAAATTTGTTGTTTTGAAATTGTATCTTTGAGGTAATAAAATATGAAAATAAAACAAATTTTGGTTGGAGGGATTTTGTCAGGCGCAGGCATCCTTGTCGTAAGTATTATTTTTTCATGGCTGACACAGAATATTTGGCAATATGATGTACTGGAGTTAGCAGGAATGCGATCAATAGACGACCCGATTTGTATTTTGTATTTTGTTTACCCCTGGGTTCTAGGTTTTTCCTTGTCGTTTGTATATCCATATTTTGAGAAAGGCATAGAGGGGAAATCTATCACGAAAGGTTGGAAATTTGGGTTGCTAATGTGGATTGTAGTTGGCATTACTTCTGCATTTTTGGTGTTCTCAAGTATGGATTATCCTATTGGCTTCACAGTAAATTCAGTGGTCGGTTCTCTTTTAGATACTCTAATAGCCGGTATTATTATTGCTAAAACTTTTAATTGGATAAAATAAAATTCAATCTTTCTTCTATCTTTTTTTATTGAAATGAAATTAGCGCAGGGGAAGTGAGTTAGACTTCAAGTTTAAATCACCTTACTTCCTATTTATTAATTAAATCCTCAACAAATCAGGATGAAATATATAGAAATAGAGGTTCAAAATTCATTGCAAAAATAAAAGCAAAAATGGAAATTAATAAAATATCTGGGAAAAAAGTCGATTTATATGGAATAACCACAAACTTCAGATATCAATAGAACATTAACAATTAAGATTATGGCAAAAATAGATTTAAAAGCTTTTGAGAAAAAGATTAAAGTCAGACCTTTAGAAAAGAGTGATTTTGATGATGTAGTTTATCTTCAGAAACAATGTTTTCCAGGTATGAAACCATGGAAAAAAGAACAATATGATAGTTTAATTGATATTTTTCCTGAAGGTCAATTATGTATAATATATAATAAAAAAATTATTGCGTCCTCATGTAGCTTGATTCTTAACATGGATGAATATGATGAAACACAAAGCTGGCGTGACATGACAGATAGAGGTTACATAACTAATCATGATCCAACGGGTCATACTCTTTATGGCATCGAGATCATGGTTGATCCAGAGTTCCGTGGTATGAAACTTGCGAGAAGATTATACAATACTCGCAAACAACTTGCTAAAAAAAGTAATTTGAAACGAATTGTTATCGCTGGTCGCATTCCAGGATTTTATAAATATGAAGATAAAATGAGTGTGAGAAATTACGTTCAAAAAGTAATAAACAAAGTGATATATGACTCTGTTCTAACCGTACAAATTGCTAATGATTTTGTTTTAAAACGATTAATACCTAATTATTTACCACATGATAAAGAATCAAAAGGTTATGCTACACTTTTAGAATGGGCTAACCTTGATTATAAACCTGATTCTAAAAAAGCCATTTCCACTGGTGAATCTGTTCGTGTTTGTGTTTTGCAATATAGAATGAGGGCGGTTAAAGATTTTAAGGATTTTACTAATCATTGTGAATATTTTGTAGATGTTGCCTCTGAATATGATTGTGATTTTATTGTTTTTCCTGAAATCTTTACAACTCAGTTACTGTCTTTTATGAAACCCTATCGTCCTGCTGTAGCAATGCGGAAGTTATCAGAGTTTACTCCAAAATATTTGAAGCTTTTTACTAACCTTGCAGTAAAATATAATATTAATATAATTGGAGGTTCTCATTTTGCAATAGAAAATGATGACTTATATAATATCTCATACTTGTTTCGTAGAAATGGAACCATAGAAAAACAATATAAAATTCATATAACCCCTAGTGAAAAAAGATGGTGGGGTGTAAAACCAGGAAGCAAAGTACAAGTTTTTGATACTGATAAAGGAAAAATCGCTATTTTAATATGTTATGACATTGAATTTCCAGAACTTGCTCGTATTGCAGTTCAAAAAGGAGCGAACATTATTTTTGTTCCTTTTAATACAGATGAACGCCGAGCTTATCTTAGAATTCGTTATTGTGCTCAAGCTAGATGCGTTGAAAACCAAATCTATGTAGCTATCTCTGGTTGTGTTGGAAATTTACCAAGGGTTAAAAACCTTGACATTAACTATGCTCAATCCGCGATTTTTACTCCTTCTGATATTCCTTTTCATCGAGATGGAATCGCTGCAGAATGTTCTCCAAATATTGAAACTTTAATATTTCAAGATCTAGACCTTAATCTTCTAAAAAAACATCGTGAATTTGGTAATGTACTTACATTAAAAGATAGACGCAGTGATCTTTATAAAATAAAATACAAGGAAGATGATTTTCACACAGAAGTTTGAA
>Ga0209427_10007036_pt1 | contig 12763 bp, 8 predicted proteins | sample DeeMarSWOR136_30_FD_187465 | JGI IMG/M metagenome (GOLD analysis project Ga0209427, IMG submission 187465) | Marine sediment microbial communities from White Oak River estuary, North Carolina - WOR-1-36_30 (SPAdes) (version 2) | ecosystem: Environmental > Aquatic > Marine > Intertidal zone >... | reverse complement strand
ATCCTCAGAACATCGCCCACGCTTGCGCCCAAAGCCATGCGAATACCGATCTCCTGGGTTCGCTGGCTGACCGCATAGCTCGTGACGGTGTAGATTCCAGCGAAAGCCATGAGAGCGGCGGCCACAGCTGGGATTGCGAGCAGCCATGTGTAAAGACGCCTCAGTAACATCGATCTATCCACACGTTGCGACATGGTCTGGACATGCTCAATGGGCAGCCCCGAATCGACAGACCGAATGATTTCTCGAATCGAGCCTATCAGAGAGAGCGGATCTTGCGACGTTAGCACAAGTACAAACATTCCACTCGAAGAACCGAGGTCGGCCGGAAGGTGTACACTCGACCGTATTGACTCACCCAGGCCAAGGTCAGAGACGTCGTCGACCACACCGACCACACGCCTCCATTTCTCTGAATCGCGCAATCGAATCTGCTTGTCGATCGGATCTTCGCCGGGCCAGAATCGCTTGGCGAAGCTCTTATTGATGATCGCGGTCTGTGCGCCATCTTGCTCTGTAAAGAGTCGTCCTGAAAGCAATCGTATCCCAAGGGTCTCAAAATATGCCGGCGTGACACTCCGAGTGAGTATGGCAGGCTCTGGTTCACCGGGATTCCTCTGCGGTGTGCCCTCGATGTCGAAGTGATTGAAGTCCTGCCACGTCAAAGGCTGATTATTGCTCAGCGAAGCACGCGAGACGCCGGGCAGCGACCGGATCCTTGCGAGATGCTGTTCCCAAAACGCTTTGCGCTTGCTGTCTTCGACATACACACCGGCAGTCAAAGGGATATGGTAAGTGAGGATACCGGTCGTGCGGAATCCCGGATCGACATTTTGCACGTTACGAAAGGCGCGCAACAACAACCCTGCACCGATCACAAGCGTCAATGTCAACGCTATCTGAGTAACGACAATCGTATTTAATGCTCTTCGCCTCTCGCGTGAAGCTGTTGTATACCTGCCCAAAGTCCGCAGAGCGCTATGCAGATTCTTGCCGAAGGCCTCACGCAATGCAGGTAACAGGCCCGACAGAAGCGTCGCAGCAGCGATGACCAACAAGCAGAAGATCACGCAGCGCATGTCCAGTTTGAATTCCATCCATATGACGATCGCATCAGCCAATGGTGTCAGAAGGGCTTCGAGGGCATAGTGGCCGAGGGGAATACCAACGATGCCTGCCACTACGGACAAGACGAGACTTTCGCTGAGGGTTTGTTGAACGATTCGGTACCATGTGGCGCCTAAGGCGACGCGCGTGGCGACTTCCTTGTCGCGGCAGGCTCCGCGGGTCAGGATGATACCGGCCGCATTGCAGCATGCAATCAGCAGCATGAGCACCGCCACGCCCAACAGGATACAAACTGGGAGTTGGTACTGGCCGAGATATCTTTTTCGCCAGTCAACAACCGTGGGGAAGGTCACCTCGCTATCCGGATGCTGCTCCAGCCATGCCTGGTGGATGCGAGTCAAGTCCTCCCGGGCCTGCTCAACAGGTACACCTTTCTTCAGCCGACCGATTCCGGAGCCCGCCGTTAATCCATAACGAATGCCCTGGCCATGCTCGAGATCACCTTGAAATGGCAACCAGACATCCCTCTGCTCCGGAAACGCGCCTTCAGGTGGGAGCACACCGATAATGGTGAAGGGGGCATCGTCCAAGTGCAGCGTTCGACCTACGATGTTCCCGTCCTTGGCGAATAATCGTTCCCAAAGGCCGTAACTCAGCAACAGAACATTCGGCCCGCCCGGTCGGTCCTCCTTCGCGGTGAAAGGTCTGCCCAGCAGTGGACGAATGCCTAACACATCAAAAAGGTCATGGGTGGCCTTGAGTCCGTGGATACGCTCGGCATTACCGCCAATAGAGAGATTCGCCCACCAAAGGGTCCGAATAGCCATGCACTCGAAGGCCTTGTTATACTGGCGCCAAGCGTGGAAATGGGGAAAAGATAGACCAGTGTAATCCATATCCGATTTGGGGGTTGTCTCATCCAGATCCACGAGACGCTCCTGATCCGGTACAGGGAGCGGCCGCAACAATATCCCATTGAACAGACTAAAGATCGTTGTCGTTCCGGCGATGCCAATCGCCAAAACACTGACGACTATCAGCGCGTGGAACGGCTGCTTGCTCAGGGAGCGGCAGGCGTACATAATGTCGTTGAAGAGCGTCGTCATCCCATGATCCCTTTCCGAGTTCTTTTCAATGTGTGTCGAGTACACTGAAACTCTGTCATTTCAAAACGGCGTGCCGTGTTACTTTACCTCATTCACAACGCAATGCCTCCATTTGCTCATAGAAATACCCGTAGTCTGGATAGGAAACTTGGCCCTACTGCTGCGAATCCGGGTCTGCTCCGAATTGTGCAAAGACTGTAACAAATGCCCTGCCATAAGCCCGTCACGGTCTGATCCTCTCAGTTTCTTTGTTTTTCAGGGCTTGCCTGTCCATCGAATTCGCCTGAAAAGAGGCTGATCAACGGATTCTTCAGTGCTGAGTCTCGCCTGTACTCTATGCTGGTGGCTCGATCCTCATCACTGACGAAATGCAGCGAAAATACTGCATATATCAACCGGATGTTCTCGATACACCTATGCTGGGAAGATCAGCAACTATCGTGCCAATAGCACATTCACAGGAAAAGTGCATTTAGAGACTCAAGATAACGATCCTGCGACATCTGGTTGGGCCTTTGAGCGAGTGCACATGTCCGATTTCGGGACTGTAGCGCCCGAAAACGGACACTTGTGCGAGCTGGTAGACCGATCACTACTACTGCTTGAGCACACATACTTCGCACGAATTGCGAACCTTCAGAGCCGCCGTTAGGCTAACCTTTTCCGGTAATGGTAACATGTTTATGGTATTAGTTTTCCACTTCAGTATTTTTGACCTGCTCCCTTAAACTGATCCATTCAATATGAAAAAGATCTGGTAAGATTCTCATATTCGTTGTCAATTCTCAATGTGACTGGCTAACACGCACCGAGATATATTTTTCTTCGTTGTTTTTGGGCCTTTCCACAAAGCAATTCTATATCGCAGACCGTATGAATGTGATCTGAGCGCCGCAGAAACATAAAAAGCCGTAGAGCACAAGCACTATGAACTGCGGAAGATGTGTAGAGATCACCTGAGATATTGTAGGCCTCGGCAGGACAAAGGCCGGTGCCAACTTGTTGTCCACGAACCATAGTTTCGTTTTGTCTCCCGTCTGCTGCATATACCGGGTCAGATTCGCTGCGAACTCCCGACGGAATCGAATTATGGCGAACCGAAAGGCATGCTCACTTTCGATGCCGGTATGCGATAGATCGCTTGCCAGATAAGTCGTGATCGCCGACGGAGAAATCAGTGACAGATAACGCGCCAGTTTGGCCTGGGCCTCCATCTCGTTGAAAAAAGCCTCCCACACCTGTGTCAACTCCTTGACTTGAAGGTTCATGCGGTATTCAAGCCAAATGGCCCCATGCTCGTCTTTCTCCTGTTGGCTCATAGAACCGTGATCCCCTCCATGCGCTTTGACATACTCCTCTTGCTCCTTTCGTACCTCGTCATCACGGCTGGAACTCAACGACTTGATCCGCTCGTGCACCTGATGCAGCGCGGGGATCGGATGCAATTTGGCCGCCAGAAAAGGACTGAAATTGGGCACGACTAAAACTAAAAGTACCCAGATCGTCATCAGGGCCGTGAGCGTTGTCTTGGGCTCTCGGGTTACGCACGAGGCGAAGATACCGAGCATCACGAACACACCGATATTGAGCAGGGCCAGGACAAACAGCCAGAGAGTCGCTTTCCAATCGGACACTCCAAAGCCAACATCGGGGTGGACAGATAAAACGAGAACCACCCCGATCAACGCAGGAAGCAGGGAGATCACAAAACTGAGGTAACTTCCGAGGAACTTCGACAGGATCAACACGGCGCGGGAAATCGAATTCGCCATGGTTAACCGCAGGATTCCTCGCTGCCTTTCTCCCGACACGGCATCGTAAGTGAAGGCAAAGGCCAGCAAACTACCGACCATGTTGACGAAGAACACAAAATCCAGATGGGGCAGAATGTCACTCAAGGGATTGTGGACGAACTGGCTCTCGCCGAAATCAGGCCCATCGGAGACGGTGTTGTGGGAACGCAGCGTGAGGCTCTCATCCAATCCGGTGGCTAAGACACGCAGCGGAGGAATCTGCCGATTTACCCAGAACCGCTCGAGACCCCACGGATTGTAGAGGCCCTCCGTGAGATAGGGTCCGTACTCAGTGTGCATCCAACCGTAATCGTTGGCCAGGATGTAGGTCGCGGGAACCAGGAACAGACACGCCAAGGCAAAGGAAATATAGAATCGAACATTCAAAAGCTGACCGAATATCTCTTTGCGAACCAACGTCCAAAGCATCGCATTATCACCTCACATCATAACGTAGAAATGCCACGTGGGCCCCCGCGAACAGAAGCACGTTCCACGAGAGCAATAGGATCAGATCCGTGGTCATCTCCAGGAAACTCTGCGCGGTCGGCAGCGCCCTCAGCGAAAGCAGGCTGTATCTGTCTCGCCTGCGCTCTCTATCCCAATCAGCGACCTGTCGTCGGAAGCATTGGGCATCCACAATACCCGTTTGCGCTAAGGTGCTAGAGGCATAGACATAAGAGGCGAGAGGGGACAAACGAGAGAGATTCTGCCCCATTCTCGTCTGTGCATCGACTGTAGCGATATACTCATCGTCCATATTCCAAAGAAGCTCTCGAAATTCCTCGAAGCTTCCCTGTCTGACGGCCCGTTTTTGGAGTCCAAACGTGAAGTTCGGCTGGATAGGCCTGAGGCCTTTTGCCACTGAACAGCCGATTCTCGGCATACCCAAGACCCATACTGCCCAGACAAACAGCACGAGGATAAGCGCGGTGGCGGGCCGGTGAACCACGGTGGATGTAAACAGGCCCAGTGTGAAGAATATCAGCAGATAAACGAACGAAAGTGCCATGATCCCCAGAAGACGTATCCAGTGCGCGGTTTGAAGCGGAATGTCCGAAAACGCTGTCAGGAAAGCGAGCATCAGCAGAATAGCGGGGCAGAGGCTAATCAAGAGACTGATGTATCCTCCCATCCATTTGGCGAACAAAAGTGTCGAACGACGGATGGGATGACTCATCAGCAACGAAAGCGTGTGGGTCTGTTTCTCACCGCAAATCGTCCCAAACGACAGGAAAATGGCAAACGCAGAAAGTACGAGGCCAACGATGTAGACGAAATCGGGGATTGTGAACAGATCGAACAGGTGTTGTCCTTCGGCGGAACGTCCGTCAACGTGCGCGATAGGCTCCTCTTCCGGCTGCCAGCCGTGGATCCGCGCCGGCCGTCCCATCACCTCATCTACGCCTCTGGCAATCACACTGAGCGGTTGAGGCTGCTTGGCAAAGCGGAGAGATCGCTTCAATTCCTCTTCCGTCATATCCGACATCAGAACGTTGTATCTGGCCCGTCGGCGTCTATAATCGTCCGACATCAGGACGATACTCGTTATGCACAGGGCGAGACACAAAATGCTCGTTAGGACATAGCGGACACTCGTCAGATTCTCCAGCAATTCCCGTTGGATGAGTGTCCGTAGAAGCCGCATCGTAGCTCCTCTATTCAGCAGGGCAAACAAGCCTTCTCCAAGTATCAGATCTCATCAGTACTATGCAAACGCTGAACGGCTCACCTCTTAGCATCTATGGAACTGAAAGTGCGCCAAAGTCTATCCGTATATAACCATCCGGTATGCTGGGATTAAAGATCTCTTCGTCAAGGTCGGTATCGTAGCCCTCAAACCTGTTGGTTTCATGCAAATGCATCTCTTCAAATCCCGTGAAAAGGCATTTGTCGAGAACCGCCTCCTGTTCCGTTTTGACCGGCAAGAGACCTTCTGCGTCAACCCACATGCGGCCGCTATAGCTCTTTACATTGATGAGGACTTTGGGAATGGATTCAATGAGCGTCAACTCTTCAATCTCGAACCCTTCTACTTCGACCCCATCGATACGATCTGGTCCCAGCGATTTGCAGCCCTCTATGAAACCGCTCTCAATGAAGAAGGAGAGGCTCGTGGTGATACTCAACCTTTCAAGTATTTCGAATTGATCATCAGTTAGAGGGAATCTCAAATACCTCTGCCAGTATGGAATGACTATAGTCACCTGTTTCTTCGGAAAATTTGCACTCCAGTAGTATATAAGCTCCCCGTCCTCATAGGCTTTTTCGGCATAACCGTATTGTACTGAGAAGCACTTGGTCATGTCCACAACAGACACCTCGTTAGGATCCTCCAGCGATGTGTATATCCGGGGACCCCGCATAACGACACTCTTCAGCTTCTCCAGCTTTTCCGCAACGTCTGCGAGGGCTACGCCATCACGATTCAATGCCCCAAACGGATTTAGCAAAATAAACGAAACTGCAACTAAGACTACAGCAGCTGTTGAATATCTTGCAATATGACTTTTCATAATCGTGCTCCATATATTAGGATGCGCAGACTCCCATTCGACCTTCCGTGATTTTTCATATGCATCGAGAGCATCATGAAGAGTCCGCATGTGCATCTCGTCGTTGGATTTGTAACGAACTCTCTTGATTAGTTCTTTTACGTTCTTTACGGATTTCATTTTACTACCTTGCTATTCAATAGTGACCGCAGTTTGTTCAATCCATAGCGGTACCGACTCCAGATAGTGTGCACTGAAACACCTTGCAACTTGGCTATTGCCCTAAATGTCATCCCACCTTGCAGATGCGTCACTATTGCCTCTCGCTGCTCATATGGAAGCTCGACCATCGCGTTACTCAATCGCCTCAGTTCTTCGTCGTGTATGACAATATCAGATGGCTGTTTTGAAGTTATGCCGACTGGATTTGATTTGTCCGGTCCTAGACGAAAGCGCTGTCTTGCCCGAATTTTATCACGAGCACGATTAATAACACAGGTCGTTAAGTAACCTTTAAGATTACCGTGTAACTTCAGTTTGTCAATAGATTGAGCGAACGAAAGGAAGGCATCATGCACTGCATCTTCGGCATCGCTGACATCGTTTAAGATACTAATCGCAGATGCCAACATCTTACCTTCATATTTCTCATAGACACGACACAAAGCGTCCTTACTGCCGTTCTTAAGTTTCCATATAAGCAGCTTATCTTCCATTTGGCTTTGGATCTGAAACCAGTTTCTAAAACGATCGTTCGTTACTAATACTACGATTAAGTAATATATTTTTGTTTCTAGAAGTTCATATTTTCAGTAATTTTCTTTTTTAACAACCATATGACACAGGTTCAAGCTACCGCGAAGTGGCTCCAATTATGTCAACTAAGCTACTTCGAGTAAATCATTAGATAATCCTATCATTGTATAAATATTGACGGCTACCCGCTGCTCGTAGACAAGCACATGAAGTCCAGCATTTGAATTCTACAATAGGAGATACAGTTTTTTTAAACAAAAACAAGTAGCTAAAGCGTATTAATCATAAGTAATGAAATATTGCTCCATAACTGATTCGGACTAAGAGCCAAGTAGAAGATACCGCCTATCAATGGTAGTTGCATTAAGCGGACGTAGCGGCAATCCCGGGTTTTGTGGATACAGCTACTGTTTGCTACATAGGTATTAAGAGGAGCAAGATTCGTGAAGAGCATGATCTGTCAAGCTCAGGACAAAGGGATTACTCAATTCGTTGCGATTCTCGCTGCTCTTTGGGTGCTCCTTGCGACTGGATGCTCTCCCAATTTGACCGCCGAGGACAGAAGGGCGGATGTCGGATTCTTAGCCCGGTGGGCAAAGGATTATAGTCCCTTTGTCCAGTTGAATGAAAAGCATAAAGGCTTGCCGGGCTGCGAGGACATACAGCCAAAGTATCTGCGACTTGCCGAGCAAGCACAGAGTAATAAGGAATTTCTCCATATTGTATTTGGCTACTTCAACCTGATCGGCGAATCTGGGCACGGTTACATGCCGATGGAGGTGCAGCTTTTGGCCGGCATGCTGGGATTGGCCGAACACCCGGGGATCTCTGCGACGGCATTTTGTAAGGCGATGTATTGGTCGAAACTCCTGTACAAAGAATCATTTGTGCACCCTCCTTTCCGCGTCGTTCATCGAGAAGGTAAGTATTTCACCGGCAATGCCTGGCGATACAAAGGGATCGATGTCCCCCGTGGTTCAGAGATCATCAACGTCAATGGAATGACGTGTTCATCCTATCTAGATTCTATCCAACAGAATACGTGGCTACGTTACGTAGCAGGGAACGTGACTTGGATTACCAGGTATTTGTTGGTCATTGACGAAGGCAAGGATTTCAGAGGGTGGCAAGTCGACTTTCTCATACCCGATCGTACAACACGTCGGACATTTGTGCCCAAGAAGAAAGGTCTTGCCCTTCCCGCCCTCCGTACTTCCTATTGGTTGAAGGGAAAACGAAACTGTGTCTGTTTGGAGCTTGAAGACGATGTAGGATATGTTCGAGTCCACTCCTTTGCGGGATTTGGAAAGTTCATTGAGCGAGACAGAAGGAAGATCAAGAAGTTTCTTGAGCGTTCGGAAGGGAAATATGCCAAGCTCATCATTGACATCAGGAACAATTCCGGCGGAGGAACCTACTATTGGGCGGAGAATCTGGTGCGGCCGTTCTTGGATCGCGCAGTGACATACAAACAAATCACCGGAATAAAGAGAAAATTCATAAGCGACACGAAGCAGTCCGATCTAAAATGGTTGCGAGGGGGAGCCTCAGTTTACGGATACGAGACGCAGATAGAAGAGACCGAAGTCCCACCGGGATTTGGTGCTAAGGAGTGGGTCTTCTACGAGATCACCCGCAGATTGGAACCGTCCAATCGCTATGATTTCAGTGGAGACATCTATGTACTCATAAACGGAGGGACTTTTTCGGCGGCAGACGATTTTGCAGATGCTATCAAGAGAATTGGGATGGCGACACTTGTGGGGCAAAATACCCGCGGTGGCGGCACAGCATATTTCAATCCGGTTATCGTGAGACTGCCAGTCAGCGGGATGATGTTCATACTGGAAGCAGATCTACTAATAAGTCCGGACGGGACTTTTAACGAGTTGGTTGGCACAAAGCCCGACATAGAACTTCCTGCTTGCGATTTGCCGGAATCCGTAACGCGAGAGAATTTGCTCAAGGATGAGTGGATCAAGACGATAATTGACGATATGTAAATAAACTATGCAGCCTCTGTATCTGCTACGCCTAGACGGGATAAGGGCTTCCGTTCTCAGCAGTAAACGAAACTGTCGGTTTACTTAGGACCACACGGCTGACCGGTTAGTGGTCTCCCAGGGCAGACGCTGACGATTATCAAAAACCAATTTAAGTATGATGTCGGTTAGAAGGAACACTTAATAAGAGTGTAAGGTTCCGGGCAAGTACACCCCTGATAGAAATCACGACGACCACAATTAGCGCCGTTACGCAACTTTTATAGTCTTGGCGTCGTCGTCGCTCAGATCCGCACCCGAGTCAGCATTCAGCTTCTTCCACTCGCTTGGAAGAAGCTCGTCTATTCTGTCAGCAGGATGTGTACTCACCCGACTAAGAACATCTCGAAAGTACCTGAAGGGATCGATATCATGCAATTTGCAGCTGGCCACCAGGCTGTAAATAACGGCCGCTCTCCAGGCCCCAGCTTCACTGCCTGCAAACAGATAGTTCTTTCGTCCGATCACGACCATCCGCAAGGTCCGCTCTGAGAGATTATTGTCGATCTCTAACATCGGATCATCGACATATCTGTTCAGAGCTTCCCACTGATTCAGCGAATACGCGATCGCTTTACCAATGGGGCTTTTCGGCAGCACCTGATGCTTATACTCATCCAGCACCGTTTTGATTTCTGCAAGGATCGGCTTGGCCTGTTCTTGTCGGGCCTCCAGCAGTTGGGCACTGCTGAAATTCTCCTCCTTGGCGCGACGCTCAATATCGTAAAGCTTGCCCCATAGCACCAGCAGACGCGCGGCTCGGACCGGATCTGTATCTAACGCATAATCAAACTTCCGGCGAGCATGGGCGTGACAGCCCACCTCGATTGCATCCGATCTTCTGAAGAATTCATCATAGCCGCTATAGGCATCCGCCTGCACATAGCCGGAAAACTGGCCTAAAAACTTCACCGGCCCTTCGCGGGACCGGGTCGGGGTGAAATCAAACACCACGTTACCGTCTTTATCAATATAGACCCATAGATAGCCGTTATACGTCGAGCCGCGGCGTTTCTTACTTTTGATCGGAATGGGCGTATCATCCGTATTGATCCGGGGCGATTCAAGAATCCTCACCCGCATCCTTTTGACTAAAGGGGCTAACAAATCCGCACTCTTGCCCACCCAGTCGCACAGCGTCGAGACATTGATATCCACGCCATGCCTTTTGAGAATACCTTCCAGCCGGTTCAACGGACTATGATCACAAAACTTACTCGTAATAATATGAGCTAACAATCCTTCGCCGGGGATGCCCTTGTCAATCGCCATGGGAGGCAGTGGGCCGATAGATATATGGCTTTCACAGGCCTTACAGGCATATTTGTAGCGTACATATTTCTTGATGTAAAAGGAGGCCGGGACATATTCCAGTTTTTCGGTTTCTTCTGAGCCGATCCGCTCTTTCTCCTTATGACATACAGGGCAGATCTTTTCTTCGTCTGGAGGCTCGATCTCAATAACTTCTCTGGGCAGATCCTGGGGCAAAGCGTTCCGGCCGTGGTGATTCGCGTTCTTTCGCTTCTTGACAGTTGGGGCCTTGGACGGCTTCTGCTGGTCTATCCTGGCTTTAACCTGGTCATAGAGATTCTCAAACAGCAAGCGTTGAGCGGGATCCAACTTCTCGGATTTCTTACCGAACAACTGGCGTTTGAGATAATACAGCTGGCCGTTCAAGTCATCAATTTGCTCCAGTAACGTGAGCACCATCTGCTTGAGGGTGGTCGGGTCATTCGGCAATTGTTCGAGGGAAGAACCCGCAGTGATCTTTGTTTCGGCTGTCATCTCAAGAGGAAACTATTAGAAAAATAATCATCATCCATAACGATAGTGACAGGGTAACAAAGACATAAAAAGAAGCAAGAAAAAAATACAACAAACAGATTTTTTTTGAGTGACATGCTGTTTATTGCACTCGGCGCTGATACCGCTTACGCTGTTTGGCCTTGGAGAGGTCGATGCCTTCGAGGATCAGAGATAACGTCATCATGTCAATCTCCAGAGTTGTGGTTTGGGAGGGATGGCCGATGCGCTCGAACGAACCCTCTTCCAGTTTCTTGTACCAGATACAGAAGCCAGTCCTATCCCAAAAGAGGATCTTGCACTTGTCACCACGTTTGTTGAAGTAGACAAACAAATGACCACTGAACGGATCCTGGCCCATCATATGATGAGCGAACATCGAGAGCTTGTTGAATCCGCAACGCATGTCCGCAGGCTGGGTGTACAGGAATATGCGGACAGAAGGAGGAAGCGTCAGCATAAGCCCTCCTGGCGTAAAACGGAGATGACATCGCTCAAGGTCTTGTTATCTGCTCCGGAACTTATTCGCAACGTGTTACCCGAGCAAAGCACAAGCTCCAAGACGGCGTGATCGCTCCTGGGCATCGCGACCTCGATGAACGCCGATGGACTCGAATCGGCTTGCCCGTTCCGCTGTGCGTGACGGCCGGAAAGTCTCTTTCGCCAATTGTAAAAGGTCCCTTCGGACAGCCCTTCGGCTTTGCAGAACTTACTGATTGACATGCCGCTGTCTTGCCAGGTCTCGATCACCATCTGCCAGAACTGCCGCCGCTCCTCATTCGATTTTGTTTGTTTGCTGCTCATGATTAATCTCCGATGAAATCACGAGCAGATTATCAACCTTTCAAAGAACGCGCCAAGGTGCAGTTGCCCGGAACCTTACATTCAAACAACACAAGTATAGAATTCAATAACGTTCACTGGTTGCTTTCACTTGCATGGGCGTATCATCCATGTGTGATTGCAGGATGCTCTTCATCTCCTTCACAGACTATCTTAACACTTGGGAACCATGTGCTTCCGGAAAGCATACACTTCACATGGATTGTCCTGCACTAGCTTCTCACAAAGATTTAACACAATCCTAACAATATGCTAATATAAATATTCAAGTATAGTCAGAAAACTGACTGTAGATGAGGTAACACTTATGGCGAACGAACGCATACTTGTCGTTGATGATGAGGAAGATGTCCTTGAACTCGTGGGGTATAATCTTAACAGAAGCGGTTATCAAGTCGAGACTGCTTCTACTGGTGAGGAAGCTCTTACAAAGACGAGACGGAAATTGCCTGACCTCATCATCCTGGATTTAATGCTTCCAGGCATCGATGGCCTGGAGGTCTGCAAGCAATTAAAGGGCGATGTGAAAACGGAGAGCGTTCCGATTATCATGCTCACTGCTAAGGGCGAAGAAGCGGACATTATAACCGGCCTCGAACTTGGCGCGGACGATTATGTGACCAAGCCGTTCAGCCCAAAGGTGTTGGTCGCAAGAGTCCGCCGGCTTCTGCACAGGGCCGTCAGCCGAGACCTGGAAAGACCGACGTTGAGAATACGAGATTTAACGATCGATCCGGGCCGGCGTGAAGTGCTTGTCAAAGGAAAGCCCGTCCATCTGACCTTCACAGAATTTAATATTCTCTATGCATTAGCTAAACGGCCGGGATTGGTCTTTACCCGATACCAGATTATCGACA
>Ga0209427_10007035_pt1 | contig 12763 bp, 10 predicted proteins | sample DeeMarSWOR136_30_FD_187465 | JGI IMG/M metagenome (GOLD analysis project Ga0209427, IMG submission 187465) | Marine sediment microbial communities from White Oak River estuary, North Carolina - WOR-1-36_30 (SPAdes) (version 2) | ecosystem: Environmental > Aquatic > Marine > Intertidal zone >... | reverse complement strand
CCCCACTCAACTCTATTCGAGCTTCGCCGCCTTTCTCATATTTGCAGGTCTCCGATGGATGCGTAAGGTGCAGCCTCCAGAGGGAACTCTCTTCTGGTCTTTTCTCGCTTTCTACTCGTCCTTTCGATTCTTCGTGGACTGGCTCAGATATTACGAGCCGGCAGCATACCTTTCCTACCTCACGGTGAACCAGTGGCTCTGCATAGTGATAGGTATCGTCTCGGGTGCACAACTAATCAGAATCCGTCTCCTCAACAAGCGATAGGTAGTGAAAGCCGAGACTTTCTATTTCTCGTTTCGTGTCCTGGTCTATGTCTGGCAATTGTTCCAGGTAGAGCTTGAATTCGTCTGATAGCCTCGATAGCTGAGGTGACGGTGAATACGATGTGCTCTCTCCATCTTTAGGGATCACCTCAATTGCTGAATGGAGAGCTTCTTTGGTGAGCTCAAAAAACCTTTTGAAATCTATCAATTTCGATGCTGAAGAATCGAAACCTTCTACTTTGAATTTCACTATCTTGCCGCTCGGTTCGACCGTCTCACATATCGCCTGTATCTCGTCGTTTACGTTGGTCGTAGATAGGTGAGATGCGTTGATGACGACCTCGAGCATCTCTCTCGCTTCTGTATGAATGAACCGAGCCTTGCCGGTCTGAAGGTCCACAATGGGAAATCCCTTCTCGGTGGTTGCTTCGGCGAAAGAAAACCTCTCTGGAGAACCGGCATACACGACGTTTGGGTGAACCTGAGCGAAATTGTGGTAATGGCCGAGAGCCACCCAATCAAATCCGTGGAAATACTCCTGGTCGACGAATTGCTCATTGAAATCTCCTCGTGAAAACTGGGGGATGTTGGCTATACCGGCGTGAAGGGTGAGGATGTTGTAATCGGCATCTGCTACTGGTGCCAGATTCTTCAATTCCTCCTCAAGGAGTTGGGCAGAAGGACACTGGGGGATAGCGTGAATGGCCACCCTGCCAAAGCGTACGATTCTGTAATTGGGTTGATATATTGGGTAGAGACCAGAGAAAAACTCGAAGACGCTGAAGACGTGTCCGAGATGCCTGGTCTTTGGTGTTTCATGATTCCCTGCTATGACCACAACCGGAATGCCGTTCTCTGTAAGTCTCAAGAATCCCCTGATTGCAAGCGATATGTTTCTGTTTGATGGACGAGGCGAATCGAAAACGTCACCCGAGTGTATGCAAAAATCTGGTTTGAGTTCGATTGCCCTGTCGATCACTCTCACAAAAGCTTCACGTACGTCTTCCTCTCTCTGATTGTAGCCTTCGGACGTCAACTTCCTGTATGAGTGATACCCTAAATGGGTGTCTGAGAGATGCACGAACTTCATGGCGTCATTTCATCCATTCTGGTATTATCTGATAGAGGATTTTCACCTTTCTGTTTCTCTCATCGAGAAATTCACCACTCTTCGCTATTCTCAAACCGGAACAGGTTAAGGTGAAATCGCCTCCCAGACTCTCATCTCGGAAGACCTGAGTGCCCACTTTTTCGATGAATAGGCCGAGTCTTCCGAACTTATAGCCCCTTTTCTGTCTTTTCAGATCAGCGTGCCTCCAAACCGAGTCTACTAGAAGCTCACTTGGATACTCCTTTTCCAGACTCCGAGTTCGAGTTGGCTGAGGGCCTTGAGGTTCATATTCATCTGCATTGAGGAGAAAGTTGAGGAGAGTGGCTTCGTCACAGAGGATGATCGACCTCTCCTTACTCCTGGCCTTTGAGTAGAAGTTTGCCTCTCTTACCAAGCCCCCTGTGATATCGGAATCTCCAAATCCGTTCAGTCCAAAATAGATGTCCACATCGGGCTTACCAGAGGCGATCCCAATGCCGACCTTGAATATGCTTTTGTATTCAGGTGGAAGCTGGGCGTATGTGATCCCCTTATAACGCAAAGATTCCTTTCGTACATCGTCAAACCAGTCGCCATATTTCTCGAGGTTGTCTTCAACGAAACTGAAGGCCCCTTTCAGCATGTCCCGCGCACACTCCATTGCTCTCTTTGCACTCTCCCTTGATGGGCACAGCGGTGTTTCAACCGGACTACCTGTACCATCACTGAGCAGATGGCTCCGTTGCAGTTCAGAGGAATTGTCCGAGAAGAAGAGTATGCCGCCGTCACCTGTATCTTTTACCACAAACCCTCTGTGAGCCCTGGCGATATGCATCATCCTGATATTGAAGTTGTTTCTGATTTCGCTCTCTTTCTTGGCGTCATTCAGTTTATTACCCATGAAAGTCGAACCTCTGATATCATAGACAAGAACAGAGACTACCTCCTTGAATCTGTCAACGATAAGCTTTCGCAACTCTGCAAGCTTCGTCTCTTCGTCCTGTCTCTCTTCACCATTGGAGGACCCAGACAGATGATACAGCCGGCCATTGAAGACTAGCTCTTCTCCTACATACCGTGCTTCAAGCAAAAACGGTTGAATTGGGGTGCGCTTAGTGACTACAGGTGGCCATATTCGGAGTAGCTGTTCGATACACTTGGTAATGACCAGTGGTTCCAAGACTTCTGTACATACCTTGACCCATCGCGCCTTGAGTTCCTCGACATCGTAATGTCTTTTCCAGAGGTGCTTTTCTTCGAGCTTCGAGAGGCTTTCATACCACGGCGACGATTTCGAACCGAGCATCGCGAGTTCCTCTTTGATCAATTCAGAAAACAACTCCGTATACTCGGGTGGAAGGTTTTTTAGATCGTGACCGAATTTATCGGACAGTGAATGGTAGATATGAAAATGTCTCTCTATCTCTCTTTCGCTCTTTCTCAATAGCAGTGAGGCCAATTCCTCCGCACTCAAATTCTGTAGGTCTCTTGCGAGCTTCAATTCTGCCTCTAATTCGTCTCTTCTTAAACTGAGGTCGTTCATTTCCGCCGCGATCGAGTCCGCGATTTGCGCCAATCTCTCCACAGAGGCCTTAAACTTCTCTCCTCTCAAAGCTGCGAGCGCCTTCTTCGTGTCGAGGGCGATCTGGGCAGTAGTCTGTTCAAATCTCTCTCTCTTCTTCTCCCATTCGTTCTGAAGACCTCTCAGCCTCTGTGTGAGGTCGATGAATCTCTCACTCACTTTCTCTCCTAAGATGTGTTTGAGTGTCTCGATGCCCTCAGTGGACATCGAGTACAGAGTCCAATCGCTGCTTCTCACCAGATCCCTCTTGGACTTGATCACTCTCTTCCTTATCAAGGCTAACATCTCATTCTCGGAATCTTTCTGGATCGCCAATTGGAATTTCTTGGCCACTTTCTCAAACAGATTGGGAGTCAGCCCGAATCTGAGAATCTCTGCTCCGATGTCGTTCAGCGTGAGTTTCGAAAGTGGCGACGGAATAAGGGGTGATTTGCTGAATGTCTCGGAGAATAGGAACACGTCAATTTTCTGGTCTTTTGCAAGGCTCAATCTCAGAGGTGTGAGTAGAGCGTTGATTTTTCCGGAAACCTGCCCGATAAGAAGGGATTTGCTCGCACCGTTCACTCTGTTCCGGAAAAACCACTCATCGATTCCTTCCTGGAAGAGTTTTCGGGAGGCTGTCTCGAACAACAATGCGGCCTCACCTCTTTCTCTCAAGAATTCGGAGTAAGCTCTCGTGAAATCTTCTCTGAAGGCCCTGAGCAATGTCTCTAGCTCTCTTTCTTTCGTACTTCCTCTGAGCTCGTCGAGAAGGGTCCACGCGAGTTTGTGGTGAATGGTGCGGAATCTCTCTTCAACCAGGACGTAGACCGTTCCCGTGTCTTCGTTCTTCTCGAATTCGGAAAGGGACTGCAGACTGAGATCCTTTTGGGCCAGAAACTTCCTAATGGTGCCGAGATAGTCAGTGTAAACCGCTTTTCTGGAATATTGCTCTCTGAGTTGGTGTGTATATCTGCTCTCTTCCTCAGTTACCCTTTCGATGTCGACCTGCTCTATCATTTCTTAGTATCGTAGAAAACCCATCCAGTTAGTCAAGCCGAAAAAAGGGGACGGTTCTATTTTTCCTTGACAACGGAGACACATTGTAATACGCTCTGTGCGTGCCGAGAACAGCGAGGGTAGCACCACGAGGATACGTGTATCACATTCTCACAAGGGGCAACAATCGTCGAGATGTATTCAAGAATGGGAAAGACTACAGGAAGTATATCGAGATTCTTCAGAAGTACAAAGAGAAGTACAAATTCAAGCTTTATCACTATGCACTGATGAGAAACCATGTTCATCTGGTTCTTGAGCCGGTCCGGGACGGTGGCATCCTATCAGAGATAATGAAAGGCATAAATCTGTCATATGCCCAGTACTACAAGGCCAAGTACAAACATGTAGGTCATTTCTGGCAGGACAGATACAAGAGCATCCTCGTGTCGAAGGACCGGTACTTGCTCGCGTGTGGAAGCTACGTTGAATTGAACCCTGTGAGAGCAGCGATAGTCAAAGATCCGAAGGAATACAGATGGAGCAGTTACAATGCGTACGCATACGGGAAGACGAACCCGATAGTTGATGAACATCCAATCCACAAGAGACAGTCACGAGGAGAAAGGTCGCAGAGGAAGGAATACAGGGATTTTGTGATGGCAATGCTCAGGGAGAGAAATGCGATGTCTGGGGAGATGGAAAGAAGGGTGGTGTACGGCAGTGACGAGTTCGTGAAGAGATTAGAAAAAGTCCATAAGATTGAAAGGGTAGTGAAGCCAAGAGGAAGGCCAAGGAGAGGCGAAGAAGAGAGAAAATAGAACCGTCCCCTTTTTCGCTTGACAGCATCCCTTGCTCTTCTACAATACACGCAAAAAAGCGGAGGTGTACATGCTTATTCCCAAGGAGTTGAAGTACACGAAGGAGCACGAATGGGTCAAAGTGGACGGTGATGTAGCCGCTGTAGGTATAACCGACTATGCCCAGGAACAGCTCTCCGACATCGTCTACCTGGAACTCCCTGCTCTGGGGACCAAGGTGGAACAGATGAAATCGCTCGGGACGATCGAAGCAGTCAAGGCTGTTACAGACATATATGCTCCATTGGGTGGAGAGGTGACTGAGGTAAACGAGGAGCTGAAGAACTCACCGGGCACCATCAATCAAGACCCTTATGGAACAGGGTGGATCGTCAAGTTGAAGGTGTCTGACCCCAAGGAACTGGACAGTCTACTCTCCAGCGAGGATTACAGGAAGCTGCTTGGAGAAACTGACTGATGCACTTCATTCCCCACACTCCCGAAGATAAGAAGGCAATGCTTCAAAAGATAGGAGTGGGTTCGTTTGAAGAACTCATAAGCTCCATCCCGGAATCGTCAAAGCTGAGGAGACCCCTGAGGCTCCCGAGAAATCTCACCGAAACAGAGATGAGAAAACTGATTACAGAGCTTGGGAAGAAGAATGAACTGTATACGTGTTTCGCTGGTGGAGGTGCCTACGACCATTTCGCTCCGGCCGTCATAGACTCCATTCTGTCCAGACCAGAGTTTTATACGGCCTACACGCCCTATCAGGCTGAGGTATCCCAGGGTACACTTCAGTCGATCTACGAATACCAGTCCATGATCTGTGAGCTGACTGGAATGGCCGCATCCAATGCCAGCATGTACGATGGAGGATCTGCATTGGCCGAAGCTGTGCATATGGCGAAGACGATAACCGGCAGAGAAGAAGTCGTGCTTTCCGAGTTGGTGAATCCGGCATATCAGAGGGTTGTCGAGACATACTGCAAGGGAATGGAAGTGACGATCCATAGGACCCCGCATTACCAAGGCACCAGTCGTGTGGAGGAGATCGAGAAAATCGTTAACGAAAGGACCGCCTGTGCGATTGTTCAACATCCCAATTTCCTGGGCTGTCTTGAAGAGCCAGACTCTATCGCAAATATCTGCCACGAACACGGTGCACTCTTGGTGGTTTACATAGATCCAAGTTCGCTTGGTATTCTGAGGCCTCCCGGCGAATACAGTGCAGATATCGCGGTTGGAGAGGGGCAGTGTCTTGGACTACCCGTCAGCTTCGGAGGACCTTTTCTTGGGATTCTGGCTACGAAGAAGGAGTACATAAGGTCTCTCCCGGGTAGACTTGTGGGAGCGACTGAAGATAGTAGGGGACGGAGGGGATTCGTGTTGACGATTCAGACGCGGGAGCAGCACATTCGTAGAGAACGCGCAACATCGAATATTTGCACGAATCAGGCATTGTGTGCATTAGCTGCCTGTGTGTACCTTTCTTTGCTGGGAAAAGAGGGAGTTGTGGAAGTGAGTAAATTGTGCCTGCAGAAAAGCCACTACCTGGCTGAGAAACTGAGTAGATTGAGTGGATGGAGGCTTCCATTCAAGGCTCCGTTTTTCAAGGAATTTTGCATAGAGACATCCCCGCAGCCTGAGAAGGTGGTTGAGAGCCTGCGAACCAGGGGCATTCTGGCGGGCATTCCGCTGGGCAGGTACAGAGAGGATTGGCGGAACTATCTCCTCATCGCAGTAACCGAAAAGCGCACAAAAGAAGAGATGGACGAATATGTGGAGGCGGTAGCCCGCATTGTATGAAGTTCATCTACTCCAGTCGATATCTGGTTGACATTGGGAAGCATGTCTTTCCCATTCAGAAATATGCACTACTGAAGAAGAGTCTTCTCGAAGAAGGAGTCAGAGAAGAAGACTTCTTGGAGCCGACTCGAGCTACAGAGGAAGAACTGCTCGCCGTCCATACGGGCGACTACTTGGAGGATCTGGCCAATCTCAGGCGGACGCATAGGACGGTTTCCTCGGAACTACCACTCACCAAGGAGATAGTGGACGCATACATCCTCGCCGCTGGTGGCACCTGTCTCACGGTCGAGAGATCTTTGACAGACGGATGTGCTGTTCATCTTGGAGGTGGCTGGCATCACGCGTTCCCTTCACATGCGGAGGGTTTCTGCTACGTAAACGACGTGGCGGTAGCTCTAAGAAAATCTCAGAGGAAGAAGTTCATCACGAGAGCAGCGGTGGTCGATTGTGACGTACATCAGGGGAATGGAACTGCGAAGGTATTTGAGGGCGATCCCACGGTATTCACCTTCTCCATTCATCAAGAAAGAAACTATCCAGCCAAGGAGAAGAGCGACCTGGATATAGGTCTGGAGGACAGGACGGGAGACGAAGAATATCTGGCGCTTCTGGAGAACGCGCTTAGGAAAGTGTTTGATGCTTCGAGGCCTGAAGCCGTCGTGTATGTTGCCGGGTCTGATCCATACGAAAGAGATCTCTTAGGCGGTCTTTCTCTGAGTATCGATGGACTCATGCGTAGGGATGAGTCAGTACTGGGGGAAAGCCAGAGAAGGGGAGTTCCGATTGCAGTGGTCTTCGGAGGGGGGTATGCCGAGGAAGTCGAGGATACTGTGGAGATACACCTGAACACCTGCCGGGTCGCAAGAAGGCTATTTGGCTGATCTTCTCAATTTGGAGGTGATGGTATGGACTGTAGACTTCTGCTTGTGCTCCTTGCATCAACACTGTTTTGTGAAAAGGGAGGAGGTATGGAGGAGATACTGCTTCCACCGCCAGCCGTCAGAGGCGAGATGTCTCTTGAGGAATGCATTGCTGAGCGGAGGTCAGTGCGAAGATATGAATCTCGAAAGATCGAACTCGACCAGCTGGGTCAACTCTGTTGGGCCGCCCAGGGTATAACAGAAGAAAGAAGAGGATTCAAGGCCGCACCGTCTGCAGGAGCTACATATCCACTCGAACTCTACGTGCTGAGAGCAGAAGGTCTTTTCCACTACATTCCCGAGACTCACACACTGGTGACGCTCAAGAATGAGGATTTGAGGGCTTCCCTCGCGAAGGCGGCACTCGGCCAAGAATTCATAGAGGAAGCGCCGCTCGCTTTTGTGATTACGGCCGTGTATCAACGAACTACGAGAAGGTATGGAGAACGTGGCATAAGGTACGTGCATATGGAGGTTGGGCATGCCGCTCAGAATATCCATTTACAAGCTGTTGCACTTGGACTCTCGTCTGTGCCAGTGGGTGCCTTCTACGATGACGAAGTGAGCACGGTCCTTTCCTTACCAGACGAGGAAGTTCCTGTCTACATCATTCCTGTGGGCTACAAAAAATAGAGAGGGAGTGGTCCTGCTAACTCACTTTGCTTCCGGGGGGTATGTCGTGGTCTGGCACTATGAGTGCAAGGTTATCCCCGTTGGAGGCTGCGAGTATCATCCCGTGGGATTCAATTCCCCGTATTACAGCTGGCTTGAGGTTGTATACGAGCGCCAACTTCTTGCCGATTAGCTCCTCAGGAGTATAGTGTTGAGCTATTCCCGCAACCACCTGAACTTCTTCGTCACCTACTACGAGCCTCAAAAGAAGGAGTTTATCTGCCCCCTCAATTCGTTCAGCAGAAGTCACCTCTGCCACTCTGAAATCGAGTTTCTCGAAGTCCGCGAACTCCACATATGAATCTGAAGACTGCTGCTTGCTCGAACCACGGAGTCTTTGAATTTCAACCTGAATGGCCTCTTCCGAGAACTTCTCGAAGAGCGGAAGAGGTTTGGAGATCTGTGCCCCCGTGAGAGAGATGTCAGGGATTCGATCCCATTCACTTATTTCAATTCCCAGCATCTTCCTTATTCTAGCAGACGTAAACGGCATAAAAGGCTGAGCCATTATGGAGAATGCCCCCGCTGCCTTGCAACATAGCCCTATACTAGTCTCGCACTTCTCACGATTGGTTTTGCGCGTTTCCCATGGTTTTGAGTAATCGAAGTATCTGTTTCCTTCAGCAGCCAGGGCCATCAGTTCCTTCAACGCTTTTCGAAACTGGAATCCTTCTATGAACTGTCCGACCGTTGCCGGCGAACCCATGATGAGCTTGTCAAACTTTCTGGCATCAGAGTTGAAGCGATGAATTTCCGGAATCCTACCGCCAAGGAAACCGTGAACGAAGCCGAGAGTCCTATTTATGAAATTGCCGAAGATGTCAGCAAGTTCACTGTTGTTTCTCAACTGAAAGTCCTCCCAGGTGAAATCGGAGTCGCCGGTTTCCGGAGCATTCATCGTGAGCGCGTACCTGAGCGGATCCGGTTGGAAGCGTTTAAGATAATCTGGCAACCAGACGGCCCAATTACGGGATGTTGACATCTGCTTACCGCCAAGTGTCATAAACTCGTTGGCGGGTATCTCCGAAGGGAGAATGAAGTCGCCGTGACCCATGATCATGGCGGGCCAGACTATGGCGTGGAAGATGATGTTGTCCTTCCCGATGAAATGAACTATCCTGCACGAAGGATCTCTCCAGTAATCCTTCCATCTATCTTTCTGCCCTCTCTGTACTGCCCACTCGATCGTGGAGGAGATATATCCGATCAGGGCCTCAAACCAGACGTAGATGACTTTGCTTTCTGCTTCTTTCAGTGGAACGGGCACTCCCCACGTCAAGTCTCTCGTAACCGCTCTGTCGTTCAGTCCTTCCCGCAGCAAATTCTGACAGAAGTTGCGCACACTCTCCTTCCAATGTGCTTTTGAAGCTATCCATTCCTGTAGCTGACGCTGGAAGAGGCTCAGTCTCAGAAACCAGTGCTGAGTGGAGGTTGGTGTGGGTGCACCTCCACAGATCCTGCAACGAGGCTCGCGTAGCTGGCATGGCTCGAGCCAACGTCCACAAGAGTCACACTGATCGCCTCGTGCCCCCTCCCATCCACAGTAAGGACAGACACCTTCCACATATCTGTCAGGAAGAAACCTTCTGCAATCCTTACAGAAAAACTGCTCCACTCCCTTCAGCTCGAACAGTCCCTTCTCATAGAGCCTCAGGAAGAATTCCTGAGCAGTCCTGTGGTGAAGAGATTTGGAGGTACGGGAGAAGTTGTCGAACTGAATGCCGAAATCGCGAAAGCTCCTGTATATTCTCTCATAATACTTATCTGTAAGCGCCTGTGGAGACATCCCTTCTTTTTCGGCCTGGATTGTGATCGGTACTCCGTGTTCATCTGTTCCACAGATGTGTAGAACGTCGACTCCCTTAGATCTCAGATACCTCACGTATATATCAGCAGGAAGATTGGATCCAGCCAGATGGCCGAGATGTATATCTCCGTTGGCGTAAGGAAGAGCTGCGGTGACCAAGACTTTCATCAGGACTAGCTTACTATGCAAGCAGTTTCTGTCAAGCCGGGGTCAACCCTCAACTTTTGTCAATTTTTCAGAATATTGCTGTGATATTCTCCTAAGCCTGTGATTTCTCTCTATCTTCTGTATCGCCTTGGATACTGTCTGGTATCTCATTCCACCGAAGTATTCTCCCAGCTCTCGAAGAGTCTTACCCGACAACTTCCTTGCGATCCATATCGCCATATCCCGCACCTGTGTCGCATTGCGCCTCCTGGAGAATCTTATCTCAGCCGCCGGCAAACCACCTTCTCTCGAGAGTATTGCGACTATCCTATTGAGACTGATCGTCCCCTTCTCTACTCTTCTGCTTGGCGTCTTGCTGTCGTTGAGCCTCATCTTCTTTGCCATATCTTCGACAAACTCGTCTTCCCCTATGAACATACCGTCTCTTATCTCAATATCCCGATCACCTGGTAGAGAACTCATAAAATCCCTATATCCTCGAATACTCTCCCTCAGAGATCCTCCGAAATGGAGCAACACCGAGTCGACGCGTATCAACTCCGTCTTATCCAGACCGCTCAGGTACGTTCGATGGCTGCTCCATCTATATTCCTCAAGTCTTTCCGCAATCCCTGCTCTCAAAGGATTCAGATGAATATACCTTATCAATTGGAGTAAGTAGTTCTCCTTTTCTACAATTATGCTCTTGTACCTTCCTTGAAACAGATGTCCTACTCGATTGTGCCTCTTGTTGAAATACGTGGCGTAACTGGTGTTCACACAGAGCATGATCTTCGCGATGTTTCCAAGAGGCGTCTCTATTAAGAGATGGGTGTGATTCGGCATGAGCACGTAGCAATACAGATTGAATTCTAGTTCGGCCTTGTACCTTGAGAGAATTTCTAGGTAGTGGTTTCTATCTCTGTTGTCACGGAAGATATCTCTTTTCTCATTACCCCTAGTTATTACGTGATAGAGCCCGCCGCAAAACTGGATCCTCAGATGCCTTGCCATACCTCACCAATTCTAGTATCAATTGTGCATCTTGTCAAAAAGTGATATTTTTTGAGGGTTGACCCCGGTGTTGACAGGGGTGGGCGTAGTTTGTAGAAGTAGGCATGCTTGATCATGTATACATCAGTGAGATTGGACGCTGGGTCGGGAAAGAGGTGAAATTGAGGGGATGGGTGTACAATCGCCGTTCGAGTGGCAAAATTCACTTCATATTGGTGAGGGATGGAACGGGCATCATTCAGACGACACTATCGGAGCAGGATGTGACCCCGGAGATCTTCGAACTGGCTGACAAATTACTTCTCGAATCATCCATTGAGGTGAAAGGCCTGGTGAGAGAAGACCGAAGGGCTCCCGGTGGTTACGAATTGACGGTTTCAGACCTGAAGGTCTTTCACATCTCTCCGGAATATCCGATTGGCAAGAAAGAACACGGCGTAGGTTTCTTGATGGCTCACCGCCACCTCTGGCTCAGGTCTCGTCGACAGCAGGCGTTGATGAGAATCAGAGATGAAGTGATCAAGAGCATAAGGGAGTTCTTCGACCGCAGAGGATTTCTGCTCATAGACGCGCCCATTTTTACACCTTCTGCGTGTGAAGGAACCACCACTCTCTTTCAGACCGACTACTTCGGAGAACCTGCCTACCTCTCTCAAAGCGGACAACTCTACAACGAAGCTGCTGCAATGGCTTTCGGAAAGGTTTACTGTTTTGGGCCGACCTTCAGAGCAGAAAAGTCTAAGACCAGAAGGCATTTGACGGAATTCTGGCAGGTGGAACCGGAGTTAGCCTACGCTGAGCTTGATGAGATAATTGAGCTTGCTGAAGAGTTCACAGTACATATAGTCAAGAGGGTGCTGGAAAACAGGAAACCGGAATTGGAGACACTGGAGCGGCCGATAGAGCCTCTAATGAAAGTCAATTCTCCGTTTCCCAGGATCGCCTACGATGAAGCCGTCGAGATTCTCCAAAAGGGAGGTATCCGTTTTTCGTGGGGAGACGATTTTGGCACACCTCATGAGAGTCTCCTTTCAGAACATTTCGATAGACCTGTCTTTGTTCACCATTATCCGGCTGGCTGCAAAGCATTCTATATGAAGAGAGATCCGGACAGAGAGGACCTGGCGCTCGCTGCGGATTTGCTGGCTCCCGAGGGATACGGAGAAATCATAGGAGGTGGACAGAGGGAAGACGATCTGGATATTCTGAAACTGAGACTGAAGGAACACAATCTTCCTGAGAAGAGCTTTGAGTGGTATCTGGACTTGAGAAGGTTTGGCTCAGTCCCTCATTCTGGATTTGGTCTCGGCTTGGAGAGAACCATTGCGTGGATATGCAAAGTACCACATGTGAGAGAGACCATACCCTTTCCGAGATTGCTGGAGAAAGTCTATCCTTGAGAAGCATTGAGGAAGGCACCTGCATATCGTGAACTCTTGGGCCAGACATCTCAGGAAGTTCGACGCGAACTCCCCACCGTTTGCCGCCTCGTTGAAACAGACCTGAGCAGAGAGGGCTTTTCGTAGTCATCCGGTATCGCAGTTTCTCTTAAGGACCGCACACGTCTCCAGAAGCCAAGGGTCATCTTCGGTGAGGCGAATGAAATTACTCCGAATTGTCCGGATGATGTCCTTTACCGTCGTCTTCCTCAGCTCTGCCAACACGTGAATTACGTCT
>Ga0209427_10007033_pt1 | contig 12764 bp, 11 predicted proteins | sample DeeMarSWOR136_30_FD_187465 | JGI IMG/M metagenome (GOLD analysis project Ga0209427, IMG submission 187465) | Marine sediment microbial communities from White Oak River estuary, North Carolina - WOR-1-36_30 (SPAdes) (version 2) | ecosystem: Environmental > Aquatic > Marine > Intertidal zone >... | reverse complement strand
CCCGCCGCGAGGGGATGCAGTACGTGATGTGCGGCAGGAGCGCCCGCAGATTCGGATGGCTCACGAGGCCTGCTTCCATATCGAGGCAGGTCGGAATATCGTGTTTTCTGGCAATTCGTGCGGCTTCGAGAAAGGTATCATCGGCATTTCCCAAGTTCAGGATTTTGCCGTCCGTCACGATATCCAATTCATCCTGTGAATACGTGCTCAGCTGCATGCGCTCCATGGGGGTTCGTTGGTGGCTCATCACCCAGTTAGCTGCTCGAGATATGTCGTCGGGGAGGTCGAAGTCCGTAAGGGTCTCGGGCCTGACCCATTGGTTACTACCGTCTTTGCCGATGAGGATGAACGTAACCCACGTGGTAAGGCTCTTGTCCACGAATACGTGGCTGGTGTCGACATGGTATTCCGTAAAATTGGAGATGATGAAGCGGCCCCACTCGTCGTCGCCCACTTTTGTGATCATGGCCGCTTTCCCGCCTAACCGACCGACCGCCGCCATGGCCGTAGCGGTCAAGCCACCGCCTTGAATGCTCCAGTCCAGAATCTGTCGTGATTTCTTGGGAAGGATACGGTCGGGTCTGAACTGGCCACCTTTCCCTTGAAAGACGACCGTGGGGTCCTTGAGGCGAATCAAGCAGTCGACCACGCTCAGTCCGAGTCCGATTACATCATACCTCATGAATCCTGTCACCGGCCACTACACGGGTTACCCACAAGGTTATAAAGATAACGATAGACGCGAGGATGTAGCCCCGAGGCTTTAGTCCCCGCGAGGAAAGGTCTTGGTGCGAGAAGAGCCGTCTAGCGAGCGCATCTCGGAACGAGCGCTCCGAAAGAGGCCGCCACACGGTGATGGAAGCGCGTCGTGTGTTTGGGCGTTACTGGAGGGATTCGAGCTTGATAGTTAAGCCGTGGCGCTGCATCTGTTCCCGTACTCGTTTGAGGCGGTCTTGACTCGGGGGCTGGAGGCCGCTCAGGCAGTAGGCTCGGCCGAGGTGCTCGTACTTGGAGACGCCGAACCCGTGGTAGGGGAGGATTTCGATGTACGCCATGTGCTTGAGCGTCTGGAAGAACGTTGCCATGGCTTCGATGTTCGCCTCGGAGTCGTTGCAGGTGGGAATCAATGGGACGCGGACGACGTACGCCTGATCCTGTCGGTCGATTCGCCTCAGGTTCGCGAGAATCAGGTGGTTGGAGACACCAGTGAGTTCACGGTGGCGCACGGAATCCATGTGTTTGAGGTCGTAGAGGACGAGGTCCACGTACCGCAGAAGCCCCGCTAACACCCGCCCCGTCACGTGGCCACAGGTGTCCAAGGCGGTATGATAGCCCTTCGCCTTGCACCGCCGCAACAGCTCCAAGGTGAATTCGGGCTGCATCGTGGGCTCGCCGCCGGATATTGTGATGCCTCCGCCCGAGTTCTGGTAGAAAGCCGCGTCCTGCGTCAACGTATCGACCACGGTCTCCACGGTCAGGGTTCGCCCCGCGGTCTTGAGGGCTCCCGGATAACACGATTCGACGCAGCGTCCACACCTCATACAACGGTCCCTGCGGATCTTGTGGTCGATGTCCGTCGTCTGGGCTTCATGAGGGCAGACACGTAGGCATTCGCTGCAACTGATGCACAGATTTTTAAAGTAAAGGATCTCTTGATAGGGGTGCTGGGACTCGGGGCTGTGGCACCAGAGACACCGCAAGGGACATCCCTTGAGAAAGACCGTGGTTCGGATTCCCGGACCATCGTGAACGGCGTACCGCTTGATGTCGAAGACGACTCCCGTCGTCTGCCCAGCGACGTTCTCCACCGTCAGCCCTTCTGCCCCCCACACCTATGTCATCCTCCTAGTCTTACCCAAGGCCTTGGCTCCCGTCGTCTTCGGGCCACTCTCGGCAGCACGGTCCTCGATGCAGGATAGCGACGAGAAGCTGCCAGCAGCCAAGAGGATATAGCACTTCCTTGTAGAGTTGTCTATGCTGCCCGACTTAGAGGCCGTGCTCGGTGCGGGCGATGATGTCGTCTTGGTAGTCTTTCGTCAGGGTGACGAAGTAGGCGGTGAAGCCCCAGACTCGCACGAGCAGATTCCGATACGCCTCGGGGCGATGCTGAGCGTTCCTCAGGGTTTCGGAGTCGACGACGTTGAACTGGATGGTTGTTCCCCCCGCCGCCATATAAGTCTGGATGAAGGAGATGAGGTTCTGTGTCCCGTCCTCTCCCCGCAGCGCGGAGGGGTGGAATCGGAGGCCCAGCACCGTCCCCTCCGGCGGCTTTAAGCGACAGATCTTCACGGCCGATTTGATGACCGCCGTTGGCCCGTGGACGTCGGTTCCAACGGCGGGGGAGAGGTGGACTGCCACCGCTTCCCCCGCTCTTCGGCCGTCTGGTGATGCCCCGATGAGTTTTCCGCGGGTCACGTGGTGGAAGATGAAGAACCCGGGGTAGAAGCGTCCTCCCCGCGGGTTCGGGTGTTTGAGGACTTCGTCGATGAAGTGGGTAGCGAGCTCGACGGCCAGCGCGTCCACGTAGTCGTCGTCATTCCCGTACTTCGGAACCCGGTTCACGGCCAGCTGTCGGAGGCGCTCGTATCCGTCCCAGTTCGCCGCGAGGGCGTCTCTCAACGTGGCCAGGGAGACGGCGGGGTCAGCGTATACGAGCTGCTTGATTACGGTCAGGGCGTTCACCGCATTGATGAAGGCGCCTCCCAGGCAGCCGGTGAAGTTATAGATGGTGCCGCCCTGCGTCTTGTCCGCGGCTCGCTCGAGACAGCCCTCCAGGGTCGCGGAGAGAAAGGGGACGGGGGAATACTGCGCCAGCGCCCGATCCTTCTGATTGCCCGTGGTGACGGCGCGCTCGATGGATGCTGTCACCTCCGCCTTATAGGCCTCCATGAACGCCGGGAACGTGTCGAACTCACGGGGGCTGTGAAGCACGTCGAGCAGACTTTCGAGGAAGTTGATGCTGGTGAAGGTGGTGTAAAAGTCGCCTTTTCCCGGGAGGATGATCTCCTGACACCCATCGCAGCAGTAGAGGCGGGCGTCGTGCAGGGGAATACCCATCCGCATGAGGCCCGCGATGTTGGCGTCGTCGTTGTAGAAGCAGGGGAAGCCGCCCATCCCCGCTTTGACCATCTCGCCGCACCGGGTCCAGAGGGTGGGGGGGGAGTTCCGGTGGAAGCGCACGTTGATCTTGGGGTCAGCCAGCTTCAGCCGTAGCGCGGTCTCGAGACAGAGGTAGGTCAACTCGTTGGTCACATCGTTTCCCGACGCGTCCTGCCCGCCTAGCGTCATGTTCTCACAGGTATCGGTCGTCAAGTCACTCTCCATGTTGAGCTTGAACCAGAGGCACGCGAGGAGCTCCAGGGCCGCCTCCTGGCTGAGCACGCCCCTTTCGACGTCTTGCGCGTAAAAGGGGTAGAGGTCTTGGTCAAATCGTCCGAGGGGCAGACAGGCCTGGTCCTCAATCTTGTGGATGATGCAGGTGAACCAGAAGAGCTGGAGCGCTTCATGGAAGCTCCGGGGGGGATGCACCGCGACCCAGCGACAGATCGCCCCAATCCTCTCCAACTCCTCCCGACGCCGCGGGTCCCCGGTCTCCTGGGCCAAGCGGTCCGCTTCACGGGCGTGTCGCTGGGCGAAACGGGAGGCCGCTTCCATGACGATGACCACGGCGCGGAGAAAGGACCTCTGCTCGGCGCTCCGAGGCGCGCCCTCAAGCGCCGTCATCCGCTGGCGAGCTGCCTTCAGCAGCCCACCGTAGCCGAGGCGGAGCACCTGCTGACAGCCGAAGGGGACGTGAGAGGTCGCCTGGCCCGCTCGGATACCGCTTTTTTGGGCGGCTTCCGTTTCCTCCGTCGTGAGGTAGTGGGGGTAGTAGGTGAGACGGTGCATGGTCCCGGGTTTCACGGGTAACTCGTAGTCGAAGCCTCCAAACACGTTCTGTCCCACCGTCAGGGGGCCGTAGATCGTGCGAAGCCCTACCACGAGCTCGTCATCCAAGATGATAGGAGCGGTCTCGTCGAGGAGGCGGGCGAGGGCCTTCGCCTTTCGGACGATAATAGGTTCACGCCGAACGGCGTCATCGTCCAAGACGGTGAGATCCTTGACCACCCGATACTGGGTATGGTGGAGGTAAGTGTCTCGAAGATGTTGGATACGGTCGTTCAATTTTCAGCCTTCTATCGATGCAGGTCACTGACACGTCCTATGTAGCTAGCTCATTATTTATAGATTAAGCTCTAGGAAGAGGTAAGACAGCGCCTTAAAGATTTCTTTTAATGGAGGAAGCAAGAGAAGTGATTGAGGCTCTCCGACGTTTATTCTCAGTTCCGCACATCGATACGCGGGATTCGGTGTACGTCTGCACAACCCCCGACGCTTCCATGTTGATCCAATAGTAACGATTACGGGGTTCGGTAAGAGTGCGGGGAGTGGGACTCGAACCCACGAAGGCCTTCGCCACGGGATATCGTATCTCGGCCCAATCTCAGGAGATCTTAAGTCCCGCGCTTTCAATAACCCGTAGGCTATCTTTGACCTGACTCGGCTACCCCCGCTTATCACATAACTCCCCGCCCAAAAATAAATACCTTTTGCGTTCTTTATAAGACACCAAAATACCCTCCCCCCGTCCGCGAGGCGACAGCGGGTGCAAGACGGCGTCTCCGCGGAGGATAGAGGCGAGGACACCGAGTATCCTCCGCGCGCGAGCGTACAGCCTCTGGGGAAAAAATGTGGTCGTGCATAGAAGGGAATGGAGTGCCCCCTAACCAAAATTTTAAGTAGAAACGTTATCACATAAGTACAATCTGAACCAGAGGAAGCAAAGGGAGTCGCACCATGGTCTTCGACGAGAATAGGTACATAGTTGCGTTCAGAATTCTGGAAGGCCTAGTGATCCTGCTCCCCGTGATCTATGGGTTCCACGCGTCTGGCTGGGACTTAGGCGAGCTCTCGACCCCGATATATGAGATTCCCCGCATCGACTTCGCCGTGGGCGCGGTAAGCGCGTTCCAGGGCGATGACACGATTTTTTTCAACATAACCGTACGTAATGACGGTGACCTCTTGGTCCGTATAGAGACCTTCAACGCCTCCTGCCACTACAAGGCCGCGAGAATAGGAGACGCCTCCCTCGAGGCCCCCGTGGACATCGAGCGAGGGCAGGAAGAAAGCCTGATCTTGGTCCTTGAAGCCCTCAACCTCGAGGCCTTGATCGGCATCGAGGAAGACGAGGCCCTCGATCTTACCGGAGTGCTCCGCCTGGAAGTCCAAGGCATCGACGTGGAGGCGTCTTTGAGCACCACTATCCAGGCAAAGGTCGTAGCCGAGGCCGTGGAGGCCGGGGACTATGCGTAAAATCAATATCGCCGGCGTCGTAAGCGGCCTAATCACGCTTTACTTAGCCCTCTTGGGGGGGTCTTGGTGGGTAGCGACCGGTGGCGTGGGGGGCGAAAGCTTCCACGCCTTTATCTCACCCTTTACGTTTGACGTATCGATCCTGGGAAACCCGCTAGGTGTCCCCCTCATCGAGTGGCTTATCCTGGCGTCGCGAATAGCCTTCATATTGGCTGGTCTGGAAATACTCGTCGCCTCCCTCCTGGTCCATAAAGACTGGTCGAAGAGCTTCATCCGACTGAGAATCCTATGGACCGCGCTCATCTTCGTCGGCAGCATATACGGCGGCATCACCCTGGTCCAGAATATCACCGGCATAGCAATTCCACTCCAAGGAACCGCCCTACTCACCTACGATATCCCCGGTCAAGCCCAGACCTTCACCGTGGAGACCCCCATCAACACGTACTTCACCCCCACCTTCGAGGTGGCGTTGGTGGGCAGCATATCCGCCTTGTTGGCCAAGATCCTCCATGGAAGAGCGCCCCAAGCCGCGCCCACGACGCCGACAACAGCAGACAACAACCACGGATCGAACACACACGCATGAACGTCTCCATCACCTGGCGCTAGGAGCAGGAGAAGGCCGCGTGGCGTACATTCCAGCGCGTGCCGCCTCCCCTCCCAGTCCACACAGCCTTCACATCCCAGCATCGGGCGTGATTGTGAGACAGATTCCCATCTAATGCGTCGATCACGGGATCATATCTTACATACATGAGAGAAAGTATATGTAGTTTGAGAAACAGGTATTATCAGTGCGGCCAGAGACGCACGCCCGCAGCTGCTGAGACCCTGGTTTTCCGACCTTTTTCCAGGGCCTCAGCCCCCTAGCAGGGGTCTCTGGGCATGTGGGGGAGCCTCGGTGGAGCTAAGCGGGGAACCGGGGAGGGGGCGTAACGGTTTCATCGGTGATGATGGCGGACGTGGTTTCCTCGATGCCTTCCACAGAACGTAGCTCCTCGAGGAAGTCGGAAAGCTTCTTGAGGCTGTGAAACCTGCATTTCAGGACCAAGTTGAAGCCCGCGGCTTGAACCTCAATGATCTCCTCGATCTCCTCGAACCGTCGCAAGGTGGTCAGGATGTTCTTCTTCGGGATGTGGCCCTTGCCCGGGATCACTTCCGCCAAATCGATCAGTAACAAGGCGCCAATGGGCCACGTCGTTTGCTCAAAGTCGATTAAGGCTTTATAGCCCGTGATGACACCGTCCCGTTCCAACCGCTTCACCCGCCGATGCACCGTGGAGATAGGGATATCCAGCATGGTGGAGAGGGCGCGGCTGGAGAGCCCAGCTCGTCGGCTCAGAACCCTGATTATCGCGTCATCCTTTGCATCCAATGTGATTCCTCACCTATAAGAAATAATCTCATATTTAAGAGGTTTCCGATAGGTTTTCTCACGATTGTGATACAATCCTTATGTACTTTGAAGAACATTGATTGCTCACAATAGGTAGATTAAAAGATGGCCGCGGCAGGAGGAGCGCCGGCAGCGGCAATCGCTGCGAATCTGGTATCCAGCTCGTATCGTGTGAAGTTCAGGCGACGCGAGTTCTTAGACCTCGTGGCGATCGCCAAGCCCACGACGATCTACCACGTGCGAAGGATGCACTTCTTCGCCTACGACGGGTTCGTCATGTACACCTTCGAGTGCGACAACCGCGAGTTCCCACAACCCGTCGTGGACGGCATTGAGTTCTCTAACAGGCCTTGGGACGAGTGAGATCCGCTCACACCAATGGGGGAACACCTTGGGTGAGGACGTCCAAGTTAGTCAAAAGAGGAGATATGAAAAGCGAGAGGAGGTGATTGCGTGCGAAGGGGTAGAATGAGCATACGGGGCACGCCGATCCGACGGGGCGTATGGGCGTACAGGCACCCCATGCGTCGAGTTTGGTGGCGTCCCTACCGACGATGGTGGTGGCGCCCATATCCGTGGATGCCTCTTTGGCGCCCGTTCTTGTGGTGGCCACGCCTATTCCTGATGGGAGGCTTCATGATTCTGCTGTATGAGACCCTCGCGTACAAGCTGCATAGAGAGGATGTACGGATCATTGAGCACGAAACCGGGAAACCGGCGAATGAATTGACCGAGGACGAACTGGTCGCGTCGATGAAGCGGAAGGGCATCCAACAACACGAGGTCACCCCGGAGGATCGAGAGGCGATAGCGAGGTCACGGACCAAGGCCCGATACTGCAGGTTCTGTGGGGCGTCATTGGCTTCAGACGGCGGGTACTGCGCCCAGTGTGGACACCAAACGACGTACTAGGTCGCGCGAGTTAGCGAGTTAAGGCGGGTCGTTCGACATCCTTTTTTGATCTTCAGATTTGTCGTAGAAGCGACGGATGTGATAGCTAGAATAAAGGCAGTCCTCAGAGACTGTACGGAAAACCAAAGCCTTTGTACCTTAAGGTTAGCGTCGGGAGCGAGATAGCCTGCTTCAACAAAAGAAAACCTTATTATAGGCTACAAAAACCTATTGAGAAAAAGATTCGGTGAATGATGAGATGAGCAATCCAATCTGGATCGTACGGGACTACATCAGGTGCACTGGCTGCAGACGATGCGAGATCAGCTGTAGCCTCCGACATGAAGGGAAAATGTGGCCCGAAGCCGCACGGATACGGGTCTTTATGCCCTTCCCCGGCGTTGAAGTCCCCCACCTCTGCGCGCAATGTGATGACTACCCCTGCGTCGCGTCCTGCCCAACGGAGCCCAAAGCCCTGTCGGTGGATGCGCAGACGGAAGCGGTTATCGTGAATGAGGCGCTCTGCATATCATGCGGCAACTGCATCAAAGCGTGTCCCGGAACGATTCCGTTTCTACATCCAGCGACCAACAAAGCGGTCATCTGTGATCTGTGCGGTGGCGACCCCGAATGCGTTAAGGTCTGTGTCGAAGCCGGCTACAACGCGCTACGCCTCGTCGAAGAGAGGGTGGGACAGCAGAAGAAACTCCACGCCCTCAACCCACAGATCATCGCTGAGGATCTTGCCGTAAACCTCTACGGCGAGAAGGGGGAGGAGGTGCTTTGACGTGAGTCGCGGATACGCGGGAAAATGGCTCGACGTCGACTTGACGCAGGAAACCATTGACGAGATCACCTTTCCCGAGAAAACGTTGCGCCAGTATATTGGTGGACGCGGATTAGCCGCCAAGGTGCTCTGGGATCGGCTGGGGACGCAATGGGCGGACGTGGATCCGCTGGGCCCGCAGAACGTACTCACCATCCTCACGGGGCCCTTAACTGCTATCCACCCCGGTACCCGGATTTGTGTCTCGGGCAAATCGCCCATCAGCAATGGCGTCGTCGGATCCACGGCGAGCTCAGAATTTGCCGCGGAGCTGAAGTGTGCGGGATACGATGGCCTCCTTATCTCAGGCAAGGCCAGCAGCCCGGTCTACCTTCTGGTTACCGATGACGGCGCGGAAATCCGAGATGCGGCGCATCTCTGGGGGAAGGTTGCGGAAGACACGCTGAAGATCTTGAACCAGGAAGTGGCCGCCGAGCTGACACGTCGAAAATCCGAGGTCGGACTGTGGAAAGAGCCCGCGATGGTGTACATTGGACCGGCTGGCGAAAACCTGGTTAGAAACGCCGCGGTGGTGACGAAACTGGTGCACGCCGCCGGGTACGGGGGCTACGGCGCGGTCATGGGGTCGAAGAACTTGAAGGCCGTGGCTGCAAAGGGTCGCGGGCCGCTTCCCGAGGTGGCCGCGCCGAAGACGGTGGAGATTCTGTGGCGCGAGTACCATCGACGGTTGATCGCCATGGATCGTATGCGTCGATGGGGAACAGGATATGCAGGATGGGAGACAGGAGCTGTCACCAGCTCTGAGCCTGTTCGGAACTGGCAGGAGGAGTGGCATGACGAGCGCAGCATGGCGGGACCTCGATATAGTTCTCGCTTCTGGGTGAAGGCGTACTGGGCGGACTTTAACTGTTCACGGAGCTGTATGAAGATCTCCTGCATCAAGTCGGGGAGATGGAAGGGCGATATCACCGATATGCCGGATTACGAGCTGGAGGCCTACTGCGGGACGAATCTGGGCTTATTTGACCCGGGAGACAACATCCACATCAGCGCCCTCATCGATAACCTCGGCATGTCTGGCATCAATACCGCGAATACCTTGGGCTTCGCCGCCGAGCTCTATCAGCGCGGCATCCTCACCGAGGAGGACTTGGGCTTCGCGTTGGAGTGGGGCGACGCCGAGGCCTTCACCAAACTCGCCTGGCTCATCGTCAACCGGGAGAAGATCGGGGATGTGCTGGCGGAGGGAACCTACCGCGCCGCCCAGAAGATCAGTGAGATGAAGGGCGTGGACGTGATGCCGTACGCGGTGCACGTCAAGGGCATTGAAATCGGCGCCCACGGCACCCGCAGTAACGAAGACTACACGAAGGACATGTGCTACGCCGCTTCGACTCAAGGCGGAGACCACACCTCGGTCGTGAGAGACGCCTACAATGACATGGGAACCGTCTTCATGGATTCCGCCGTCGTCTGCATGTTCTGCGTCGTTCAAGACCTTGTATGGGATTACGCCAGAGCGGTCACGGGATGGGACATTACCCAGCATACGTGGAGCACAGAACAAGGCCCCCGCATCCAAACCCTGCAACGGGCGCTGCTCCTCTTAGGGGGACCCGATGTCTTCTGGGACCCCGATACGGATGACGATAATCCGCCACGCTTCTATGAGCCCTTGCCCACAGGACCCTACAAGGGACGAACGACCGACGCAGCTGTTGTGGAGCAGAATAAACAGGACTATTTCAGTGCTATTGGCTGGGATGCAAGGGGAATCCCCACCACACAAACCCTAGAGAGACTGGACCTCCAGGATCTGGAGGCCGTGATGAAGCCGCTCCGAAAATAAGCCCTCCCCCCCTTTTTTATATTAGCTAGTTATTCTTCGCTCAGACGCTGGAATAAGCGACAGACGTTCCGTCTTGATAGTGATTTGTATCTAGTATCTACCATTTTGGGATATGTGGGCCCTCTATGATTCACCTAAAAGCAGGTGTCTTCCAGGGTACTCGCTAGCTCGCGCCTCGTGCACTGCTGTGGTTGATGCGTTGTCGGAAGATGTGTGAACAATTTTTTCGGTGGGGATTCGGCTGATTTCGGGGTTTTTCGGGGAACGCGGGTGGTTTACGGCGTATGGGACGGGACAATCTGGGCGTTAGGGGGAGGTATGGGGAGGCATTGGGCGGCGTGGGGAGGAATGGGGAGGAAAGGGGGGTGCTTGGGATGAGCGTGGTGTTCCCTCTTCGACCGGTGGCGTATCGGGCAGTGTGAGCTAGCTTCGGGAAGGGACGCGTGTAGGCTTTGTTAGCAACGTGTACATGTTCTTCGTCTAGCTAGCTACCCAGGTGGTGATCGCGCGTTAAAGGAAACCTAAGCTACTAACGAGCCTCGCTAACAAGCCGATCGGTATTCCTGACTCCCACCAGATTCTAGTTTGACGACCTATGCTTATTGTGAGAGTTAGAGCAGTATTGTGGACGCTGTTGGTTTGGGCGTTTTCGCAACCATAATTCGTAGCGGCGTGTCTGATTCGTTGTACCAACAATGAAGGATCTTCGCGGGGCTGTGAACAATCGAGTCTTTCTCTACTTCCGTTTTTTCATCCCCAATCTCAACGATGCCCTTGCCCTCAAGAACATAAAAGAAGACGTCAACAGGCGTGATGTGTCTCCGTAGTGCATCCCCTGGCTTCAACGTCAGAATGATAACTTGCGCGTTTTCATGAGCATAAATTGGTCGTGCATCTACGCCGTGAGGATTTTTCGCACGGGCTACGTCATTGACCTTGGTAATCTCCAGACTAACACCCCTTGTGAGTGCAGAATCGTTAGACGGATATAAACCGTGCGTTGATATCGAGTAGCTCACTAACGTCAATAGTGATCTGCACAGCTGTATCACTGAGCCAGCTAGCATAGATATTTATCTGTCGAGCTAGCTTTACATTGGAACGCTTCAAACGCATGGGACATATCAGGCAGAACAATTCCTGTTAGAGAATATGGAAGTCCCGGTTGAGGGTGACGTACATGAGTGCTACAGAAAACAAACCTTTCAAACGGAGACCGCAAACGTGCCCTGGCTTACGAGCGATTCTTCAACCAACCATGGCCTATGTGAAATGTCATGTTTGTGGTGGTAGCGTTGAACTTTGGAGTGATGAAGACACGGGTGTGTGTACCGAATGCGGAAGAGACTGGACGCGACCGGATAAAACGGCTACTTGCTTAGAGTACTGTGAGTACGCCGACACATGTCGAGCGATCATTGCATCCAGAAAACATAGCTACCAAGATAGTCGTTTAGAGCGAAGACACTTCCCCTAAATGAAATTTATAATTTATCGTTTCTAATTCTAGCTAGCTATAAACTTCTATTTTTTAGCTAGCTATGAATGGTAAAAAGAGAAAACACACCTGTATCATCTGTCGGTTAAGGGAGAAACCTTGTGCATTCATCAAAACGCAGTGCGATAAACTCACAGATAGAAAAATTGAGTATCGTTTTGTATGCGTGGATTTTCCTTGCAACAATCTCGAAAAATGTGATAGACGCTACCGAGACAAATATGGAATGAGGGTGATTGCGAATCTGAAATATATTCGGACATAGGGGATCAAGCAATTCTTAAAAACCGAGCACGAACGGTGGAAATGGCCTACCTGTGGCGGAATAATTTGTGTTCACAATCAAACATGTTATTCGTGCAACAAAACTCAAAAAGAAAACAATGAAAGGTTACCCCCCCTTTAAGTTACTCGATCGTCAACTGCTTTTAAAATACAAGACCAAGATTAAAGTAGCAGTATTGCTGACTAATGAGATTATATAATAATTAGTGATTGAAATGTTGCGGATGCTTATTCCGTTGGAAATGAACATCGAATTGCTTGCGGGGGATGCCGTGTGCAAGAAAATTATGGAGGGAAGCGAAGCACTAACGAAGAAGACTGATAAAAAGAAGATCGCTGAATGGGTGAAGCGTGCTATGGAGAAGATGGATCTTCTTGTCGATGAAAAGACGCGAGTTCAAATTATGGAGAACTGCGGTTACAATTGTGCAACTGTAAACAAGAAAGTTATTGATAGAGGCAAAGCAAGACGCATGAAATATAAAACGATAGATGCGTTTCTGGAGGCTGAGGAACGTAAACCTTCGTCTGGAACGAGGCTTGTCAGAGAAGGCAAGTTACTACGCTATTTCTATACGCCAAAAAGCTTCTCTCGACCTATGAGATGTTACTGTAGCTTGCTCAGAGCTCTTCCTGAAGACGAACAAGTATCATCTACTTATTGCAACTGCGCTAAAGGTTTTGTTAAGAAGTATTGGGA
>Ga0209427_10007032_pt1 | contig 12764 bp, 14 predicted proteins | sample DeeMarSWOR136_30_FD_187465 | JGI IMG/M metagenome (GOLD analysis project Ga0209427, IMG submission 187465) | Marine sediment microbial communities from White Oak River estuary, North Carolina - WOR-1-36_30 (SPAdes) (version 2) | ecosystem: Environmental > Aquatic > Marine > Intertidal zone >... | reverse complement strand
GCTAGATGAAGTAACAAATAGGGTATTAGAAAACCTTCAGAACTGCACACCAGAGTTAAAACGGCTGGCATTTGATGCCTTGGATATTAAAGTCTATGCCAGCACCGAAACAGTGGAAATCCAGGGAGTTATTCCCTTAGACTTACCTACCACTGCACGAACATCGGCATGACGACGTGGATGTAATTGTCCACTCCTACCGGCCGGATAACACCGGGGCTGGATGGATTGGTGGTCTCCAGAACCACCTGAGGCTCACGAAGCACACTGAGCACATCGGTAAGGTACTTGCCATTGAAGGCAATCTTCGCCTCCTCACCCTCAATAGTAGCATCAATCTCACCAACATCGTCACCCAGTTCCTCTGAGCGAGCGGAAACCGCCATCTTCCCCGGAGTTGCTTCACCACCCGGTGTTATCACCAGACGGACAATGCCACTGCCGTCACGGGCAAAGATAGAGGCTGTCCTGGTTGCCCTCAGAAATTCAGCAACATCAACTACTACCCGGGCATTGTAGCTCTGTGGAATAAGCTGAGAATATTGAGGAAATGCACCCTGTACAAGCTGGGAAACCAGTTCCGTATTCTTCAAATGGAACAGGGCTTGGCTTTTATTAGGATTCACTGTTACATCGATAGTCTCTTCATCGTCACCAATTAGCCGATTCAGCTCATTTAGAGTTCGGGCTGGAATGATGACCTCGGTTTTTTCATTAACAACAGCAGCAAGAGGTAACTTGTATACGGCCAGTCTAAAACCATCAGCCGCTGCCAGTGTCAGCAGGTCTCCTTCAAATTGAGCGTCAACACCAGTAAGCACCGGCCGGGATTCCTCCGAGGCCGCTGCGAAAGCAACCTGATTGATTCCCTGACGAAGGTGTTCCACCTCAACCTTGGTAACGATACCCTCATCAACCTTGGGTATAGGTGGGAAATCCTTGGCATCGACTCCACTGATTCGAGCCTCAAAACGGGCGCATTTTATTTCCAGAGTCTTGCCAGAGGAAAGATTTATATCCACTTTCTCATTGGGCAGGGAGCTAATAAACTCAGTGAGAAGTCGAGCTGGAACAGTGATCGCTCCCTCCTCTTCTACTTTGGCACCAATCCAGTGGCTTATAGCCATCTCAAGGTTGGTGGCGACAAGCTTGAGACGAGATTCTTCAGTTGATAGGAGCACATTATTGGTTATTGGCAGGGTTGTTCTTGTGGCTACTGCCCTCCCTACGACACTAAGCCCGCGATTTAAATTCTCCTGAAGACATGATAACCTCATAGTCCACCCCCGAAATATATATTGCTGGCAACGGTGTAGTATATACTAATTTTGAGCTTTACGCAAGTGCCCTTGTATCACTTTATCCCTTTCCTGTCAACCTCTCTAATACCGCTGGCACCCCTCTGGCTGCTTCTCCACGATGACTGACCTGATTTTTTACTTCGAGTGATAACTCAGCCATCGTTTTGTCAAACTCGGGAAGGTAAAAGACCGGGTCATAGCCGAATCCCTGGTCACCCCGTGGTTCAAAGGTTATGATTCCGGGGCACTTGCCGTAGCACAACTCTACCTCCCCAGCCGGTGTCGCCACAGCAATGACACACTTGAAACAGGCGGAACGGCTTTCCCACGGTACATTACTCAATCGCGATAACAGGAAATTTATCCTGTCCTCATCCGAAGCGCCCTCACCGGCATACCGATGCGACAGTGTACCAGGCTCACCGCCCAGGGCATCAACCTCCAGCCCGGAATCATCGGCCATTGCCATTAGCTGACTCTCCGAAGCCAGGATAGTAGCCTTTAACCTGGCATTCTCCTCCATGTTTTCCCCGACCTCGTCGACCACCGTAGAAATGCCTTCTTCGGCCAGGGTAACTAATTCAAAAGAGAGGTCCTGAAGCAGGCTCTTATATTCTCTTACCTTAGCTTTATTATTTGTTGCCAGGAGTAGTTTAGGGCGCAATGGGCCCCCCCTGATAAACAATTAATGCTACGGTTACTTAACCAGTTCGTCAATGCCTAGAGCGGCCATGGTCATAGTCTGTAGGGTACCTCTCGAACCCAGCTCCATCGCCACTTTGGATACTGCCCTGTTGTCAGCGGCTTCCAGAATGTTTATGAAGTCGTAGGGACCCAGAACAGCATACTGGGCTAGTATCTTCACTCCCATGGCCTCAACTTCCTTATTAACCTCCTGGATTCTCTGCGGGTTCTGCTTTATGGTCTTCCTTCCCTCATCCGTTAAATTGGTAAGCATTATGTAGGTCGCCATTTTCCCACCTCCTATTGATATTCTGTATCGCCCATCACGCCCTTTGCTAAATGGCAGCCATTATTCTTTAATCAATCGAGGTCAGTAAACCTTCCGCCTAGCTTTTGCATAACCTCAGGCATGGTGGTATATTCCATCTCCTCCAGAGGTAGTCGGTGCGGCTCAAATGGACCATGGCGCCGCATCAGGTCAGCCATTTCATTCGCCTGGTGACGCGCCAGATTAAATGACTTATCAGCAAGCAAATCACGGGGCCCTACCAGATTGCCTTCGGTCAACTGGAAACCAAGTCCTATTACCCGAGGAGGACCATCAAAGCGGGTCGGGGTACTATCTTTGATAGATACCGGCATCAGCGGCCCCATATGGGAACCCCGCATCCAGCCTTCCACCAGGATGGGAGAAGCGAATGGCTCAACTACCTCACCAACTGCCGGAAAACTGCCCTGTGAGCGGACAATACACACCGGGTCATCCTTGCCTACATACCGTCCAGCAATCAAAGCCAGACGCTGGGTGGAGGACACGGCGGCTATTTCCCTGCTCTCCCGATGATAGACCGCCTTTACCATGAAACGTGAAGGCGCCCCTATGAAGATCAGCAGGTCATAGATTTCTTCGGGAGCATTAAAGGTTACCTTCTTATGCTCCTTGACATCATGCACCTCAAAGGCAAAACCAGCGTGCATATTGGAAGCAATGACCAGCCCAATGGTATTAAAAGGGTCGGCAAACATTTTATACAGAGGCATATTCCAGGCACCAGATGATGTCTTGTCGGCCATGAAGATAATTATCGTTTCAGCTTCACGTTCCTCAAACTCCATCTCGGCTACACCGGGCCCCATACCTCTAACGTTGCCGGAAAATGCATCGGCCAGCAGGTCCTGCCCGGCACCATGGAGTTTTAACTTCTTGGCCACCTCGGTGCCTTCAAGAAACGTATCCCAGGCAAGCTTATGGATTTTTTCGCTGTCCTCTCCCTGCTGATGAGTCATAATCAACTGCAGGTCATCCCCACACTTGGTTACATGATAGTCAACCAGTAATTTGTCCTTCTTGGCCTGGGCCAGGCACTCATCAGCCTTAGCCAGAACATCTGGATGGGACTCAGAATGTCCTACGTAGCCACCGATATCGGCTTTTATTACACTCAATGTGATGCGCATTATTACACTCCTTTCATAGTATAGTGTCGCAACACCCGTTCTCTTATAATATTTTTACCCTCTGATATCTGGACAAACTGCAGACTATACCCCACTCCCGACAGCAAATGCCCCCTCGAGGAATAACACGACATGCTTTAATCGACGACTAAAAGCAAGGAAAGTTTAGCAATCTACCCGAGCTATGTCAAGGAGCTTGATGACCTTCTATTGCCCAAACTATCAATTGTGAAATTCCGCCTTATATACCCTTTCTTGCTGGCATAAGTTGTTTAATGGTAGAATTTAGTCCTGTACTCGGATGGATAGTTAAGCTCATACTTCGTATAGAATAAACAGGAAGGAGTCCAAATTGATTCTCAGGAAACTCCAATTGGGAATGTTTGCCTCCAATTGTTACGTAGTCGGTGATGAATCCAGCAAAGACGGCATGATAATTGACCCCGGGGCTGAGGCTGACCAGATAATGAGAGTCGTTGAAGACCTGGGACTTAATATAAAGCTCATTGTCCTGACTCACGGACACATGGACCATGTCGGCGCTCTCAAAGAGGTCAAAGAAGTAACCGGAGCTCAGATAGCGATTCATACCGAAGACGCCCCTTCACTCCAGGGCAGCATTATGAGACACATGTTCAGTCGTTCTTCGGAGCCTCTGCCTTCCCCTGACGTGTTGCTCAAGGAAGGTGATACAGTAGACGTTGGCGAACTGCATTTTCAGGTTCTTCACACCCCCGGGCATACACCGGGCGGTATTTGCCTGCTGGCGGAGGGAATAGTATTCACCGGAGACACGTTGTTCAACTTCGGCATAGGCAGAGCCGATTTCCCCGGTGCCAGTTATGACCAGGAAGTGGAGAGCATCCGAAACAAGCTTATGCCCCTGCCCGATAATACCATTGTGTGTCCCGGTCACGGCCCGGATACCACGATTGGTGTCGAGCGGAAGGTTAATCCATTCCTGTGAACGTAATCGGGCGTAATTTGGAAGGGGCTCTCTACCGTGGTAGAGAGCCCCTTAGATTTCCTAAAATCCAAATAGTCTGGCAAAAAGCAGACTGGCACTACCGGCAACTCCGGCAAAAACAATTGATACCATTGCCATGAGCTTTATAAGTATGTTCAGCGATGGACCCGATGCATCCTTGAGCGGGTCGCCGACAGTATCGCCAACAACGCCCGCTTTATGTGCTTCGGAGCCCTTTCCTCCGTGGGCACCGGCCTCAATAAATTTCTTGGCATTATCCCAGGCACCGCCGGCATTTGCCAGCATGATAGCCAGCACGAACCCCGTGGTTAGCCCACCGAACAGCACACCCATCACCGCCCCGGGCCCGAGGATAATCCCCGTAAGTATGGGGACAATAATAGCCAGTACCGAAGGGACAATCATCTCTTTCTGTGCAGCCCGGGTGGCAATATAAACGCACTGGCCATAATCCGGTCTCCCTGTTCCCTCCATGAGACCGGGTATTTCCTTCCATTGCCGCCTCACCTCCTCAACTACCCTACCTGCATTACGCCCCACCGCCTTATTAATCAGGGCACAGAAAACGAAGGCAAGCATGGCACCTATGAAAATCCCGGCCAGTACCTTGGGATTCATGAGATGAATCTGATAGACACTGACAAAATCGCCAATCGTCGCCGTCATTGCCTGCTGAGCAGTCCAGAAGATGCCAGGCACGACTTCTGCCAGCCCGTCAATATTATGCTCGGCAACACGTATCAGTCCGGCCCTTACCTCCTCTATATAAGAAGCCACCAGGGCAAGCCCGGTTAAAGCCGCCGAGCCTATGGCAAATCCTTTACCCGTTGCGGCGGTGGTATTGCCAATTGCATCCAGTTTATCGGTACGCTCCCGCACTATCGGGTCCAGACCGCTCATGGTAGCGTTCCCCGAGGCATTGTCGGCAATAGGTCCGTAGGCATCAGTAGCCAGGGTAATTCCTAATGTGGAGAGCATCCCCACGGCGGCAAGCCCGATTCCATAAAGTCCCTGTATCGGTTCCGTAAAACCTCCAGCCAGACCGAAACTGAGTAGAATGCCAATGGCAATGCTTGCGACCGGGATACCGGTTGATAGCTGCCCTACGGACAATCCGGCAATAACTACCGTCGCCGGACCGGTGATTGCCTGCCCGGCTATCTCCTTGGTAGGTTTGTAATCGTAAGAAGTATAGTACTCAGCTGATTTACCGATGATAATCCCGACAACAAGACCTACCAGGATTGCCACCCAGATTCGGACAGCCATTACCATCTCAAGGCCCCCCTGCACGCCGAGCAAATATACCACCAGTCCTCCGGAGGCAAGAGCAATGAGTACCGCACTGGCATTGACTCCTAGGCCCAGAGAATTTAGCAGGCTTGCGGTAGAAGCCCCTTCTTTTGCTCTGACCAAGAATATGCCCAGAACTGAGAAGATGATACCCAGAGCGGCTATGAGCATGGGTAGAACCAGTCCCATGATACCGAACCCGGCAGCTACCCCCAGTGCCGCCGCCGCCAGAATAGAGCCGCAGTATGATTCATAGAGGTCGGCGCCCATACCGGCTACATCGCCTACATTGTCGCCGACGTTATCCGCCAGAACAGCCGGATTTCTCGGGTCGTCTTCCGGTATACCCGCCTCCACTTTTCCTACCAGGTCAGAGCCGACATCGGCGGCCTTGGTATAAATGCCACCGCCGACGCGGGCAAAGAGGGCCTGGGTACTGGCGCCCATGCCAAATGTAAGCATGGTAACGGTAACCGTTGTCAGGTCGTAGCCCATGAGGTTATTTAAAACCAGGAACCAGATACAGATGTCCAGCAGTCCGAATCCCACGACAATGAGTCCCATTACGGCGCCACTCCGGAAAGCTACCTGCAGTGACTTGTTCAGGGAAGTCCGGGCAGCGTTAGCAGTCCTGGCGTTGGCATAGGTGGCTGTCTTCATTCCCAGCCATCCGCACAACCCGGAGAAGAAACCCCCTGTCAGGAAAGCGAACGGTACCCAGCCATTCATTAACGGCGGTTTCACCGCAAAAGCCAGCACGGCCAGCAACGCCGCCAGTACTACCAGAAATATAGCAACGACCCGGTACTGTCGCTTCAGGTAGGCATTGGCCCCCTCTCTGACACCTTGGGCAATAGCCTGCATCTCACTGGTTCCTTCGGACTCTCGCCTCATGCCCCGGTAGAAAATATAGGCAAAAACAAGAGCCAGGACAGCTCCGGCAGGAGCCAGATACCAGAGTGCCGGAACTCCTTCTCCTTGTTCAAGAGCAGCATAAGACTGTCCGCCTTGCGCTACGGCAGTATCGCCACTGAGGGAAAAGCAGACGCCGAAAACAGCGGCAATAATCATGCCGACACCCAGCATTGCAAAAACCTTCTTGTGACTCGCCAGGAATTCTTTCACTATTGACCCTCCTTCTTGGTATCTAGCTTCCCTATTCTATTCTCCAGATTCTTCTGGCTTATGGCTAATGTCAGGTCACTTCGCGTCCTTTCCAGGACGCCGCGGACCATGTCAGTAATGCGCCGCAGACCACCGGTAACAGCATCCGGAAAGTCCATAGTAACCAGTATATTGTAGATATCATCCATGGCTGATAGGAGTTCTTCGCCTCTTGAGAGGTCGCCCTTTCTCAGGCTGTCCAGTAGGTAACGCCGCATTTCGCCCACCGCCTCACCAAGCCCGTGCAAATAAGCTACCGGGTCAACATTCAGTTCATCGGGGTCTGGGCATTTTTCCCCCGTTACCAGGGCGAGAGTTATGCTGCCTTCGGCGAACTCCTTCTGAGCATCACGAAAATAGCCGGTACGCCTGAATTCGTTATCTTCGGTGATAGCCCGGTCAGCCTCATTTATAAGGTTCCGGGCTGATTGGAGCAGTTCCTTAGCCCGGTCCAGTTCCTGACGGTGTACCGCACGGATGGCATTGCCTGAGCAACGGATTGATTCACGGCACAAAGGAAGTACTTTCTCTCTAATCGCGTCCTTAGCCGAAAAGCTTGCCCGAATCCTCTCAGCAATTGAATCCAGATTATCGGTTAGTTCGCTCACTCTTTTACTTCAAGCCTGTCAACTATTTTTCGAGCCTCTTCTTCCGGGTCTTCAGCCCCGAGCACGGCACTGATTACCGCCACCGAGTCGGCGCCAGCCGCCTTTACTTCCGCGGCGTTGTCTCTATTTATGCCACCGATTGCCACCAGTGGCAGAGATATCTTCTGTCTGACCTGGCGCAGCATTTCCAGACCGACTACCTTGGCTGTCTCCTTGGACGGAGTGGAGTACATCGACCCGACGGCAATATGGTCAGCACCCTCTGATGCCGCTGCAACCGCCTGCTCGACAGTGGTTACCGAGCACCCCACGATTCTGTCAATCGGCAGCAGTTTACGGGCCACTTTGATAGGTAAATCGTCCTGTCCCAGATGGAGTCCGTCAGCCTCGGTAGCCAGGGCTAAATCGAGGTAATCGTTCATTATAAAGAGTACACTGTGTTCGGCGCACAGCTTCTTGAGCTCATGAGCTATGGGTAATAGCTCCTTCCTGCTCATGGTCTTGTCACGCAGCTGAATGGTTGTAGCCCCACCGCGAATCACCTGTTCGGCCACCTCAACATGACTGCGCCCTTTCAGCGCTTGCGTATCTATAATCACATAGAGCCCTTCTAGACGGTCTGTTTTTTCCTTTCGCAATAGCCTGGCAATCAGGTCCTGCTCAATCGTATAGATACTGAAACGTGCCTGCTTGAATTTCTCCGGGTCTAGTTTCCGGGAGATACCCGGAATTTTAGTCAGCTCCTCCAGGGTTCTCAGTGATTCCTGCACCCTTCTGGCATTAGCCATTACCGTTATCGGCAGGTCTCTCTGTTTCTCTTCGCCGGGGACTTCCATATCAATACCGATATCGCCTGTTGAGTCTCGCGAATCAAGGAGTTCTTGGTGGAACGGCCAGTCGCCTCTTATTAGCTCATGCCTCATATTCTTCAGCTGTTGTGTAAGGGTGGCATCATTGAGTAACAGGCGGGCGAGGTCTTCAAGAAGACGAAGTCCTTCGCCAATCCGGTTGAGGCTGGCATCAATAATACGTAGTGTTTGGTGTGATATTGCTTCCGATGAAGCCATGTCTACGGTCTCTCAGTGGATAATTCTAACACGACATGACTGATTAGGCAAGATGAGCGGCTCTCAGTCTTCACCTACGGCGTTTTCAATAAGCTCAATCCGTTTTGGCTTGTCTTTCTGGTCCAGTTCTACCGCCACAACATCGATGCGCCACGACTGTGGCAGGTTTTCGTGGGTCTGGCAGTAGCGAGAGGCGACGGCTATCATCCTTTCCTTTTTAACCGGGGTGATTGACTCCTCGGGACTGCCAAATTCCAGACTCCTCTTGGTTCTTACCTCTACGAAGACGAGGAAATCTCTATCCCTGGCTATTATGTCAACTTCACCCTCGGGACAGCGATAGTTGGTCTCAACGATGCGGTAGCCTCGTTTCTTAAGGAAATCCCGGGCTAGTTTTTCACCCAGGATTCCGGTTTCTCTGCGCTTCATTTCTCCAATCAATCATCATCCAGGCCCGAAATGGCTCCACCTTCGGATGTGATTCGTTTACATAACTCGAAAAACAATTCACGCCTGAACAGCGCTTTCCAGCCTCGAATTGTTTCCCGAAATTTTTTTTTACATATCCCTGACCGGTCTGAAGGAAAAGCGGTGAATAGGAGATGGACCCAATCGGCGTAGGCAAGCCAGGTGCTCCCTAGTGCCGTAGCCTTTGTGACTGGCCAGTCCGTATCCGGGATAGGCCTTATCAAGCTCTATCATCCGGCGGTCCCGCTCCACTTTAGCAACAATGGAGGCACAGGCAATAGAGAAACACAGGCTATCACCCCTGGTTATGCACCTCTGGGGCAATTTAACTTCGGGCAGGGATATGTAATCTATAAGAAGAGATTCGGGTTGTGGTCTGAGCTGTTCTATGGCTGCCTTCATGGCCAATCGTGTTGCTTTGACAATACCCTGCCTATCAATTACTCCCGCATCAGCCACTCCAACACCTATACCGGTAGCCACTTCGTGAATACGGTCAAATAAAAGTCGACGGAGGGATGAACGAAGCTGTTTGCTATCTCTAACCAGCTCCATCCAGGGTGTATCTATATCGTGTGGCAGGACCACAGCCGCAGCTACCACCGGACCAGCCAGAGGACCACGACCTGCTTCGTCAACGCCAGCAATTCGTCGAAATCCCTGCGCTACTAGCATGTCTTCTTCAACGAAGGACGGTGCCTTGAGATTGCCGGTCAACCTCACTGCGGTAACATGCCCTCCCTTGATAGCATTTGGCTCACCCTCTGCCAGATGGTGTTCCCTATTTCTGTTTTAGATAGCGTTCCATCCACTACCAGCCAGCGTTCTGGTTCCTCAGCCGCCAGCTTGAGATAACCTTCCCTAACCTTATGGTGAAAAGCCACGTCCTCCTGCTCAAATCGGTCATGCTCCTTTTCCTTCTTACGGGCAAGCCCTCCCTCCACTGCTATATCCAGCAGAACTGTCAAATCGGGGTTCAACCCCCGGGTGGCAGTATGGTTAATAATTTTAACAGTCTCTAAGTCCAGTCCGCGTCCGTAGCTTTGATAGGCAGTGGTAGAATCGGCATAGCGGTCACAGATAACCACCTTTCCATTTTCCAGACCAGGCCGAATTACTTCATCTACCAATTGAGCACGGGAAGCATTGAACATCAGAAGCTCGCTCAGTGGTGATATATCTGCATTTTGGGGACGCTTTAACAGGTAACGGAGCCTTTTACCGAGCGATGTTCCTCCTGGCTCGTGGACAAGGAGCGCCGGAATAGACAAACTGGATAGCCTTCTGTACAACGCCCTAGCCTGGGCAGTCTTACCACTCCCCTCACCACCTTCAAAGGTGATAAATAGAGCCATTTACTACCTCAATGACAGGTACATTCTCTTACTACACATTACTTAGCTCCCAGTTTATCACGATACGAATGACATGGGCAAAGAGCCAAGCATTCTAATTCCTAAGATTACCGTCCATAGTGACCAGGGTAAGCAGGAAAGCAGTTGCTCGATGGTACCGCCGCTCCATGGCCACGGGGCTCTCAGAATGACGACAATCAGAATGCCACCAACAATGCTCAGCACCCCAAAAACCCTTCGGCCAGCTACTATTGCCGCGACACCCACCAGTAATAAAGCGAGAGCAATTAATATAAAAAATGCTATTGAAGCCGAGTCATGCGGCAGGTCAGCCGTCCTGGGGAATATACCAACCAGGGAAATAGATATTGACCCTAGAAGAAGGCTGGCCACACCGAACCGACCAACCCGACTTATTATTAGACTCTTCCAGAGACCTATAGTGAACACAAGGCTGAGCAACCCGGTCAGAATTAGTCCCCAGTTGAACAGGGCAGTCGCCGATCCCTCCACCCCAAGAACGCTAATATCGTATTCCGTCCAGCGGAACCAAGGAGAATTAGAGATAACCACCAGAATAACCACAAGACCTACAAGTTGAGAGGTTATACCACAGGCTCCAGCAACTCTTCTCAACACCGTGACTATCCTTGAATATTGGCTTTAGTTATCCTCCAATTCCCAACAAATGGGAAGTGTCATTTAACCGGCTTAGCATAGCTCCCCGCGGCGATATATCAATGACACTAAGTGAAGCAATATCTATCCGTATTTGCCACCAGTGCTCCATGGTTATGCCCAGCAAGTTGCATACCAGCACTTTTAACGGTCCATTATGAGACACAACCAGTATTGTCTCTGTCGGCTTGTGGTTATCTAATACAGAGAGAAATTGACATGTCCGCTCAATAAACTCTTGAAATGTTTCGCCCTCGGGAAACTCCAGCTTAACTGTGAAGTTGATGCATTTTTCAGCCACGTCAGGATAATGGTTGCCGATCTCCTGAAATGTCAGACCCTCGCAGGTACCGTAGTTTACTTCACGTAGTTCAGGGCAGGCTACGATGTCTAAACTACGGCCGGAAGAGATAATTTCAGCTGTTACAAGAGTCCGTTTCAGGTCACTCGAGTAGACAGCATCAATCTTTTCACTCGCCAGGTAGTCGCGTAGTTTCTCAGCCTGGGTATAACCATCAGCATTCAAATCGATATCACTGTATCCCATGAACCTCCGACCGGTATTGAATTCAGTGCTACCATGCCTTACCAGAAGTAACCTAGCCAAATTTACCTCCCTAACAGATAGACCAACTAAGCAGATATCCCCCCGCTATGAAACTAACCCTACTGAAATAGCTCAGGATGGATTATTTTTGCCATTTCCTCCAGACCCTGCACAATTCGAGGTCCAGGACGACTTACTATATCTCCATCGATGAAGTAAATGTTGTCCTGCTTCACCGCAGTCATCTGCTTCCAGACAAGATGTTCTTGCAGCACTTCTTTTGCCACCGTAGGAATACCCCCCATCATGGTCTGAATTATGATGATGTCTGGGTCAGAGTTAACTATCTCCTCAGTGCTTATTTGAACCCACGCGCCCGTGGTGCCAGCGGCAACGTTTTCTCCACCGGCCATATTGATTATATCATCAATAAAAGAGCCGGGTCCGGCAGTCCAGGGACTATTGGGATCAGTAGCATCAACTATAAAGAAGACCTTGACCTTGGGAGCATCCATAATCCTATCGGCAACCCGTGATATGGTAGCCTCCATATCCTCAACGAGCTGCTTGCCTTCCTTCGCTTTACCGGTAACCTCTGCCGCCAAACTGATACTATCCACAATGCTTCTAATGTCCCCAGGACGTAGTACTATAAACGTAATTCCCAGACTATCAAGGTCACTGTTAAACTGCTCGTGCTCAACCGTTACCACCAGGTCCGGTTCCAACGCAACGACCTTCTCCACGGAAGGGCTAAAAGCATTCCCTATCTTCTCCTTTGACTTGGCTGCCTCGGGATAATCACAAAAATCACTAACCCCTACAACGTTATCCTCCAAACCGAGGGCAAAAAGAATCTCGGTGATACTCGGACCAAAAGAGACAATCCTCTCAGGGACTTCACTTATATCTACCTGCCGGCCTATGTCATCAGTGTAGGTTCCTGGCTGGAACTGCGGCTGACATCCGGCCACTGTGCTAGCTAACAATCCAAATATAATAACAGCGCTACATATTTTTTTGAGTTTCAAGAAATACTTACCTCCGTCATAAAAATATAATCTTGAATTGGGCAAAACTAAATCCCCCCTCTACCTAATACCGAAAAAGGGGGGATTTTCTGTTAAGCTATACTCATTATCCCACCCCCTTC
>Ga0209427_10007031_pt1 | contig 12765 bp, 14 predicted proteins | sample DeeMarSWOR136_30_FD_187465 | JGI IMG/M metagenome (GOLD analysis project Ga0209427, IMG submission 187465) | Marine sediment microbial communities from White Oak River estuary, North Carolina - WOR-1-36_30 (SPAdes) (version 2) | ecosystem: Environmental > Aquatic > Marine > Intertidal zone >... | reverse complement strand
CTTCAATTCCTGAAAAGAGTTAAATCTCACGTAGTTCAGGAAGGAGTCCTCAGGAAAAAAACTGCCGGCTTCACTTACTCTACGATGGGAAATTGACCTGGGAGTTGACGATTACCGGAAAAAACAAACAAAAAAGGCAGAGACGATTGACCTTGCCTTTGCTCTTGGAGAATTAAATATTGTCCTTTTTCTCAAAGCTCTTTTTGAGATATGGGGATCGGATAGCAGTGCTCATTCTGGGTTTTTTCTACTTGATCGTCGTATAAACAATTTTGTTGACCCCTGAATCATCGCCCAGGAGGCTCCTTACCGAGTTAATAATGGATTGATCGGTGACTCTTTCTTGATTGCCTCTTCTTTCTTCTTTTGGTTCGTCTCTAATCCTCAGCTTCAATAGAGAATCAAGTTTCGAAATTATGCGAGATAACGTTGCCTCCATTTGCAAACCTTCTGGGTACTGAAACTGACTTTGCAGGCGTTTTTGGAGCTTGTAGACCCTTCAGCAGCCATCAGAAGGATGCGGGCTCGATTGACCGAACCATAAGGAAGAGAATGAGAATTGTCAATGGAGTTCAATTGTTCATATCCTTTTTAGGAAGTGTTATGGGTGACTTTGGACGACTCATTCTCATGGGCTTCGTGCTTCATTCGAAAAAAAACTCCTGACACTACAGCCCTACAAATTAATCAACTTCTTTATCAGACACGGCACTACCTATTAAGGATTAAAATATTTCAGGACAGAATAATTTAACTAAATCGCCGAAGAGCATCGTCTTAAGTAGCCCGGCATCCTGCTTTTCCTTGATAAAGTCTAGGGAACTTTTCATACCCTCAAACCACTCGGGACCCCCATTCGCTTTCCTTTGCGGGTTATCCATCCAGCAAAACCACCTCACCTCTTGGTGCGTCCCCTCTCTTATTCTGAGATCAATGGCCTCCCGGAGAGCTCGATCATACTGCGAAGCTTCCAGCTTCGTTATGTTGTCTCAGAAATAATCCCCCCCATCTATGGCATCTTGATATGGGATCACATCTCCTGAATTATTCCATAGATGTACTGATGGCCTTGGGCATAACGCAAAATCATGACCTGGTGCCCTGTAGGGTGCTGTAGCTTGGTAAGGGAAAGGAGTGATTGATGGTCTGATATGATACCACTTAAACCCAAGAGCATCGCAGATATCGTACGTATACTTATCCCTGTGGGAACCATGTCTCCTACCGCCTAACACCGGTCTACCGATTATGTCTTCCAACGCTTTTTTCTTATCTGATATATACTTTAGCTGGACTTCGTAGTGATCCTCTAATTCTTCAATCCCTTGCCAATTGAGCTCTGGCTCAAAGCCGGCATCTACCAGTTCCCTTGTATAGGCGTCGCTTAGAATGCCTTCATCTAACTCCAAGTCACATACAAATCCCCTCTTGACCATCTCATCTATTCGCCTTGAAACCTGCTTCTGTGTCTCCATTCCCCCAATAGTCATGCACATTGGAATAGGGACTCGCGCATGGCCCGAGGAATTGTTCCAGAGATGCTGAGTGTAGATATGGTCTTTCAAAGCAACCGCCGTTTCAAACACTATCTCTGTCGTACAGTAGGGGCAGCCATACTCAATCCTGGAAGAACGCCTGCCAAGTGGCAAAGCACCACCAGCTGCCAGCTCGGTCACTTTTGAGAATTCCTTTTTTGAATTATCTTCCTGCGTAGACATTTTGTTCCTCCTCATATTAAATTGCTTTAGAGTTTTTAGAAATAGATAAATAAGGACTCGTTTTTGGTTGTGTTAAATATAGAAAAAAACGGAATTTTATGTCAAGCAAAAAAGACCACAAACTATGCAAGATATCAAGGAAAATGTTGTCAATGTTTGAAGATAACGATTACCGAGAAATCATCATGCACGGTAGGTAAACGAAGATCAAATCCAGACATTTTCGGTTGAGTCCCAAAGGCCAAGAGGCTTGAGGATCTTCTCGATCCCCTCTTCGTCCTCGATAAAAGCGAAGATTCGCATCTAACCTTGACACTTTGGGCAGGCTAGGAGATCAATCTCCTATACTTCTCTAGACTACCTCCGATTGACCAGAATCCGGTAGGAATTCCGTATCTTCTCCTTGAGCCGGATCCTGACCCTGTTTGCTTCGTCCTCATAGAAGTCAGTCTTGCCTATGTCGAACGCCGCCCCCTCGAGATGTGCGATGGACGGATCGGCGTTCACAAGTTTGACCGGCGCTTTGCCATGGCGGCACTCGGGGATGTTGTCGTCAGCATACATGACCAGCACACCGCTTCCGGGCAGGTTTCGATCGAACCCAATCGGCTGGCGGTTCTCGACGAGATAGTAGGTGGTTGCTGAGACGGGCAGCTTGATCGCAAGAACCGGTGAAGAACCCTCCTCAAGCGGCCCCAGAACGATCTCGGACTCTTCACCCGGCTGTACAAGCTTGATCTTCAATTGGTCGAGCCAGCCCAACCTCATTTTGGTCCAAGAGGATATCCCCGGCGGTCCCATTCGCCTCTCGCGGTAGTGGCACGACATCGGGTCCCAGAAACCCATGTTGATGATCGAGTCGAGGAATGTCTCGCGCATGGGGCCAGGCTTGGCCTGCAGGTCGTGGTCGTACAGGCACGGGACAAGTCTCTTTCCATCTTTCACTCCGCCCAGGATGTGGGCGACGTCGTGGAAGAGGGTTCCGAGATGAGCCTGATAGCAGAAGATCGCGACGCCCTTCACCGGGTTCCCGCTCCTCGTGGTCAGGACACCGTCCGCGCTCCATCCGAGCATACCTGGGTAGCCGCAAAGGCCGATCATCCCGTAATCCTTGAGGGTCGCGGCCATGACCAACGCGACGAACGAGTAGCCGGACAAATCGACATCTTTGTCTACCGCATCGAGAGCATCATCGATCAGCTTGCGGACCCGCGACTTGTCTACCTCTAGATTGCGAGACGATATCTTGTAGTGGCTGACGTCTTCCGGCATTGTATGCCACTTGCGGGTCACATCGACCGCGAGCCAAACGTTGCCGTACGACATCTCCCGCACATAGGCGCCCAACTGCTTTGAGAACCGCCTCACGACCTGCTCACGCGCCATGCTCGGCCTTACGTCCGGAAAATCCACGAGGATCACCAACCCCTTTTCGACACCGGCGGCGCTGCAAATGCACTGAACCACCGTCAGGGCAGTGGACACGACCAGAACACAGACAACAACATAGCGGTATAGCATCTTCACTCCTCCTTCCTGTCAAAGAGGGTCGGAAGTAATAAGTGACAGTGACTACAACTTGCTTTGGGATAGGTTGAATAAATGAAAAATTTATTGAAACTTTAAGTGCGTTGATTAATTCAATACTTGAGCTAATAATTTGGATAATTAGTTTCCTATTTATTACAGGAGATGATTCATATTTGTCAATAGAATTTCCACCTTTACCGAGAATCTTTTGAAATTCGAAAGCAATGGGGGTACTGAATTAATTTATGCCCTCCCTCCGATTGATTACCGGTTCAAAGGTGAACATGGAAATGGTTTTTGAGAAATAATGAGGAAGAACTCACCATTACACTTGACAATGTCTGTATAGTCAAATCCTGACTTTCACAAGTTATGGGGTTTAAGTTTTGAAATTATAAATTTCACCTAACAATTTACAGACAAAAAAGTGTTGCCATGCTGCGGTTAACAACCGTTTTTGTCATTTCAGTTCTTGATCAACCAGTTTACCCATACCAAGTATCTCCTCTTTGGTAAATATCCCCTTCTCTATAATCGATTTGGTATTGATTCCTAACTTCAATTCATTGGGAACCACGAAGATCGTTTTCTCATCCTTCACCATGCCACCAAATGCCAGTTTCGCCCATCTCATCGCTGATTCAAGCTGGGTCTCCCCCCTCATCTCTCTCCTTCTCTCTATCAACATGCCCACAAACTCACCCTTCTTGAGCTTAAAATTCTTGCAAAAAACTTTATAGACTACCATCTCGCCACCTGATGAAATCCCTTACTAACTTCACTCTAAAAAAACCTTACTCCAAAAGGTTAGAGGTCGTGTTGTGATGTAGATAACGCTTAGGTTGGAAACGACGATTAGAATTTACGCCTAAAGGATTTAACCGTCAAGAAAAATATTAGGGGGAATGTAGCCTCTTTTGCTGCTTTTGGATTGAAATGTTGCATAGAAGAACAAAAATTGAAAAACAACATTTTAGGGAGGAGTTTTCAAGACCGAAGTTAGCGAACCTCACCTACTGCTACGCAACATATGTATGTTCCAGGAATCGAACATTTCCGGTCGAAATGATGCATGCTGGTTCAATATATCAGAATCAAATTGAACCATTTTAAAGAGTCTGGAAACAGAGGATGGATAGCAGAAACCGTAACTTTTGCCATACCCTACTACAGTCTATAAGTAGTAATAAATATCCCAAGGCCAAGGAATACGTAGCGCACAACGAATTTATCACGACTAAGCGCTGAATCTCACGATTTTATCTGTATGCCGTTGACCCATAATCCATATGTTTTAAAGGGCGAATATCTGCCGCAGTGGTCTCGAGTTCATCGACCGTACGGGCAGCAACAACAACGTGGCTACCTGTCTCTGCAAATGCTGAAGTAATGGTTTTGCCGACCCCTCGGCTGCTTCCTGTCACAATTGCTCCCCCATCTGGCAAATGGAATCTTGACGTCCTTCGTTAACTGTTTCCTTGCCTCTTGCTAATCAACTACCTTCTGCACGGCTTCCTTTCTCAGAGTCGGGCCGCTCAGATCTTGTCTCATTTTATTCCGTTCCTTTGCCCACTTTAACTCGTGAAGTTCAACAAGACAGAGCGTCCTATACCGGCCGGGCTGATCTTTACAGGCTTTTTCAATAGAAACTATTTTTTAAGCCCTGAGCAACTCACGGGCGATGTTTAATATCAGCATTTCCGAGGTACCCTCCACTATGACATTGTCCCTGGTCCTCCGAAAAATGCCTTCTATAGGCCTCGACTTCAGCACACCGTAACCCCCATATATTCGTAATGCCTTGTCAGCAACCCTTATCGCCGCCTCGGTGGCAAAGAGCTTTGCCATAGCGGATTCCTTGACAATCCTTGGGAAACCCTGATCATGCAGCCAACAGACATAGTAAACCAATAGCCTTGCTGCTTGTATGTCAAGAGCCATTTCGGCTAAATAAGCCTGTATCAGTTGATAGTTAGCAATAGGCTGCCCAAACTGGACTCTTTGCTTCGCATAGTCGAGAGCCAGCTCGAATGCCCGTTGTGCTTGGCCTATCGCTCCAGCTGCGATGATTACCCTAGAAACACTGAGAGTTGTTAAGCCTATTTTGAAACCGCCCTCCGGCTCCCCCAAAAGGTTTCGCTTGGGGATCCTGCATTCGGTGAAGATGAATTCCCCCATAGGCTCTGTCCCTGCTAGCAGCCCCCCCATATCTCTTATTTCCAAACCGGGTGTCGGGCTCTCCACCAAGAAAGCAGACACACCTTTGGAGCCCTTGGTTGGGTCAGTCTTAGCGAATACCACATAGGTCTGCATTTCTGGAGGGACGAACCACTTCGTCCCATTTAATACATACTCATTGCCATCCAGAACGGCACTTGTTTTTAAGGCACCGGCATCTGAACCAGCGTCCAGTTCAGTAATAGCAAACGCAGCCAGCTTTTCACCCCTTGCTATGGGGGGAAGATAATCTCGCTTTACTTCCTCGCTTCCTGCCAATGTCAATGTGTAACCACCTAGGACTGTATTGCCGAACATAGCTGATGCTATGGCACTACCTCTACTCAGCTCTTCACCAATTAAACAAAGTGGCAGAGCTTGCGGCTTACCTCCCTTGATACTACCACCATACTCCTCGGGGATGAGCAGGCCAAACAACCCCTGCTCTGCTAGTAACTTTGCCACATCCCACGGAATGTGGTATGTCTCCTCAATTTGTGGGACCATTGGCATAATCTTTTCGTTAACAAACCGCCTAACCCTTTCCTGGAGCAACCTTTCTTCTTCCCTTAAGCCAAAATCCATTTCCGATCACCCTCCTTCGCATCCGATTTGCACCTGACGCAATTCTGACATCGCATCGTAGGACTATTCGTCCTTTATGCCCCCGCCCATTCCATTACCCCGAGCAATCACTGCCTTCTGCCCGAGCATTAGGACACTAGTAATGGCATCTACTAGCTTCCCAGTGACTCACTTCTACCGCTTCCCTGTATGACGTTGCTTGGTTTTCAAAAGCCCCGATTTTCTGACCGGGCTCTTGCGCTAGCGGCCAGATCGCGAGCAAATAGGCTTGCTCCCAAGGCTCCCACAACTTGAGGCTCAAAAGCAATGTGTGCCCTTACCCCTAGTCTCTCCTCTAAGCGCTTCACCACCCCTATATTTTTTGCTACGCCACCGCTGATGGCAAAGGCTTCCACCACGCCCACCCGCTGAAGCAAAGACTCAATCCTGCTGCTGATCGCGTCGCAAGCCCCGGCCATAATATCGTTGGGGTGTTTCCCCTGACGCACCAGATGCATGATGTCGCGTTGGGCAAACACCGTGCAGTACGAGCTAATAGCCGCTGGTTTTTCCACAATCTTCAGTGACCGAGCGCCAATCTCATTCAAAGACACCCCCAAGGTCACAGCCACCCTCTCCAAATAACGACCGGTGCCAGCAGCGCACTTATCATTCATGGCGAAGTTGATCACCTTGCCCTGGGCATCGCAGCGAATGGCTTTACAGTCCTGACCACCCATATCAAGGATAGTGCGCACCTGAGGAAAAAGCCAATGGCACCCTCGGGCATGACAAGAAATCTCGGTGACCATCGAATTACTAAAGGGTACCGCTACCCGCCCATATCCAGTGGCCACGATATAGTCAATATCTCTTAGGATAAGACCACCCTTGACAGAATCCAAAATCTCATTCATGACCTTCCAAGCTGTCTCACTGCTGTCAGGCCCAGTCAGCATGCTGGTCCATGCAATTACCTCGTCCTCCTTCATAATGAGGGCTTTGGCACTGAGCGACCCAATATCCACGCCGGCAACAATCACATCGATACCCCCTATCTTTCGTCAGCAATGATGGCTGCCCCCAAAGCAGTTACAGTGAGAGGATTTTCAGGTACAAGGATCTCACACCCGAGTTGCTCCTCCAGGGCTTTCCGTACCCCCATGTTCCGAGCTACCCCCCCTACCATAGCTACATCCTTTTCGAATCCCACTTGTAACAGGAGAGGGTAGAGACGTTGCGCCAATCCCCAACAAACTCCTCTGAGGATATCCTCGGGCTTCTTTTTGGAATGAATGAGGGAGATAATCTCGGACTCAGCGAAGACGGCGCAAGTACTATCTACCTCCACCATCTCAGCTGACATCAGTGACATTTCCGCCAGCCTCTCAAGAGGAACTTCCAACAGCTTAGATACCATCTCCAAATAGATCCCTGCCCCGGCAGCACACTTATCGTTGTTGGCTGTAGCCACCACGCTCCCCCCGGGGCACTTCACAGCCAAGGACTTTTGTGCACCTACGTCGATAACTGTTTGCACAGACGCCAATATCTTATTTATGCCCCGCGCCAGGCATATAAAATCAGGGACCACATCGTTACTGAAGGAAATATACTTTCTGCCCTGCCCCGTAGTCACCACATACCTAATTGCCTCTCGGGCCTCCCCAGCTTCTAATAGGGCCATCTTAAAGCACCGCTCAGCCATCTGCTCAGCACTCTCGTCGCCACCCAGAACCACGGCCTGAGCACACACTTCACCCTTCTTGAACAACACCACCTTGGTGGAACTTAACCCTGAATCGATTCCGGCACTAAGCACGTTCTTTATCCCCTCATCTGCAACGTTTCCATGAATGCACCTACCCGGGTCCTCAGTTGTCCGACATTGGCTGAATGGTGTTCCCGCAGGAACGTCACTATGGGGACACCGAATTCATCCAGTCTCTGCAAAAAATAGCTGTTACAGGATTGACGAACACCACAGCCCATGTAAAGCGTGTGAAGTACTCTAACGTATGTCATAATCCTTGATCCAATGAGTCATCTGTTTTGCTTTCATGTCAAAAGAACATGCTGGGGTCGCCAAGCGGAAGTGTGAACACCTTATCCCCCTTCTGGACGCCCACCCCCTTTAAGGCGTTGGCCACACGATTTGATTACTCGTGCAAATCCCTGTAGGAGTACTCCTCGTCTTTGAAGTAGAGAAATGTGTGGTCGCCATAGGTAATTGCCTTATCCTCCACCACGTAGCCTAGCGTCCTCTGCTCAGGTGTAACGTAAGTCTTCATCCTAGCTTCTTCAACCTCTTCACGTCCTAGAACTCGTCCAACGTCAGTGTTTAGCAGCACCAAATAGCCATGATTGGGAAAGCTGTTATCAGAGCTAACAGCACAATTTGAGCACACAAGAAGGGAATGACACTACGTACAACTTCATCGAAGGGCTCCCCGCTAATACCTTGTAAAACAAATATATGAAGTCCAACTGGAGGGGTAAGTACCCCTATTTCACCAAGCACTACAACCACTACACCAAACCAAATGGGGTCGAATCCCAGTTGTGTGACAACAATCGGATAAAAGAATGGCACAGTTACAAGCATGATGGAGGCAGGATCCAAAAACAATCCGAGGATGAAATATACTAAGTAGATCAGAATTAGTATGACCAGAGGCGGGAAATTCAGATTTTGTATAAATTCTTGTAACCGCAAAATTAGACCTGCAAAACTTACGGCAAATGTTAGAACTCCAGTGCATGCTATTATCACCATTATCATAGCGGTTATTTTCATAGCATCAGCCATCGCTTCTCGAAGGTTTCTTAAGTTTAGTGAGCCATATACTGCGCATAGAATCATTACCAAAACAATGCTTAGTCCTGCTGCTTCCGTTGGTGTTACCAGGCCAGAGAAAATTCCGCCCAGGATGCATGTCATCAAAATTACAGCAGGCAGAAGGTTCGTAAGAGCCATCAATATCCCCTTCGATCCTATTCTGCTGGGATTCTTTGCCAAAGTGCTAGTATCTACAGCTTTACCCTTGCTTAGGAATGCTACTACTAGCATATATAAGATTGCGAGAAGTACACCCGGAACCAGCCCAGCGAGAAACAGCGTACCTATGGATTGCTCTGTTATTACACCGTAGATGATAAAGGCTATACTGGGAGGAATGATGGGGCCTAGAGTCCCACCGGCTGCTAGGGACCCTATAACAGCCTTTTTATTGTAACCTTTTTCTACCTGGGAAGCATAAGCAACCGTTCCAATAGTAGCAGATGTGGCTAGGCTTGAACCACATATAGCGGCAAATGCTGAGCACGACACTATATTTGACTGAACTAAACCACCCGGCAAGCCTCCGATTAACCTTGATAGCCCGCTGTAAAGACGTTCCCCGAAACCACCTTTCAGAGCGAGTTCTCCCATAAATATGAAAAGAGGGAGGGCGCCAAGCGTCCAGCTGTTAAGGTACTTCCAAACCATCATTCCGGCTAGATTGGCAAAATCGCTCCCAACCTGGAAATACAGAAGGAATAAACCAGCAGCGCCTATGGCAACAAATATCCACCCACCTGCTACTAATATGGAAAACATCATGAGAATAGGGTATACAATCATAGCAGAATATAAATGCCTCTAATGTTGACCGACAACTATGCTTATTGTCTTTCCGAGTTCAGCTATTAATATAAGACCGAGTAAGAGCCAACCAGTAGGTATAATCATCATAGGCAGATATAAGGGCACCGCCAACGCTGTATTCGAAACTGCCCCTCTACTGAAAGCACTTAGAGTCAAAGTGTAACCCCCCACAAACATGGCAGCTGTAACAACTAGTGCCACCAAGAGAAGGGCTACTTCCAGCCAAATGAGTAGCTTTTTCCCGTAAAACCTTTGAAAAAATTCAACTCGGATGTGCCCCCTTCTCTGGAAGCAGTATGCTCCACCCCAAAGGGATATCAACACCATAAAATATCCACCGATCTCATCAGCATCCCTGACGGGAACACCAACCATTCTCCCAACTCCTGATGCTGTGACATAGAACCCTAGGACAAGCGTAGAGATGCCTGCGACATACATTGCACAGGAAGAAAGCCATTCGGCAGCCCGGTAGAGAAAATAGCCAAACTTTTTAATTGGTTCCCGATCCTGAGAAAGTCTGAAATTCTCAGCCATAGACATATCCCGTTGTTGACTCGCTCACTGTCTGGTTTTTCTTTGCCCAGTCTTAGCTTGTCCAGCTGGTGGTTATGAAAAAACATTCCCTCTAATCAACTACAATCCTCAAACGGTAGCTACAACGCATCACCAGCCGTTTAGACCCAGCTTCTTTTGAATCAGAATTATCCTGACCCCAGCCTGGAACTTCTGAAGCTGCAACCATTTGAACCGCAGCTTTTCCACACGTCGTTGTTTGATACATAAGCCGGCGGGCTAGCTAGCATGGACCTGTATTTTGGCTACCCTTCCTTCATGGTTTGCTGCAAGCCCTGTCTTAGGATGATTTATCGCACCTTACCCTTTGAACCGACAGCATATACAAACTGCTTCATTTTTCCTCGATTCTAACGCTTTATGCGCTTGCTTCGCTCACTTATACCCAAAGCTTTACATGCTGCCACCTATTCTTTTTATGGTCTCAATCAATCTTGGACCCTCTGCACCACATTTCTTTGCCCACTCATCCCACAGAACACTCATCCTCTTGACCATTTCCCCTCTTACCTCGGGACCTACTGCACGGCCCTTCATGCCATTCTTTTCAAGTGTCCGGAGACCTTCTACCCCTGAAGCCTTAGCGATGGCTTGGCAATCATCCTCAAGTTTGGGGACAGTTTCACGCACGACCTTTTTTACATGGCTTGGTAAAGCATCAAATTTATCTTTGTTGACCACTATAGACCACAAACAGTAGCTATGCTCCATGTTAGTGGTAGTGTAGTTTAGTACCTCCCAGAATTTGTAGGCTACTGCAGTCGAATGGCCAGTCCATGCCCCATCAAGTGCTCCTCGCTTTAGTGCCATGTAAAGCTCGTCGCCAGTTATTGAGGTTGGTACAGCACCCAGCAACTCAGTCGACCTCGCAAGCGTCCAGCTATAGGTTCTAAGTTTCAAACCCTTTAAATCTTCTATATCTGTTATTGGCTTCTTTGTGTAAATCTCTACGGATGGTGAAAGCCAGTACGCCAAGCCAAGGGAATTATACCTTTGCTCAAGCCACTTATTAAGGTCAGGACGAAGCGCCTTAAACACTTTAAAACAATCGCTGTACGATTTAATCAAGAAAGGGATTTCTACTGCTCCCATCTCTGGGAATTCTCCCGCCACGTAACTGCTGACGACCTCGGCCGCCTCCAGGACACCATCCTTTACTGGGATAAGTATTTCTGAAGGTTTAAGTCCTAATCCCGCAGCCGGATAGATTCCTATTTCTAATTCACCATTGGTGCGCTTTTTGACCTCATTGGCCCAATCTTTGTACTTCAGCACCCAGGGATAGGTTGCACTCATAGCAGACTGCAATCTCCATACAGTCTTTTTAGGTGCTGCTTCCGGAGCGGAAACACACGTAAAGGAAAATGTTACTAATACCAAAACTAAGCAAACACTTCCAATCAGTACCGACAACTTTCTCTTTTCCATAAATACTCCCTCCTTTTAAATTATATTTTGGTCCGCTAGATATTTGTTTTTATATTAACCTCTCACCCTCCCCCCTCTTCACCCCCTCAATAACCCCGAATGGCCCAAAGTTACCCATTCTAGCTTTGAGGAGAGCCTCTATTTCAAAAAATCCATTTTAGCTCGATCAACCACAAAGATTTTGGGTTCATCGGCATCCCGAAAATCTAAAACTAATCGTTCCAAAACTATTTTTAATCTACGAATTTTGGACTTGGTGAACTGCCTCTACTCCATCAACCCTCAAGGTAACTTTCGATACCATCTAATAAAGCCAGTTCTACCAGAAACAGTCCTACTATAAGCATCACTCCAGTAAGACTGAATTTGAGTCGCAACATTTCACTACATTGTCGAAGGTAACCACAGCACCAATTGAGGGAAAAGATAAATCACTATTAATCCCAGCACTAACAAAAGCATAAAGGGAAAAGTACCTCTTATTATTTCAGCAAGCGGCACATTTGTAACACCCTTTATAACGAAAAGATTCATCCCAACAGGAGGTGTAACTTCTGCTAGTTCTGCCTGGATTCCCATATAAATGCCTAGCCATAGCAAATCAAAACCAGCTGCTTGGAGAAATGGTAACATGAATGGTAACGCCACCAACACCATAGAAATAGGATCAAAAAACATCCCCATAGCTATAAAAAAAAGGCTCACTATCATCAATATATGAATAGGATTTCTAATAATGTCGGCTGCAGAAACTATGATTCTTGATAAACCCAAGTAGCTCAGTGTGCTAGAAAAGGTCACCGCCGAAAAAAGAATAAAGAATATTACCCCATTAACCTGGATAGCATCAGTAGCTGCCTCGATAATCGACCTCCAATTCAGCTGTCTACAGATTAAGCCAAGCAAAAGAACAGCCAAAACACCGATGCTAGCTACCTCAGTAGGAGTTGCTATCCCGAGATAAAGTGGACCCAAGATAGAAAACATTATTATTGAAGTAAGGCCAAGGCTGATTGCTGCTTCAACAATCTCCTTAACCGTAATTTTAGGGTGCTCGGCTATTGAAGGAGCACCTTTAGGAAT
>Ga0209427_10007028_pt1 | contig 12768 bp, 20 predicted proteins | sample DeeMarSWOR136_30_FD_187465 | JGI IMG/M metagenome (GOLD analysis project Ga0209427, IMG submission 187465) | Marine sediment microbial communities from White Oak River estuary, North Carolina - WOR-1-36_30 (SPAdes) (version 2) | ecosystem: Environmental > Aquatic > Marine > Intertidal zone >... | reverse complement strand
TACCCATAATGGGTCTGTGGTTAGCGTCAAATATGACTGACTACCATCATTCGATATAGCCAATTCATTTCCAGTACCAAACTTAACCTGTTCAGCATCGGCAATCTTTACATGACCCTTGGCAACATACATGGCATCATTGTTAGTTGATTCTAAATGAACCAAATAAGAACCAGCCTGTGTTCCACCAGCGTCTTTGATATAAAGACCCTTACCAGAAATCGCAGCGGCGTCAGCAGTAGTCCCACCAAGGTCAATATAAAGTGCATGTCCAGCCTCGGCAACTGCACCAGAGTCGGAACGAATATCAATTATCCCCTGGTCAGCAGTTCCTACCCATGGACCCATATCAAAAGTTACAGCCTTCGCTGTATATGAATTGGGAACATCAAGGTAGATTGCTTCCCCAGCAACATTACCTAAAGTGAAATGAAGTGCGTTTGCCGTTCCTTCATAGGTAACATCTATGGCATCATGAGCACCTGTCGAATTACAATCAACAACAAATAGGGTCTGGTCAAAAGCCGCATCAGAGTTCGTGATTGTAAAGAAGTCTGTGTCGGCAGTCGCATTTGCAGCCGTGGCAAAATTATGTCCAGTACCAGCTAAATTAGCCGTGTCTGAATCAATATAGCCATTCGTTAGCTTCAAATGACCAATATGAGCTGTAATAGCAGCGGTTGTTGAGGCAGTTCCAGCGATTTCTATCGCTCCATTTGCTCCAATTTCAAAATCCTGAGCTGAGCCATCCCAACACTGTAAATATCCACCAGTAGTCAATCCAGCAGCACTTGTCTCGATCTGTACCGCAAATCCGCTTGTTAGCGAGTCTGCTACGATTTCAATCGCATTTGTGGTTGCACTAGCAAATGTCCATGTATTCACATCGGCAGCGGTTGTGTTTGTCCAATCGAATTGTCCATCAGAGATTGTTAAGTCTCCTGTAACAATAGGATTCAATGGGGTTCCAGACATTAACTGAGTTAAGGTCAAAGCCGACCCGTAAGAGGTATCGTAAAAATTTAGGTCTGTTCCATCGAAATAGATATACGCATCTGTAGTCTCATTCCCTAGCTGTAATTGACCATTATCAGCATCAATATGAATATGTCCTTGAGTAGTTAAGTTCTCATTACCGAACGAAATCGCTCCGCTAGAATCTGTAATACTCCCATTAGCCAACGTGAGATTACCTATGGTTGAGCCTGTTATTCCACCAAAAGTTTTTCCAAAAGTAATGGTCTCGCTTCCGTTGGTTGTGACGAATTGCATGTATGAATTACCACCTTCATTGATATCCAAAGCAACTGCTAAGTCATCAGGTATGGTGATAAGATTCTCTGTGGTCGCACCCAAAAAGGTAATGTCTTCGTAAACATTCAATCCCGTACCATTGGCTATGATAATATCATCTCCAGCAGCATCAAGAGTTAAATCATCAGCTCTGGCATTAATATAAGCCATCGAGCCATCGTGATAGATTTCTACTTTGTCATCCGCAGCAGCTCCACCAACGCTAAAAGCATTAGCAGCTCCACTTGCAGCTGAGCTATCAATATATTTCCCCCCATCAAAAGCAGTATCTAAACTACTAACGGTACTTAAAAGCGAATAACCATCTGAATCAATATTAGTTGGAATAGATGTGTGTCGCCTTAAATCATTACCAGCTGAGTTGGGGAAAATGTAAAGGTCTGCAACAGTTGTCCCGCTAACTGTTTGCAGGTTGAGTATTCCTGGGCTATGTGCTACGTTTCTTGCGGGAATTGTAACAATAGCCTGTTTTCTGTTATTTCTATCCCCTAAGGGGATTTCGTTTCGTAATCCTGGCATTATACCAAACCTCCCTACCTAATGCCTAGGTAATTTTGTGAAGTGAAGGGGGATGTGTGAAACATCCCCCGAATTGTCAAAATTTCAGGGCTTATACGTTACCCTGATAATATAACCTGGCATCACCATAGCCATAATCAAAATACTGCTGAGAAATGACAACTGTATCGAATGTATTATCAGGTGCGTCTTTCGTGTCAACATAGGGGTCAACAGAAGTTAGCACATTGATATCAAAATTCGGGTCATTCTTAGCCATAAGTCCCCACGCTGTCGTGGCACTTATTCTTGAGTTTGGAAACAGTGATACGCCTAATTCTGTTTTGAGCACGTTAATAGTATTACTCAACTCATGAGCTTTCCCCACGCTTCTGAAAATTTCATTAGCGGTGAAGTGTAATGTAGGCTCATACCAAAGAAGATTAGGTATTGCACTAGCAAGTACGCCCATGTCATCTTTTAGGGTCTTGAAATAATACCATCCGCTCTCAAGAGCTGAAGTGCTTAAAGCAGCCGACAATAAATTGTCGTAATCGCCAGCCGTTCCTGGGTCTAAACCAGTATGACTCGCAGACGCTAGGGTGATTCCATCAAAACCAGTTCCGCAAACACCAGCAGAACCAGCGGGCGTATTGAACATACGATGAATCTCTACGTCTTTACCCTCATACTGAACTCTTGCCAAAGCCTTTGTCCAGCGATTGGTTAAGTTGTAAAGATTAAATCTCTTCATAGCATCGGTAACACGGAAACCCGTGCCCATCCTCTGCTGAGTGTATGTCTTTGAACCGCCGAATGCTGGAGACTGTAATGGGGTGTTAGCACCTTCCATAATAGTCCCTGGAAGTTCAAAACTAGCAATCTGTCTATCGTCTTCGATGTACTGTTTAGTTCTTAAGTCATTTACCATCTGGGGGTAAAAGACGAGTTTTTCCCTGTCGGTGCTGTCGAACAATTTACGAAGGCCAGGTTTAAACAAATCATTCTTGGTACTCGTGTCATAACTTGTAAGTGTAGGTATTGCCATCCTGTCCTCCTAATTAGTGGGTGTCGATTAATGCGGCCGATCTGAATCGGACGAGTAATCTTCCACCACTTGTTGTGACAGCATCACGGGAATCTAACCCAACGATATCTAGCTGATTATCACCAGCCGATGCTTCATCAATAGTATGGGCACCAGCTGTGTATACAATGTCCGCCTCTTGTCCAATCAAACTCTCTGCTGTGGCACTTGCTTTGTACTTCATCGAATATACATGACCAGGATCAATTAATATAACGGGTATCTTTGTGCTGGCAGTTCCAGTAGCAGATTTCATAGCAATTCCAAAAGGAACTGCATTAGTAGCACCGATTATAAGCTCACCGTCAGAGTTGACAGAGACAATATCACCAGAATAGAAATCATTAGCAGAACCAGCAGCGGCTTCTTGGACTTCAAGAATTATTGGGTCGCCGAACATTAATTCGACTGATTTTTCGTTAGCCATCGTTCGTATTTCTCCGTTTAGATTTTTTTGAGGAATTGAGTTTTAAGAGGAAGGATTAATTACTTTGTATCTTCTGTAAGTCTAGTTCTCCTAAGAAGTGGCCTTCCTTCGCCACGCCTTATCTCTTCATGGATGATTTTATCAACCATCTTTTCGGCATCTTCACCAGGTAAATAACGTTTGGTATCCTGCTTGACCTGAGAAGCAAATCTCTTATATAGATTCGATGCCGCCCTCTCGGACTGCTCAATCTCGGGTCTACGCTTTGCGAAATAATCCTCTGGAGTTATCTTCATTAGAATACAATCACCGAAAACATAACGTCCTTCAGCATCAATCTGTGCTCCGCCTTCAGGATAAACAAGACCTTCACTTACATAAACAAGCGAAAATCTCCATTTAATTTCCCAATCGGCAATATCCTTTGGGTCATTCCTATTCCAGCGGAATAGATAACCAGAATGATGACCCTTGTCATCGTAGCTCACGTATTTCTTGTCAATCCATACGTATTTACCTTTTTTGGGGTTCGATTTCTGCTTATCCCACTTAGAATGCTTTAAATCAACAAACTTGATTTCGTGTAGATACGGCATTATTTTCCCCCCTTCTTAATCTCTCGAATTTCCTCGTCAGTCAGTTTTGCTTCTTTCGGTAAAGAAGCTTGAAATATCTGTTCTCCCGTACTTAATTCAATAGGTAATTCAGTCTCTTCCTTCATGCTCCCTGGAGTCTCAGTATGAGGTGCTGGCACGGGTTCTGGGGCTTGGGGTTGGAGATAGCTAAATTCATTCCGCTTTAAGCGGGCTAACTTAGCCGCCATATCCCAAGTCTCATCATTCCGTAAATCTGAAGGATGAAACATTCCACGTTTTACGCCTTCTATAATTCCAGCCTCAACTTGCTCTTTAATCCCGTCATAGAGTTTCGGATTAGTTTTATAAGCCTTCGTCTTTCCCTCTTCAAACGAGTTTCTGAGTTCAAAGGAATATTTCTGCATCTCTTCAGCTTGCCTTGCTCTCTTTTCTTTCTCCAGTTCCTGCCTTACGAGTGTCTGGACAGATTCCGCTGGGTTCTCATAATTGAACGTAGGCGGCTGTTCCTGCTGTGGCTGACCATATGGATTAAACATACCCGTATTAGGATACGGGTTATACGGCTGGGGCTGATAGCCCTGATAGCCACCATACGGGTCATGCCCTCCCCCATAAGGATTAGGAGCGGGTGGAGCATAAGGGTTAGGAAACTGCGTTCCCTGTGGATTAACTTGAGGAGTTTGTGTTTGCTGAGTTTCGTAGTGCTCTAAGTCTTTCTTTTGAGTACCGATAATAGCTGACTGGTCTCCTATCATCTTTTCCTGCTCAACAATTATCTGGGCAATTTCTTCTGGGGATTTCCCTTCAATACGTTTTAAAATATCGGGAGTTGTTCCCCCTTTGTCCCCCTTAGGCTCGTCAATCTTCGGAGTTTCCTTCACCTCGGCTTTTACCTCTTCAGGCTTCGGCTCTGGCTTAGGAGTTATCTCCTCTTTGTCTTTTAAAGCCATAAATCCTCCAAAATATATATTTCAAGGGTTCGAGTGCTTTCGATAATTACTCGGTTGTCCCCTGTTTTTCGTTCCATAAATCAGTGGGGATAGCGAGGATTCTATCTATAACCTCGACCTTCCCCTGATTCTGTCTAATTGCATCTATATTTGAATTTTTGATACAGCGATTAACTGCATCGTCTCTTAATTCTTCTATCTTCTTAATAAAATCCTGCCAGAAAGAAGTCTTCCTTACTTCGAGGGCTTCTTCCTTGCGGTTCTTTAGATATCCTGCGTCCATTACAATTTTCTTAATATCCTATCAGCTAACCACATTTGCACAATTTCAAAGAAAACCTTTATTCTCGTTACTATTCCCCACAATTTTTCTAAAAACCATATACGCATTATCTTGGTCTGCCCTGCGTCCATTATTTAATTTCCTTCCCACAATGTGGGCAGATATCATAAGTCCTATTAGCATCTGTATACTCAATAACATATTGGTTTTGTGGACAAGTTGGACCACAGTGGTCACATTGGCATCTGGGACACCACCATTGATAAATTAAATCACCACTTCCCGTTCCTATTTTTGGTTCATCAAAAGCCATTATCTTGGAACGCCCTGTGGAATATAGCCAGGTGGGGGTTGCATAGGCTGCATAGGCTGAATTGGGGGCATTCCTGGTCCGCCCTGCGGACTCTGCCCTTGTCCAGGCGGTCCTTGCATTCCACCCATCATAGGTGGCATCATCGGTGACATTAATACCTGTTGCGGGTTTACTATCTCTTCGACATTAATTAATAACTGCTCTGAATCAGGCTGGTTAAAGTCTTTGATTATCCTGTCGAGGAGCGTATTCCCTACCCCGATTAATGCCATACAGTATTTCTTAAAATCAGGAGGTGTTGTAGGATTAACGATAGCTTGCCACATCGGGGCTATCTGCTGATAATATGTCATTAAGAGTTGAAATAGCTGGGTATTTATCTCTCGGCGGACTTCCTGATTCAGCATTTCCGTAGATGTAGCTAAGTCAATATCAATTCCATCTCTTAAATACATCTGCGGGAAATTCATTGTCTTTTCGACAAAAGTTCCACCTTGTTTCTTCGTATATGTATAAACAGGCTGATACTGAGCGAAGAAATCGAGTAGCATCATACCGATTTCATTAATACAATCTCTCAAGTTATCAATCCCGTATTTAAACTTCTTATTAGCTTCCTGAATTCGAGCAAAAGTTTCTCTCGCTACGGGTCTCTCGGCTGTCGGCATCCCCATAACCTCTGGAGTAATGCCGCATACCCTATCAGCCATAGCTGTGAGTCGCTCTATCTCGGGATGGACACTGTATGTCTGGTCGCTGAACCTAAACTCCCATAAATCCTGCTCAGGCTCACCGTCAGTAAATCTAACTTTCCCTGGAGCTAAAGCATCAGGCGTGATTCCCGAGCCTGCCCGAGCAAACAAGATAGGAGCATTAATCTGATGAAGCCTGTCAATTAGCTGGTTATTTAGAGTATCTATCTGCTCCTGAAGGTTAAAGAGAATATCGCATATCCCCTCACCATCGAAGCTGTATTCAGTTGGATAGAACTTTAGAGCCACGAACGGTCTAAACCCGTAGAATGTCGGATTAAATATAACCCTCGGCATAGCCCCTGTCTCTTTGTGGAAGGTAACAATAATATCATCCTCTTCCCCATCCTCATCCACATCGTATTTAGTCCATAACTGCCAAATCTCATAGGGAGCGATTCTTTCGGGCTTCTCTAACTCTTTCCCTTCTCGTTCTGCCCGTTCTTTCTCTTCCTCATCCCAATCATCAGGGAGCTTAATCTTATCGGCTTCTTTCTTATCCCAGATAGGTTTCCTTGTGAAAACGTCTATCTTCTTAGTGCGGAGTTCTAATTCGGGCTTCCGCATATACTTACGAAACCCCACCAAATAGGCATCCTGAATAGTCTTGGCATCAGAGGAGATAACAAAATCCTTCCTCGAAACGGGGTGAATCTTCGGCCCCTTATACATGCTACTGACTTTCTTGAGCATCCTACCGCTTGCTGTGGGATAGGTTTTTACTGTCTTATCAGCTATCTCAGACTCAGAAGCATATACATACTGAGTATCGGGTTTCTCTACCCACTCAATAAATACAATCCCCGTTCCCGTCTTTAAACACTGAAGTAATGGAGATAGAACAGACTGCTTAAACTTGAGCATGTGCTTTTGAAGCCAGTTAAGACCTTCTTCAACTTCTCTATCAATATCAACAAATTCGGGCTTCCTCGCCTTCATAACCCAGACCTTAACCTTGTTAAAAAGCCCATCAGCTATCCTGACGAAGATATTGTCAACATTTGAGCGGGTTAGCTGGCTGTGGGTATTAGCACAATTAGGGAACGGCCAGTTCTTAGGCTCTTTCTCGCCTTTGTACTGTTTTTCCCCCCGTCCAATCTTCTCTATCCGAGCACTCTGGTTCTTGAGTTCCGTATCGAGAAGTTCTTTGATATGACCAGACAAGTCCTCTCGGAGAGTGTTGCCAGAGGACATCTTCTTATCGAGGTCAACAGGTAATCCGCCCCGAAATCCCTCGAATTCCGCCTTAACGCTTTCTTTTATTAACTTGTCTCTTTTTGACCCTTTTGGACGGCCTGGCTTTCTTTTTCTTGGCACGTTTCTTCCCCCTAAACATTTCTCCCGATTTGGATTTATCCCAATCTGTGGTAATCAATTTTAGAAAACTTAGAATAGAGCAATTATAGCGAGAACTGCTCCGATTAGAATGATAAGACCATTAATGATATTCCTAACTTTTGCCCTATATTTCTCAGGCACAAAAAGTAGAAACTGGTCTTCAATCATAATAAGAACATTCTTGATTTTAATTAGAATCTCTTTTAGTTTGTTCATCTTTACCCCGTTGTATAGCGTTTATAATCGTAATAATATGTTAAAATCATATCGTAATTATCGGTGAACGTAGTATATGTATAGGCTTCCTTTTCATCCCAAGGTCGCCAGATTTCTTTCTCTTTTTCTTCAGCCTTGGCGATTAATCGCTTTTTTTCTTCAGTAATTCCTCGAACTCCCTAGTTTTAATCTCGCCCCTCGACCATCTCTCAAATAGACTAATCCGCTTCCTAAGACTTCTTCTTTTTCCTCTTTTTGTGCCACTTGGAGGAGCCTTTCTTTTTTTTGTTGATTGAAGCATAAAATACTTCTTCGCCCTTTTTCTCCCCGTAAGTCTTTTTCATCTTACGACGAACTTTCTTTCCAGATTTAGTTAAGGGCATAAGCGATTATTTTCCTAAAAACTCCCAATATTCATTTGGTGTGGGCTTTCTTAATTTCTGATAATATCCCTTTCCATCACAATAAGTGCAATCTGTCCAATATCTGTCATTAACATCTCGAACCATGCCCCTGCCTTCACAAATAAAACATTTTTCTTTTTTGCCTGCCGTTTGAGCTCTTCTTCTAACTTCTTGGGCATTAACTATTCCTCCAATCAATGGGGTCACCAGTTGGGTATAAGTTGTGGTATAATAAGGATATCTTTCATCTGGTTCATAAGGCTGTTGCCCAAAAACCAAATAACCCCTACCACTACAAGCATGACAAATTTCACCATTAGCACTGGTGTCTGGGTTGAAAAAGGTTTTACCACGCCCTTCACAAACTGGGCATTTCTTAACTTCCATAAGCGACTATCTCCCCGTGAAACTTATTTATCGCTTTTTTCTCCCTCGTCTGATTGACGAGAACCACCCTGTTTTTTAAACTCTTCTTCTCTTTTCTTTTCCAAGTATTCTAAAATACTACTCTTGGCTTTCTTCTTTTTCCGTGGAATCATTTATAGAACATAGCTTGATTGCCTCTATAATGTGGCAACCTTTACTAAGAAATTCATTTAGTTCCTTGATGTTTATCTGGGGTAACCATGTATCATCTGGTTTGCCAAACTTAACTTCCCTACAATACCAGCAATACCCCGTTAGATTCTTTCCTTTACTTTCTTCATAAACATCATTACAATTTATGCAAATCTTCTTCATATAGTCATATATATACTCTCTAATTACAATATATCATAACCCCCCTATATAAGTCAATAAATACTTAAAATATATCCAAAAGATATTGCCAGGGCTGGCACGAAGTTTATTTCAATTTCTTGCCACAAAAGAGACAATAATTTATATACATGGGTTCTTTTGGTTTTCCCATATAATATCCATCCCAATATCTAAAATGAATTTCTGCTTGTGAATGAGCTTTCTTCATATTAAATTCTCCTTCTTCACAACAATATTTCATTTCAATTTCCTTATCTTCCTAATCATCTTCCGAGGGATACTCAGGGCATCACCCACTTTCTCTTCCGCCGTAGATAGGCTCTGGACAATTAATGCGTTCTCAGCCCCCTCCTCGATTAAATAGCCTATAGAATATATTATTAATTCCTCTCTATCGAGGTCATCAATCATATGCCAGCCAGGGATAGAAAATGTGTCCTGCCAGATAACCTCTACTTTCGGGTATTTTACTTCGAGGGTTTTTTCGGGGTTTTTCATTATTTCTTCTCTATTTTTACTCCTGCTTCTTTTAAGATTTGTCTTATTAAATAAGTTAATGGTTCATTTAGTTGCCTTGCTCGCCATTTAATAAATTTCCTCCACCACTTACCTATAAATTCCTCATTAACCCTAGACCTATTTACTTCAACCGTATCCCTAAAAATTTTTAATAATTCTTTTTGTTCTTTATTTAAACTCATACACAATCTCCCATTCCACTGAAGCTCTAGCAAGGTGGAGAAAGTGATGAGGTGGCGTAAACGAAATATCTTCATATCCCGTGTGAAGCCCAGCATCATGATAGAGCCTCGCTACTAACTCACTACAATGCCAACGAGTTACCGATTTCTTCTTTAGCCACTTATATAGCGGGGTGAATACTATCCACATTAGCGGGGTTGTTATGGATAGAAACTGGAGAAACCACCTCACATGATTAAAATAATCATATCCACAACCCCTGTATAAAAATATCTTGCTAAGTATCTCCTTCTGCCGAGCTTCCGTCATCCCTCGATGCCTGATTATCATTGTCTTTGAGTTTTCATTAAAAGTCTTAGCCCTCGGCTTAATAACTACTCCATTCACTTCAGCAGAGAGGTCGTTGCTCTTACTCACTACTATCTCAGCGTGGTTGGGAGGGTCAACAATCCCGAATACTCGGCTTATAACAAACGCTAAGGCTTTCCCCATAAAATGCTTCTGCCAACATAAAACTATATCACCAATTCGAGGTTCGTATTCTGTCATTTTCTTCGCCAATCTCTAATCTTCTGAGCTATCACTATTATTAAATAAGCCAACATCCCACCCATGAGTAGCCTAATAATATCATCAGCCCCAATGCTAACCCTTAATGCTAATGCTAATATGTCAGTCATTTTTCCTCCTTTTTCTTTACTAATTTATTCTCTGCGGGATAATGTTTTAACTCTACTCCTAAATAATTCTCAATCCTCCCAATGGCTTCCCATATCCTATCAATAGTTTCAGCTATATGGGCATGGTCTTCATAGGTTCTCCATGTTGAGAATAAGAAACTTTTCCTTATAACAAGAGAATGCTTGTCAATGGCTTTCTCGATTGCCTTATCAATATATTTCTTCATTTCTCCTCCTTCTCTTCTTCCGCCTTATCCATGCACTCCTGAAGACTGCCGATAAGTTCATATATCTTCTTATGCCACCTCTTGAGCTTGGTCTTTGAGGCGGGCTTTGTAGATGGCCACAAACACATAGATGCCATCTCATTCCTAGTTATGAAGAAATTATGCTGATGGTGCTTATCCACCTTATTCTCGCTATATAAAAGCACTATATACTTAACCTTATCCCCATCAACATCCCCGACAATATACGATGTGCCATTCTTCCCTTCGAGCCTAAAACCTATTGTTTCTTTACTCATTCTTCACCGAACCACTACCTTTTTACCTGATAAAAATGTATTGCCACAAATTAAATGATTATCTCCTAATAAAACCAAGTCCTTTTTTATTGTTTTGCCCTTAATTAATTGTTCACTTCCTCTAACAATAGCATCAGACTTATTATAATGGTCTAAGTCAACATCAAATCCTGTTTTTTCTGATTCTCTCTTTTCATCATGAAATCGTCTTTTAGACATAATCAAAATATTAAATATTCTCATTTTTCCTCCAATATATTAGAATCTTTCACGGCTTGATATATCGCCTTTAATTCCCCTCGCCGATTCTCCTCATAATCTACCCCTAACAAATCACACTCTTCCTGAGTCAACCCTTCAACCGCACACTTTATTGCGTCAGCATAATTCGGGCATTTCGTCTTCCCTGGAAACGCAAACGGACTCAAACTCATGAACTCTATTCCATTTCCACTTGTTAATGTCCATGGAACAGGAACTTTCCCATGCGTTAAATCAAATTTCAGCATTTGATACATCTGCTTGGAAGAAGCCTTCCTAAACACCCCCTTGCTCTCCCATCCTTTAAGCCCTTTGGCAACCCCAACATTATTGCCACCATCTCCGCTAAATGTACGATTTCGCACACGCCCAGTAGCCTTGTCTTCCCATAGATTCCAACGCTCTTTGCGAGTATGTGCCCTTATAACTGTTTCTAATGAGTTAGTAGAATGAGCAGCACTCCATACGCCAAGGTCGGAAAAATAGAAATATTGAGACCCCATGCCACCGTAGGGCACCATAATCCGCTCGTAACACACCCCCTCCTCAATTAACACTTGTACTATCATCCTGCACCAGTCAGCATACTTTCCTGGCTTGAAATTCGGCTCGTTAATCAGCTCCCAGATAATGTACTCATTATCAAACTCCCGAACCATATTCCGAACATACGCTCTCGATACAATCCTCGTAACAGAATCCGTAATAAATGCCTTAACATCTTCCGTAGTTTCATTAATATTATTCTTCCCATGGAATGGACAGTACTCGAACCTCCCCCCCTTAATGCTCGTAAATAGCGTAATAATTGTAGTGAGCTTTCGCTTGTGGAAACTTCTTAATCTCTTACCAATCTCCTCTACATACTCATCATCAAGTTTAGTTACGTCATATTTGCCCCCAATTTTCGGGAATGGGATATATGAGTGGTCGAGATAATACTGCTTCTCAGAGCAGTAGGCAAAGAACCTCGTAGCATTAGTGTACTTCGCCTGATAGTTAGCGAGAGTATCCCACTCCTCAAATGTGAAATGCCTATCCTCATCCCACTCATGAGTTAGGGAATGATACGCCGCAGACCAGCCTATAATCTTGTGAATATCCTGAACCTCAAAATCACACTCCTCATACGTGCATTCAGTACAATATGTCGTAGGCTCAGTCCCCTCAATGAACTGCCTCTCCTCTACTAGCTCACAATACTTAGTCGGTAATAACCCCGATTTAGTGCAAACCACAACATTAACATACCTCGGATTATTATGGTGCCCGCAGAATATTCCGAATACTAATAACCCCACCATAATAACCGCTAATAAATAACCCGTTACTTTCAATCTTTTCATTACTCTATAGCTTTACCTCCATATTAATATCCATAATACAAATATACACCTATATCACCTATATGTCAAGCTTTATTTTATTTTTTTTTATATTTCTCGTATAGACCTCGTATAATATAGACCCCCCATATTAATATCCCCTAAATACCCCTTTTATATGCTATCTCAAGTTAATTTCTAATATTTTTGTCTATTCTAAGGTATTTTAGACTATTTTAGCTATGCTTCTGAAAATATAGTGTATATTATAGGGCTAGTTAGTATAACGTTATCACCGCTAGGGGGGAAGGTGGGGTCGCCTTTGGGCTATTTG
>Ga0209427_10007024_pt1 | contig 12771 bp, 7 predicted proteins | sample DeeMarSWOR136_30_FD_187465 | JGI IMG/M metagenome (GOLD analysis project Ga0209427, IMG submission 187465) | Marine sediment microbial communities from White Oak River estuary, North Carolina - WOR-1-36_30 (SPAdes) (version 2) | ecosystem: Environmental > Aquatic > Marine > Intertidal zone >... | reverse complement strand
CGGCGAGACTTCATCAAGACGTCAGCGGCGGCGGGCGTGGCGACGTTAGCGTCGGGGACAAATCGCATCTTTGCTGCTGGTTCCGACAAGGTCCGCATCGGTCTGATCGGCTGCGGCGGACGCGGCACTTATGATACCACCAACTGCCTGAATTCCGCAGAGAATGTGGAGCTTGTGGCAATGGGCGATCTTTTCCAAGACCGCTTGGACATTTGCCGTCAGAGGCTAACGAAAGAGTTGGGCGAGAAGGTAAAGGTGACTAACGATACTTGTTTTGTGGGGTGGGATGCTCATCAGAAGGTTGTGGGTTGTGATTTAGACTTGGTCATCCTGACTGAGCCGCCTTACTTTCGTCCGGAGCATTTACGCGTTGCCGTTGAGGCAGGCAAGCACGTGTTTATGGAAAAGCCGGTCGCGGTGGACCCGGTAGGTGTTCGCTCTGTGATTCAGTCATCGCAGTTAGCGGACCAGAAGAATCTGACGATAGTGGCCGGCACGCAGAGTCGTCGGATGGCACATCTGGTAGAGGGAATGAAGAGGATTCATAACGGGGATATTGGCCGGATTGTTGGCGGCCAGTGTGTCAGAATCGGAGGCGGAATGCTCACGTGGTCGCAGGCAACTAAACAGCGGCAGCCGGGCTGGTCGGATATGGAATGGCATCTGCGACGGTGGCTGTTTCTGACCTGGCTCAGCGGCGACTTTATTGTTGAGATGCACGTCCATAACTTAGACAGAATGAACTGGGCCCTGGATGCACACCCGGTGCAGTGCATCGCTCTCGGCGGCCGGCAGGCGCGAACCGGTCCGGAATACGGCAACATTTACGACCACATTTCCGTCGAGTACGAGTATCCTGACGGGGTACGGATTGGATACATGGGTGCTCAGATCGACAAAGCAACCGTTCGCCAGGACGCACGCGTGGTCGGGACAAAAGGTCGGGCATATACGCACGAGGGCGATTTCATTATTGAAGGTCCCAAGCCGTTCAAATACGACGGACCGAATCCGAGTCCGGTGATAAAGCAGCATGCCGACCAGATTGCAGCCATTCGTGCTGGCAAGCATCTGAACGAGGGCAAGCGCATTGCTGAAAGCTCGATGACGTGCATCATGGGGCGGATGAGCGCTTATACCGGCCGGGCGCTGAAGTGGGACTGGGCGATGAACGCCTCGAAACTGGACCTGAGCCCGCCGAAGGATGGGTTCGGCGATCTGCCGGCGGAGATGGAACAAGTGGCGATGCCGGGCAAGACAGAACTGATCTGAAATGAAAATAATTAGGACGAATAAGGGGAGAATTCTATGAAACGCTATGTGATGGCGATTGTGCTACTGGTCGTGTCGGCGGCGACGTCGGCTGTGAGAACGGTTCCACCAGAAAAGAAGAATAAGCCGATCGTGCCAAAAGAGAAAACGGTGCTGTGGAACGGCAAGGACTTCGCCGGTTGGAAGCTACATACGCGCGAACCGGCCCACGACGTGACAAAGACATGGTCGGTCAAGAACGGAATGATTCGCTGTGAGGGCAAGCCTGCCGGCTACATGCGGACCGAAAAAGACTACGCCGATTACCTGTTTCACGTGGAGTGGCGCTGGCCCGAGGGCGGCGGCAACAATGGCGTCCTCGTTCACATGAGCGGTCCGGATACGGTTTGGCCGAAGAGCCTCGAATGCCAGCTGCATTCGGGCAACGCCGGGGATTTCTGGGTGATCGGCGGACTTGAGACTAAAGAACACGCCGAGGCGGGCGAACGCGTCAAGGGACGCAGGACTATCAAACTCAAAGACAGCAGTGAAAAACCCCTCGGCCAATGGAACGCATACGATATCATCTGCAAGGACGACTGGGTCGTCGTTTTGGTGAATGGCGTCTTACAAAATGTAGCGACCGAGTGCTCGGCAACCTCCGGCAAAATCTGCCTCCAGAGCGAAGGGACGCCGATTGAGTATCGCAATATCTATATCGAAGCGCTTGAGTGAGCCGCCTATGCGCCGGCGCGCTGGGCAGGTACGGGAAGACTATTTCTTGGCCGTTGCAGTTTTCCTGGCCTTTTTTCTTCCAAGGAGCTGTTCGGCTTGCTCGATGGTCTGAGGCGGCCATTGCCCTGCAGACTGCAATTGTTTTAGATGGTCTATTTGTTTAATGCTGATAATGGTTCTGCACCTTGGGAACCTGCTGCAGCCCATGAAGGGGCCTTTTTTGCCTTGTCTGATGACCAGCGCGCCTTCTTTGCACTTATAGCATTTTATGCCGGTAGGCTCTGGCGGCGGTTTCGGTGGCAGGACGTTACCCTGCTTGTCTAATTTGAGGGTCGTTTTGCAGTCCGGATAATTGCTGCACCCAAGGAACGGGCCGAATCGGCCGTTCTTGTGCACCATGGGCTTGCCGCACACGGGACATTTATGCTCGCTTACCTTCTCTTCGATCATCTTGCCTTCCTGGTCGCAGGGACAGGCAAATGTGCAAGCCGGGTATGCCGAGCAGCTTAGAAACCTTCCATTCTTGCCGAATCTGTAGACGAGCTGCTGGCCGCACTGCGGACATTCATATTCGCTGGGGGTCACTTCCGCCTTGGCGTGTCTCATCTGCTTGGCGGCTGTCTCGAGGCTTTCCTTAAATGGACCGTAGAAATCTTTTAAGACGCCAAGCCAGTCGAGGTGCTGTTCTTCGATTTTATCAAGCTGTTCCTCCATATAGCGGGTAAAGGCGATGTCCATTATCTTTGGGAAGTACTCGTTCAATTTGTCCGTAACGATCTCACCCAGGTCGGTGGCGAAGAATTTCTTCTCGCTCTGCTCAACGTAACCTCTTTCCTGTATGGTGCTTATGATCGCGGCGTAGGTGCTTGGTCTGCCGATGCCTTCTTTTTCGAGGGCTCTGACGAGGGCCGCCTCGGTATATCGGGCCGGCGGCTTGGTGAAATGCTGCTCAGCCTTGATATTGATCGCCGCCAGTCTCTGGCCGACTTTCATTGAGGGCAACTGTTGTTCGTTTGAAGTAATCGACCAGATCTTCGCGAAGCCGTCAAAGACCAGGACCCGGCCGGTCGTTCGATACCAGCAACAACCCAGCGCGGTCTGGGCTGCAATATTCAGATTGGTTACATTCCACTTCGCCGACTCCATCTGGCAGGCCACGAAGCGGCGCCAGACAAGATCATAGAGCTTGTATTGTTCATCGGTAAGAAACGGCTTTATATCGGAGGGCGTCAGATCCACATCGGTTGGTCGGATGGCCTCATGCGCCTGCTGGGCGGTTTTTCTGGAAGCGTAGAGTTTGGCTTCTTTGGGCAAGTAAGCAGGACCGATGTGACTGCTGATGTAGTCGCGTACCTCTCTGACAGCCTCGCTCGACAGATGCGCGCTGTCCGTTCTCATATACGTAATAAGGCCGAGAAAACCCATGGAGCCTAAGTCAATGCCTTCGTACAGTTGCTGAGCTACTCGCATCGTTCTTTTGGTTGCAAAGCCCAGCCGATTTGCCGCTGCCTGCTGCAGCGTGGAAGTGATAAAAGGCGCCGAAGGCCGGGAAATGGATTGTTTGGTTTGTAAATCGGCAAGCTTGAATTCTGCCTGTTTTAGTTCATTGAAAATCCGCTCAGCTTGTTCCTTGCTGGACGCCTTGAACTCCTCATCACCGATTTTATATAGCTCAGCCTTGAATGCATTATGTTCCGTGAGCCATTTACTTTGCTCGGCGAGAGTGGGCGGTTTGCCGTTCTGAGTTTGCGAGCTGGTGAAATCGAGCCACTCTTTACCATAGTCGCTTTGCAAATCAGTAGTGAAGACGGCAGGAATAAGCCAGTATTCTTTGGGCTGGAACCGGCGAATTTCCTTTTCCTTTTCAACGATCATTTTGACGGCGATCGATTGGACGCGACCGGCCGAAAGACCCCGGCTGATTTTTTTCCACAGCAACGGGCTGATCTGATAGCCGACAATTCTGTCAAGGATCCGCCTGGCTTGCTGGGCCATCACCTTGTCCATATCGAGCTTGCCCGGCTCGGCAAAGGCACGCTTTATTGCCGATTGGGTAATCGCATTGAAGATCACGCGGTAGGTCTTTTCCTCCGGTATGCCGAGCAATTGTGCCAGATGCCAGGCAATGGCTTCACCTTCACGGTCAAGGTCGGTGGCCAGGAAAAGTCTATCGCATTTCTTTGCCGCCGCCCTTAACGATGTGACGGTGCGTTTCTTGCCGGGCATGATGTCGTAGGTCGGCTCGAAGTCGTTTTCGATATCGACATTGAGACCCTTCGAAGGCAAATCACGGACGTGTCCCATCGAGGCCTTGACCTCAAAGCCCGGACCGAGATACTTGTCTATCGTTCTTGCCTTGGCGGGTGATTCGACGATGACCAAAGATTTTCGAGATGAGCTCGATTTTGCCATAACTAACATTCACTCGTTACGATTCAGCCTTGGGTTTCATCCAGCGTCCATACACGTACGGTTCACTCATCGGCTATTTTGACAGTGAGATTTAGAATTAGACAAATATAAGCGAGTTACAGAGATGTCAAGAGAAAACAATTTCCAGGTCACAGGGCAAAATCAACAAGATTCGTTCTGTAGTCATGGTTAAACTCAGCGTGGCTATACGGGCCGTACCCCAGTCACTAATTCTCAAGGCGCTCTTGGTGAGAGTGCTAAGATGGGCCGAAAACAGATATTTATACCCTCTGTTAGAAAATCTCATCGTATTCTATTTAGGTATCTTTCGAGAGCTGCTCGAGCAAATCTTTCAGTTTTCGGATGGCGTTGCCGCGGTGCGATATTGCGTTTTTCTCGTCGGGCGTCAATTGGGCTACGGTCTTGTTCAAACGCGGCACAAAAAAAATCGGGTCGTAGCCAAAACCATGTTCGCCCATCTCCCTGTCTGTTAGAAGACCTTCCAATGTCCCTTCGGTCTCAATCAGGATTTTCTGGGGGCTGGCCAGGCACAGGCAGCAAACAAATCTTGCCGTCCGTTGTTCTTTGGGGACATCTCGAAGAAGTGCCAGAACCTTTGCAATGTTTCGATGGTCAATAAGCGTCCTATCGGCGCCCGTTAATTTGTCGCCGGAGAATCGTGCAGACTTTACACCTGGAGCTCCGCCGAGCGCATCAACCATCAGGCCTGAATCGTCAGCGATTGTCCAAAGGCCTGTCGCCTTTGCATACCCGGTCGCTTTTTTGCGCGCGTTTTCCGCAAAGGTTGCGCCGTCTTCCTCGATCTCAACAAGACCGTCAAAATCAGCGAGGCTGACCCACTGAATATCTGCATGGAGCATCGCTCTGATCTCGGCAATTTTGCCGGGATTGCCGGTCGCAACGAGAATTTTCCTGTTTCTATCAGCCATGACTACGAACTTTTCTCTGAACTCAGAACAGCAATGATACTGAACAAAAGGACTTGTCGGAAGCTGTAAATCTGAAAATGGCTACATCCGGGTAGCTAAAGCCACTCTGAATATCGCGCCGGTCGGCTGGGCATTGGCGATCTCTACGAAACCGTTGTGAGCCTGGGCGAATTTCTTCACCAGGGCAAGGCCCAAGCCGGTTCCGGCGGTTTCACGCGTCGCCTCGGCTCCGGAGCGATAAAACTCCTCGAATATCCTTTTTCGCTGCCGATGAGGTACGCCGGGACCACGGTCCTCGACCTCGATCATGATGAACTGCTCGTCGGTTCTGGTCCGGACCGCAATCGTCTTGTCCCGGGCATTACGGGCGTATTTGATCGCGTTGTCCAGCAGGTTGACGACTATCTGCGTCACGGCGTCACTGTCAAAGGCCGATTGCTCAAGTGGGCCGAACTCTGTCGTTATCAAAAAGCCTCTCAGTGCCGCATAAGGCCTCATCATTTCGACCACTTCGGCGACGCACTGGTTGACGTCACCCGCATTGAACGCGTATTTTTTCCGTCCCCTCTGAATGCGCGAGAAGTCCAGAACGTTCTCTATCAGCCGGCTGAGTCTCTCGCTTTCGTGACGCATGTTCCTGTAATACTCGGCGATCTTGTCCTCCGATTTGACCCAGTTCTTTTCCAGCATCTCCGAGTACATTCGTATGGAGGTCAGGGGGGTCCTGAGTTCATGCGATACCGCTGATATGAAATCATCCTTTTTCTGCGCCAGCTTGAGCTGTGTCCTGGCGTTGCGCCAGAGGCTGGCCAGCCCCAGCGTCACCGCCAGGACTACAACTGCAACAATACTGACATACCAATTTCGCAGGTGACTTATCTCCTTGCCAATCCAGCCGGGGTCAATTTCCTTAAGGTTTAAGACCAAATCACCAAAGCCAAAGTCCAACACGGCCCAATGGGCAACATCTTCATCCGTCTGCCCATTTTCCGTTTGCGACAACTCAAAACTCATGCCTTTACGCATAAATCTTGATGCGGACTCTTTGACTTCTTCGATTAGCTTCTTTTCATTGAGCTGGAAACCTTGCCAAAAGTGCCTATCTTCAATTTTTACGTGCCTTACTAAGAATACCTGACCGCCGAATATGGACTTCTGAGCGTTACCGCCGCCAGTCACTATAGTCTCAAACGGCCCAATCCATACTTGGACCGTCTCAGCCTGACTTTCTTGCAGCCGCGCCTGTTGCTCATAGTATAGCTCTGCCATCTGGGCCGGCTGAGTTTGGGACGTTTCAGCCTGGCTCTTGCTTTGCGCCAGGGCATCTGTCATTGCTCGCTGAGACGGGGACAGCACATTCGAAGCAATGTTTTGCTCCAGGATGGATCGCCTCTGCTCTATAATCTGAACCTCCTGGTCCGGACTCTGTAAACTCTCGATGGGATAATTCCTTCCGCGTTGCTTCTCAAATCCCTCACTTTTCACACCTTTGCTTTTGAAAGCTGCATCCCGGGCCAACTCAACCTGGTCAGGTGCTATCTGCCGGCTCTCCAGCAAGACTTCTGCTTCTTCGCCAAAATTCATTTTGAATGAAGCTGGCGTTAGTTCGCTCAACACGGGCAGCAGGTTATCCCGCACGTTTTCTTTGTTCGACACAGCTTTGGCATAGAAGTCCTGTCGAAGGTCGGTTTCCTTTTGCCCTTGTTCGATATCGTCATTTGGCGTGTTGACGGTGCCGTCCGGCTCGATTTGAAAATTGCCGTAGGCAAGACCGTGTTCCAGCCGCCCGCCCAGCGGTGAACGCAGAACCGTCATTTGCTGCTGGCCGGGTGCAATATTCTCCGGCACATAGTAATATTGATAATCGGTGTACGGACGATTCTGTTCGGTCCGGATGAACTCATCAAGTTTGCGATTGACATCCTGCCTGATCTGTTCTGCCACCGCGGCGAATTCGCCCAGGCGCTTACCTTCCATGCCCTGTGCCCGTATGCGGATAGAGTGGTATCCAAGCCACACCAGCCCGCAAAGCGCCGCGAGGATTATCGCCGATAAAATAATAAGTCGCTTATACATCTGCCTCTTGTCAGCGTTTAGGGTATATGCTGTCCGCTATTTTTCACCCGTTAGTTTCATATTTGTAGCCTGCGCCGCGAACGGTCTTGATAATCTGGGGTTCTGCAGGGTTTCTCTCGATCTTGCCGCGCAGCTTGGCGATGTGCATATCCATAGTCCTGGTGCCCAGCTCAGTCATCGTCTCGTTCCAGACCTCTTTGTAGAGTTCTTCCCTACTGATGACTCGGTTCGGATTGGCGGCGAAGTACTGTATAATGGCCGCTTCTCGCTTGGTAATTTCCACCTCCTTTTCCCTGCGTTTTATTTTCAAGGCTGCAATATCGACATCCAAATCGCCGAATTTGAAGGTCTGCCCGACCGCCCGGGTTGGGTCTGTGCGCCGAAGCACGGCGTTGATCCTCGCCAGCAGCTCTTCGAGCGAAAACGGCTTGGTGATGTAGTCATCGGCGCCCAGGTTCAGACCGATTACCTTCTCTGTTTGCTGCCCCTTGGCGGTCAGCATGATAATAGGAGTCTGCAGACCGTCACGACGCCATTTTGAGCAAAGCTGTTCGCCGCTGATCTTCGGCAGCATCAAATCAAGCAGGATCAAGTCAAACTGCTCTTCGCAAACCGCTCGCTCGGCCTGGAGTCCATCCACAGCTTGGGTGGCTTTGAAGCTGTGAAACTCCAGGAAATCCATCAGCGCGGCTCGGATTTTCTCTTCGTCTTCAACGACTAATATGGATGCTTTCTGTTCCATAGTTACACCGTTTCCTTACCTAATATTATAGGCAAAATCCAGACGGAGGTTTCGTAAATGTTTTGTAAAAAAGCTCGTCCGATATTTTACGTCCATTTTACCGGCCTCTCAACTGCAACTATCGTATAATTTAAATAGTTCGAGAATCAATTTTATGACCTTTTTATAAGGAGGAAACGAAATGAAGTCGGTAAACAAGAAACGAAAATGGCTGCCCGTGTTTGTATCTCTTTTGGGAATCTGTCTGACGTTTTGCATTCAAAGCGATGCAACTGCGAATACTTCTGAAGAAGACGTTGCAAACATGCCAGTCAAAGAGATTACCATCTTCAAAGACGGTCATGCCTTCGTTCTGCATGAGGGAAAGATGCCGGTCGATGCTGATGGTAATGTCACGATCGATTACTTGCCCAGGCCGATCATCGGAACGTTCTGGGCTTATTCGGCAGACGCCAATGCCAAACTCACCGGTGTCGTATCTCACAAACGAGTCGTGTCGGTTAAAAGAACCGCCATGACTATCCCCGAACTCATCGAAGGAAACATTGGCGCTAAAGTCCGCATTGTCGAGGCGGGACTCGCCGCTTACGAGACGACAATTGTTGGAATTCCGACTCGAAGTACCGAGGAGCTCAGCAGTTCCGATCCGCCGGGAAGTTCGGAAAAGCTGCCGCAGCGAGGTGACATTGTGCTATTGAAGTTTGAAGGTGGAATCAAAGCGGTTCCAATCAACCGGATTCAGGAAGTGACTTTTCTCGATGAGCCGAAGCTGCAACTGGCCGGCGAACAGTTTCGCGATATGATGACCCTCAAGCTTGACTGGGACAGGCGCAAGCCTGAAGGGGATGTGGAAGTTGGCATGGTCTACGTCCAGCGGGGCATTCGCTGGATACCGAACTATCTGATCGACATCGACGGCAAGGGCAATTCCATCGTCAAGCTCCAGGCAACCATTATCAACGAGCTGGCCGATGTCGAGGATGTCAAAGCTCACCTTGTGATCGGCGTGCCGAAGTTCGCATTCGAAGACACGCCGGACCCGATATCGCTGCAGCAGACGGTGGCACAGCTCTCAAGACACTTTCGTCCCGACAGTCAGGCCGCCTACGCCTTTTCCAATATGATAATGACTCAGGCCGAAATGCCCGTGCGTCGTGTTGATGTCCCGGACAGTGGCGGCACGCTCGATCTCGGTCCTGATATTACCGGCTCCGGCAAAAATGAAGACCTGTATATTTTTACGCTCGAGCATGTAACGCTGAAGAAAGGTCAGCGGATGGTTATACCGGTGGCCGAATACGAGATAAAATACCAAGATGTTTTCGTGCTGGATCTTCCATTCGGGCCGCCGCCGGAGGTCCGGCACAATCTTAACAGCCAGCAGCAGGCCCAATTGGCGCAGCTTTACTATTCGCCGAAGGTGATGCACAAGGTACGCCTTGCCAATAACGCAAAATGCCCGTTAACCACAGCTCCGGCAATGATACTTCGTCAGGGCCGCATAATTGCACAGGGTATGATGACGTACACGCCAGTCGGCGCATCGAGCGACCTTGAACTAACGGCCGCCGTGGATATTGCCGTCGAGAAGCTCGACAAGGAAACAGAACGCATCCCAGATGCTGTCAAATGGGATGGCTATACCTACGCCCGGAGCAATCTGACCGGGACCATCACTCTGACAAACCGCCGCTCCGATACTGTCAGCCTGGAAATCCGCCGATCCATACTGGGACAAATCGACAGTGCAAGCCGTGAAGGTTCAATCGAGCACCTTGGCAGACACGAGGGCGGATGGATGGATCCGAACAGCCTGCCGTTTTGGTGGGGTTGGTACAATTGGCCGTACTGGTGGTACCACTTCAACGCCGTAGGCCGCGTGAGCTGGGAATGCGAGCTTGAGCCTGGAAAGACCGTCGAGCTGGAATACAACTGGCATTATTTCTGGCGCAGATAAGAAACAGAAACGAACCATTTATTGAAAGGAGCATTAAAATGAAAGATCCGACACGACTTCTATTTGCAGTCGCATTAACGGCCATTATGGCATCGGCTGCATGCGCCGACGTGCAGACAACAACCGGCACGATCTCAAAGGTCACGGTATATCGCGGCCAGGCCCTCGTGACCCGGACTGTCAGCGTTGATTTGCCGCCGGGCACTTTTGAGCTGATTGTTGGAAGCCTGCCGCCTGAGATTGTGCCCGAAAGCATCTACGCCCAGACGTTGGACGACACCAAAGTCCTGAGCGTCAGATATCGCCAGAAGGCGGTCAGGGAAGACACGCGCCAAGAGGTCAAACAGCTCGACGCTCAGATTGAGGATGTTAAATACAGAGTCAAATGCGCCGACAGGGATTATAAGCATTTCAGTCACTACGCAAAAATGTTCGACGAGCTTAAAGACTTCACCATTGCGGCCGCCAAGAGCGATCTCAACAGAGGCCTGCTGACGTTTGAGCCCATTGAGAAGCTTGCCCGCCTGATTGAGGACAAAGCCTTTGAATACCACAAACGTACGACGGAGCTTGAGGACAAGATGGCCGAACTGGGAAAGGAGCAGGAGCTACTTGATCGCAAGCGCAAGGAATTAGAGGCCGGCCACTCCCGGACCGAGCGAGAGGCCGTTCTGTTTATCAGCAGGGCCGGCGGCAAGAAGGTCACTATCGAGCTAAGTTACCTTGTCAATGGCGCCAACTGGCAGCAGCAGTACAACCTGCGAGCCAATCCGGACAAATCGAACGTCCTGATTGAGTACAACGCGGTCGTAAACCAGACCAGCGGCGAAGGCTGGAACGGCGTTGCTTTGAGCCTTTCCACTGCCGAGCCGACGATGGTTGCCGCCCCGCCGATTCTCGAACCTATGCTCGTTGGCCTTTCCAGTCCGACTTCTGTTCAACAGGCCGAACAGGTCTTCCTGGGTGCCGCCCAAGCCCGAGAGTACCAGAAGTCCCGAAGGGCCAATGTCAGAAAGGGCATAGCAGCCAATACCGAGCTAAACGAGCTGGCAATAAGCAACCAGGCATTCTTCTTCAACGCCCCCCAACGGGAATTAGAGCGATTCCAGCAGCAGATAGCCGAGATTTCCCGAACCGAGGGAATCAGTGTCACCTACGATCTGCCCGGCAAACTAACGCTGCCCAGCCGAAGCGACCAGCAGCTTGTCGGCATCGCTTCGATTACCGCAAAGGCCGATTTCACGCTCATTGCCACCCCCCTGCTGACCGACTATGTCTATCTGCAGGCGGATCTGCTTAACGACAGTGACACGGTTCTTCTGCCCGGACAGGCGAGTATGTTCCGCAGCGGCGAATTCGTCGGCAAAGGCCAATTGCCGCAGGTCACCATCGGCGAAAAATTCACGGCCGGTTTTGGTATCGATTCGCAGGTCCAGGTAGTCCACGAGCTTGAAGACAAAAAGACGCGCATCCAGGGCGGCAATCGCATCGATACCTATCACTACCGTATAGCCCTGAGCAACTACAAGAATACCTCGGTCGAGCTGCAGTTGCTGGATCGTCTGCCGTACACGGATGATGCATCGATCAAAATAGAGCTTGAAAAGACCGAACCCGAGTTGAGCAAGGACAGCGAATATCTGCGTACCGCTCGCAAGAAGGGTATCCTGCGCTGGGACCTGAAGCTGGCGCAGAATACGGTGGACCAGGATGCAACTATTGTGAAGTACAGCTTCACTATGGAGTATGACAGGAACATGCAAATCCAGCCTCGCCGGCCGGGCAGACCTCAATAGCTCACTTGCGGCTTATCAGCAAGAAGCCCGAACCGACGGTGTTGCTTTAAGCAGCTTTCGCCCAATCTTGATGTGTTTTGGCTAAATATAGATCGATTATTGTGCATTGAGGGACTGGCCTTTAGGTCAGTCCTTCGTTGCGCGCTCAGCCCCGTGGGCTTCGCCGTTGTCGGACTGGCCGCCGTTGGGGGATACTCATTCATTTTCGCCGCTGCCGACGATGGTGATCTCGCCGGTGGTGTCATCGATCCGCACTTGCATCTTGGCGGTTGAGCCATCGGGCTGTTTACTGACATACCAAAGCTGGCCCTCTCCGGTGATATAGAGATCCTCGTTGTCGCCCATGGATATTCTTTCGAGGCCTTCGACAACGGTGATCTCGCCGGTGGTGTCATCGATCTGCACTTGCATCTTGGCGGTTGAGCCGTCGGGCAGATTACTGACATACCAAAGCTGGCCCTCTCCCTTGATATAGATATTGTCGTGGTCGCCCATGGATATTTTTTCGAGGCCTTTCGAGCCTTCGGACTTGGCGTAGTCGCCCTTGAACGATTTGGTCATGGAGGCGGCTTTGCCGTGTTTGCCCGAGCCGGTATGCGCTTCATAGTAATCGTCGGAGGGCGCTTCCTCATCCCAATCCGAAACGTTGGCGTGCTGTGGATCAGGTTCGGCATCGACTGTGTGTGAGTCGGCCGGGTAATGGTCCGGTTCGGCGTTGGCGCCGAGGGACTGCTCGGGTTGGGGTTGGTTTTCAGGGTCCGAGGGACGAGCTGGGGTGGACTCTCCGGTGTCGGCGATGACGGGGCTTTCGATGGTGTTGGCCCGGTGGGCGCCGAGGCGAACCTGGCGGAT
>Ga0209427_10007023_pt1 | contig 12771 bp, 14 predicted proteins | sample DeeMarSWOR136_30_FD_187465 | JGI IMG/M metagenome (GOLD analysis project Ga0209427, IMG submission 187465) | Marine sediment microbial communities from White Oak River estuary, North Carolina - WOR-1-36_30 (SPAdes) (version 2) | ecosystem: Environmental > Aquatic > Marine > Intertidal zone >... | reverse complement strand
CAAAGTCTGGCACCCACACGGTCGCCTTGATGATCGACGGCGAGGTCGAGGACGAGACGACCGTCACCCTGAATCCCGACGAGTCAGAGACCGTCAGCTTCCAGGTCTCAGCCGCTGAGCAGGGATCCTACTCTGTAGAGGTTGATGGCCTCACCGGAAGCTACACAGTAACCGAGACCCCTGAGAAACCTTCGTTTGGGGATCGTATACCAGGATTCCCATACATGGCAATCATCCTAGGTCTGATGACTGGAATCTTCATCATCTGGCTGTTACAGCGACGACATTAACTCCTCCATCTTTTTTCTTGAAACCACTCAGATGCTGATTCTAGAAGCGTGAAGAAAGGGTAAGCCAACAGAAAACAGTGATGTATTATATAAAGAACCAGAATGGCTCACTGACTAGAACCTTCGTAATCAATGTAAGTTATGATGTTGTCTTTACCCTCATCAATCACAGTCTCACCTGCCCTGACTGTAATCACATTGTCCTTTGAGAAGGCATCCAACCAGACATGAGCGGAAGCGGATTTACCTTCTGAACCGGTGAACATCCGTCCATCAACATGGCCATCACTGTAAGGATCAGGCTTTTTTAAATTAAGCCCTTTCATGACATTGTTTTCAACGACATTGTCGATGGCCCATAAGTCGAGTGCTCCTGATTTTCTGCGACCAGATACTTGTATCCCATAATAGGCCTTACCCGATATGGCGTTGTCAGATACTTCGATTTCGTCGGATTTCCGGATGTGAATACCCACATGCCCATCCTTGAGATAAATCTCATTATTTTTTACCGAGCCCCCATGTAGTTTCTCTACGCCATCCCTGTCAATCGTTGGTCCGTATACTCCAATTCCAGAATAATTTGGCTTACTCAGTCTTACGACGTTGTCCTCGATGAGGATGTTGAAGTTTGGTCTAGGGAAAAGGAAGGCGCTTTGTGCAGCGATACCGAAGCCCGCGTCATGGCTATAAAATGGATAGCATCCATACACATCCGACTCGACAACATTATTTCTAATATAAATCTCAGCAGTATCGTAGTTGTCTTGGGCGCAAATCCCCCTTGCGTTCATGTTTCTAACCGTGTTTTTCTCTATGACAACTTTTCCAGAAGCATTCAGGACATTGATGCCAACTCCTATGTATGACTCATGGTTGAAAAGATCTGGGCGATATTCAGGTTCCTTCTCAGAAGGCCCTATAGGTATATAGCTTGCCAGCGGGCTGGCGGATCCATATGCAAAATCCAGATAGTTACCCCTTATCTCAACACCACCCATGAATCGTGTTCGCTTATGCATGTGCTCGAAGGGTGTGTCTATCCAGATACCTAACACTACGTCGCCGTATGAGCCGAAACTCCAACCTCTACCATATCCCGTGAATAAGGTAATCATGTTGTTCTTTATGTTCAGGCTGTTTCCGTACAATCCCAAGATGCAGGAACCGTTGAAATCAGTGAAATGTATGTTCTCAATTGTAACATTTGTACCTTCACCATCCACGCAGAAGATGTAGTCCCATTCCGTGAAGGGGAAGGTCCAACCTTTTTTGTATACTTTGGTCAGTGGAATGCCTTCTTTTCTTCCCTCGCCTTTTATCACAACACTTTTCCTGACCATTATTGAGGAAGTTCCAAGGTTGAACGTGCCTTTCATAATTACCTCTTCGTAGTTGTCAACGGCTTCCTGAATCGAAATGGCGTCTGTGGACGAGTCGTTAATGCCCTCTACGACGATTGTACTATGCCGTACTCTTTCCAATTGAGGTTTCCGTTGAATCATCACTTGTTTCGTGGTAGAAGGAGGAAAACTTTGTACTGATCTATCCCAGTTGAATTGAAAGATGTCTCTGCACCATCTCAGGGATCTTTCATCGTTTGCTGTGAATCCTCGGTAATCAAATATCCCCTCAGATGTCGGAAAGGCGATGGCACAGCCACCCTCAGATAGAAACATGAAAAAATCGGTTTCGTCTAGCATCCTCTGCTCGGTTAGGGGCATGCTCCTCGTTCGGGCTACTGCTTGGATCTTCTCAATAGACTCCATGTTCATGCGAGGGCCCAACACCATTCCCTTGTTCTCAATTATCTTGAACTGGACGCCTCGTTTGAGACTCTCGACGATGGACCTGAGGACTGTCAACGGAAACTGGTCGACCTGAAGCCAAACGTATTCCTCTGCTTCGTCGATGAGATTCTCAATAAAATGGAGAAAGTTCATCACATTGTCGTTGTAGACGCTGCTAGAGAGTTCCCCTATCCGCTTAACATAATCCCGCTCCAAGTGGTCGATCGAGTGTGTGATAAAATATTTACTGTTCCTAGAGAGGAATAGGAACTCCTCCAGTATTATTAGGATGGATTTACCGTAAGGACTCAGATTGTAAAATCCATCTATGTCTTTGTATGTCAATCCCACCTTACCCAGTCTTGAGACATGACGGCTGATCTCCTGAGTGGTGAGATGTAACTGCCTCGAGAGATCTGTGATCCTCATCGGCTTCTCCTTAAGGAGAAGGAGTACCCTGTGCCTGTAGTCGTTTGATATCTCGAATAGGAGGTCGTAGAATCTTTCCAAGACCTACACGTTATAGTAATGATCCTATTTAGGTAATATCAATATTATCCGAGTAGTACCACTCTTACGGAGACCTTATCACCTAAAATCTTCTTGATGCATTCGAAGGCAAACTTGAGTGGATCGGAAAAAGCTTGGATTGGGCGGGGCTTCTCAATAGAGATGGAATCAAAAAGATATGTTAAGAACATCTCCATCTCAGATGAGGCCCACGACCGGGTGCTCTTCGAGGGTAATATAGGCGAATTGGAAGAGCTCTCAATGGTCGACGAAACGGTGCTGGAAATCAGAGGCAGAAACGGTCTTCTCCGGGTTGACGTAACCATAGGGGAACTAGATAAGATGCTTTCCGATCTCCGCTCGAAGGATGCCTGAGCTCTGAGGTGGGGGCTATACAATACCAAGAAGGAAAGGAGAAGGGATAAAATGACAGATATAATAACAGACTGTTCAAACCCTAAACAAATTATAGAATCGATTGAAAAGTCATGGTTTGATCAATTTGCATTCTGGGGAACAGCACCGTCTCGAGAAGTATATGAAGACCAGTACTTGAAACGGGTTACACTATTCGCACCCGAGCGTGCCCAATTCAACTGTGTCCACCTTACGCAGTTCACGCCTGAAAATATACACATGAAAATCGAGGAGACAGTGGAATACTTCAAATCGAGAAGGCTACCAGTGCAGTGGAGCATTGGACCTTCCACACGACCTATCGACCTAGGAAAGCATCTCCAGGCTAAAGGATTCTCAAAAGTGTCTGGGGATATGCCCGGTATGGCTGTAGAACTAGAGTCGATGAACGAGGACTTTACTGAACCACCAGGCTTCACTATAAAACCCGTGGAAGACATTGAAACGCTTACGGACTGGATGCAAGCTGCGACTGAGGGATTCGGCTTGAAACAATCGAGCAGCGAGCTATTGTTTGATATCGAGTCCAAGTTAGGATTTGGCGAAGATCTGCCGAGGCGTAGTTATGTAGGATACCTTAATGGGAAGCCAGTTTCAAACTCGATGTTGTTGATGACCTCTGGCGTTGCAGGCCTTTTCGCAGTCTCAACCATACCGGAGGCAAGGAGAAGAGGCATAGGCACGTTGATTTCGCTGGTACCTTTGAAGGAGGCTCGTGAAAGAGGATACAGGGTGGGCGTCGTACACTCCTCTGAAATGGGTTACGGAGTTTATCAAAGACTCGGCTTTGTAGACTATTGTAAGATCGAGCTCTATCGATTGTACTTTGATGTTTAGACGGGAGTAGCTGTGGTAGTTGAATTGCATCTATAGGAGCCCCAGCTCCGAGGTGGGGAGCTATACAAGTACCAATAAAATGAGGAGGAAAAAAAATGAAAGTAGTAGCGGTGCATAAGTGGACGGAAGATACACACATCACCATGATCAAGGAGATGATCGAGGGCTTCACCGACCTCCTGGAGGGAACCGCGCCGGAGGGCATCAACCTCTGCTTCACCTGGCAGAGGCCAGACTACGGGGCCTTCTGCCTCTGGGACGTCCCCAGCGTGGAAGCCCTTGAGAAGTTCTTCAAGAAGTTCGGGCCGACGATGCTGAAGTACACCGAGTTCGTGCAGGTCTCTCAGGTATATCCGCCGTCCATGGAGTATGTCCTGAGCCTGTTCCAGGCCATAGTGGACATGTCCTCATAGCTGACATCAGCTAAATCCAACTTTTTTTTGGGGGGATACGTATGCATGCGCCTGCTGCTTGCATGTCATCGCTCAGGACTGAGATAGGGAGATGAGTTTATGAGTAAAAAAATAAAGAATTGTAATGACCCGAATCTAGCTAGGGCCTTAGAAACTAATTGGTACGGCGTTGTGGCTCAATGGGCCCTTAGGCCTCCTGGGGAGGTTTATAAGAATCGATCCTTTAAACGGGTGTTCACAGAATACCCAAGCACGAACTTCAACAGAGTTTTCCTAGCCCACCTGACTCCGGAAAACATGGAAGAAAAGATCAAGGAAAACATTGACTACTTCAAATCACGAAAGACGCCCTTTTCGTGGTGGGTCGGCCCAACTACCAAGCCCGCGGATTTGGGACTCCATCTTGAAGCCCATGGGCTATCCCATGAGTCTAAAGATCACAAAGACAGGCCATGCATGGCAATAGAACTCGACTCGTTGGATTGTAATATTCCCAAACCAATTGGCCTAGAGATAGAACTCGTAGAGAATACATCCACCCTTAACAAATGGGTCAAAGCCCTCATCTACGGTTTTGGAGGTGGAGGCATCGACAAACGCATCGCCCATTGGTTTGAAGCAGAGTTGAGGGTAGGCTTTGACTCGGATCTTAAGAGGTTCAGGTACCTGGGATATTTGGAGGGGAAACCCGTTTCGACATCACTCATGTATTTGGGCGAAGGAGTTGCTGGAATATACTGCGTGGCTACACTTCCAGAAGCGAGGAGGAGAGGCATCGGGACGGAGATGACACTGCACCTCTTGAAAACGGCTCGTGACATGGGTTACATGGTCGGAATACTGGGCTCTACGGATGCCGGTTATGGCGTCTATCGTAGAATCGGCTTTGAGGAGTACTGGAAGATAGGCGTCTACGAGTGGAATGAGTAGAATTGAAGAAAGCCAAAATACAAACGATCCAACCCGAATCCAGCAAGTTACTTATACCAGCCCTTGCCCTTGCACGCTACGCACCTCGTGGGGCGACGCTCGTCGCGGGAATATTAATGGTGGAAATAGGCGCGTCATTTGGCACGCCTGTAGGCATAACCAGCCAGCTGGGAACAATTCGTTCCATCGTAGCTACGATATCAGCTTTAACTATGGGGATCCTATCAGTCCGCTTTAGTTCGAGAATTCTGCTGAATACGGGAATTAGTATAGCTATGATATCGGCCTTGGGATGCATATTTTCCTCAAACTTTGGAATGATGTTCGTTTCTTACACTATGGGTGGGATTGCTTGGGCGATGATATATCCCATGACAATTGCGCTTGTAGGAGATCTTTTCACATTGGAGAAAAGGGCTGTCGTCATATCATGGGTTGCCGGCATCCCAGCAGTGATCACCGTCTTTGGTGCTCCCATCATCGGATACATTGGAGAATGGCGTCATGCATTCGCCATATTCGTCTTACCGATAGCACTTACATCTATGATACTTACCCTGTTCTCGGTGCCAGAAACTGAAGGAAAGGTAAAGGATGCCGATCTGCTGATTGGATTCAAGGCGGTCCTATCCAATAAATCGGCTATCGCGTGTTTAGTCGCTCAACTTATGTATTCCATGGCATGGATCGTTATTGTCATGCTGAGCTCCTCCTTTCTCAGGCAGCATCACTTGGTTTCAACCGGCTTGGCTTCCCTTAGCTATTCTGGGTTCGCATTAGCATGTTTTATCGGATTGCGCGTCGGCAGCAAGGCTGTTAACATGATTGGGAGAAAGCCATCCTCTGTCCTGCTCCTAGCAGCCTTCAGTTTTTTTTCAATCTTGTTCGTTCTGGTTCCAACAGCTACACTGGCCATCATTTTTGGAGTGACCACGAGTTTGTTTGCAGGCATGTTCCAAACCGCTTTGAATGCGTTAACGATGGAACAGTTGCCCGGTATTCGTGGCTCCCTGATGTCCCTCAGTTCTGCTTGCGCCAGAATTGGTTCTGCACTTTGCACAGGTATAGGCGGTGTCATTCTCCTCACATATGGATGGCTGGCGATGGGCTCATTATTCGGGATTATAGGGCTCCTCGCCAGTTTACTGTTATTCAACTTCGCTACAGACCCGACTATATCAAGTTGCTCAGGTTGAGGAAAAATGGAGAAACACACTAAAGTTCGAGTGGCGAAGGCTTATCCTAAGTGGCCTCTACTATCATCAATGGTTATCTCGAGCTTCGCCACCCATCCACCACTCATCATAACTGGGTTACTACTCATCGACATCGGGCTTAACTTTAGCCACCCGTGCGCGCGATCAGCATATGTTCTTGGGAGGCCTCTAGTCTCCTGTCTGGTTAAAATATGCTGCCGGGGAATGCCTTGAGCGTGGGAGAGCGTCGTCCGTCTCGCATGTTGATGCTGGCATCTTTTATGATCTCCAGTTTTGCAACACAGCCGCCGGGCCTCATATCTGGGCTGCTTCTGATAGAGATAGGCCTCACGTTTGGACTGCAGGTAGGTATAGCTGGTCAGATTCGGACGATGTCCTCTGTGGTCGGGGTGATCGTTTCTCTGCTTCTGGGAGCCCTCAGCGTCAGGTTCAGTTCTAGATCGTTGCTGCTAACGGGATTGCTGCTGCTTACTTTCTCGTCGGTTGGATGCTCCATCGCCTGGGACTTCACTTCGATGCTCGTCCTGTACTCGATGACCGGGTTGGCCACCTCGATCGTGCAACCTATGACAAACGCTCTCATAGGTAAACACTTTCCCCCCGAAGAGAGGTCGAAGGTTCTCGGCTGGAGCGCGGCGGGCACATCCATAGCCTATCTAGTGTGCTCACCGCTGGTCAGCTACATCTCAGGCCTAGCAGGTTGGAGGATGACGTTCATCGTCTTGATACCGCCCCTATCCCTGCTCGCGCTAGCAGCCACCTACATGGGTATACCACGAGCCTCGGAGGGCGAGATGACCGTAGATCCTCAGGGGTTACTCGCCGGGTTCAGGTCTATATTCTCAAACAGGTCAGCCGCATTTTGTCTCCTGGGTACGACGCTGACGTGGGCTTCTTTCATAGGCAGCTTGACCTACAGCGTCTCCTTCTTCAGGGAGACCTTTTCGATAGCCGTCGGATGGGCCTCCCTGATCCTGTCTGCGATGGCCCTGAGCAAGACGGTGGGACACATGCTGATCGGCTCTTTGGTGAACAGGTTTGGCAGAAAGAACGTCGTGGTGGCATCGGTCTCGTGTACGGCTCTTTTCACCGCGTCATACCTCGTGAGTGAAGCTCTCTGGCCGTCATTAGTGCTCGTGTGCGTAAGCTGCGTCTTGGCAGGTTTCATGCATACGTCCGTTGCCAGTCTAAACTTGGAGCAGATACCTGAGTTCCGAGGCTCGATGATGTCCCTCAGTACGGCTGCGATGATGATCGGAAGCGTCATTGGATCGGGGTTGGGAGGGCTTACATTGATGCTTCATGGCTACCGCAGTGTCGGAGCCATACTGGGACTGCTCGGAATGGCCTCCGGTATCGTATTTTACGTATTCGCAAAGGAGCCAACCGGTAAATAGCCCTACGATTATTCTGTCATAAACGTTATAGACTCAAAGGATCAGATGAAGTTCAGGGTTCTATTAGCTATCTAGTAGGATCCCAGCTCCTAGGTGGGGAGCTATACAATTACCAAGAGAGACGAGGAGGTTAAGGATAGAAGATGATAATTCTGGCGTATTTCAACTGGTCAGGAACACAGGAAGAACTCTCTGAGTATCTTGCTGAATCGAAGAAACACTGGGACACAGTTGAAGGCGTTACATACAAGGGATGCTATGTGACAACGAGTGCTTAGAACCGTGTTTCGATGTACGAGACAGGGAGCTTTGAAAACTGGATGGAAAACATGCCCCCAGGGTGGAGAGAGAAGATACCTCTCGCAAGTGTTGAGATACTGATTTGACAAGCTAGTTGTCTCTTTACTCTTTCTTTTCTAAGGCCACTCAGATGCTGATTCTCGAAGCATAAAGAATGTGGAGGGCTAGCTATCTAGACCTTAACATCTGGATGCTTATTTTTGGTTATGTCGTAAAGATACTCGAACGACTCCCACACAGACGAATCATTCCATATCTCTCTCCACTTATCAACGAGAGGCTTAACTTTCTCCCACATCAGCAATATGGAAAAGGGACTATGAAACTGCCATATGAATTCAGGTTCGACCAATCCGTCTTTCACCATTTTGCCTGCAGAATTGAACATGTTTCCTATTGCGAATAGTTTCGTTGTTGCTTCAGGGTTCATACGAGGACTGTATTTCTCGTTCCACTCCCTCGTAGTTTATGTAGTTTTGGTTGTATGCGGCATCGATCCAGTTACTTAGGAATTTATTTCGAGTCCATATGTTTGAGAACTGAGCTGAGACCCCTAGCATGCTTGCACGGATGCTGTTTCTCATTATTGTAATATAGTAGACTATACCTACAACTAGGCTCAAAGTCTGGATAGTACTCAACACTATCTGATACGTGATCTCAACCGTACTTGATCAAGTATAGAATTAAGTACGAAGTTAAGAAAAGAGTATGGGATTAGGGTATCAGTTCTGGGTGTTCGTCCATGTATTTCTTCAGAGCTTTGTAGAGATATTCTGTTTCACTCATCCACCGAGGCTCGTTAGTTTTCACTCTACCTTCTAACACGACAGATTCCATCTTCTCCCAAAAAAGCATCGTTACTCCACCTATCATTAATGCAATCAATCTGATGTTGAGGTATCCTTCCTTGACAAGCACCCCTATCCCTTCGTAGAACATAGCTACTTTCGAGACAGTAGCGGTGAACTTATCTCGATTTTTTATCCATCCATACTTCTCCCAGAAATCGTCGAAATCTTCCCACTCCCAGCTCATGACTTCTAAGAGTGCATTGACAACATCTTCATCAAATTTATTGTACGCGTTCATGAACAGCTGGACTTGTCTTGTCTCCAGTGCCTGCTCCTGTGCTTTACGTGTCAGTTCCTGTGATTGTAGTGTTAACTCTCGTGTTCTCTGTGAGTTCCTCATGATGATTAAATAGTAGGCAATACCCACGAGCAGACCCACGGTTTGGAGGGTGCTCAACACCATCTGGTAAGTGATCTCAACCATCTTGGATCAGACTAGCATTAGGTAGAAGTGAAGAAAAGAGTATGGGGAGTTTATGAATAATCAGGTATAGTTCTGCCCAACTTCTCTCTCTGAATTCTACGCCTCATTAATCGATTATCTAAGTCCCGAATGTCATCAGCACGGATATCCCTAAGCACATACACTAAGTCCTCAAAATACTCCATAAACATACCTTTCGGTGGATCTTCCCACTCGATCCTTAAACCATCGATGATATCCTCGTACTTGTCCCAGAGGCGAATCGGATAACCTGCCATCAAATCGTAGATCAAATGCATGCCGACTGAACCATGCTTCGCCAAAACACCCATCTGTTCATATATTTCGAATATCGACATGAATTTCAACCATTCCTCTGGGTTCGACTCGGGACCATACTTCCGCATGAAGTCCTCGTAATCCCTCCAGCTCCAATCATAATATATCTCGTTCCATACGTTTCGTAGACGTGCACGCCTGTCATTGAACTGCATGAACAGCTCAGTCTGTCTGGTCTCCAGTTGCTGTTGCTGGTTCCTCTGGGCATTCCTCACTGTAAGGACGTAGTAGCTGAATCCCGCTATTACTCCGAAGATAGCCACAAGGTCTCTGATAACAGATAACTCAATCATTCTAGATCGTACTGGATTAGGTCGAAGTGAAGAAAAGAGTATGGGAAACAAGAGAACTATTGGATAACCTGTTTTTTCCAATTTACTCAGAGATGAAGATTCTAGTTATCCTTGATACATTCCCACGTCGTATTGTTTTTTATAGTAACTTGTGAATTAAACACATAGGCGGAACAATTTGCCTATAGATCCTGATTTCCAGAAGAACAGGGAAAAAGTCGGGAAAGAGGAAGGCGTAGCAAATTGGGGTCCCATAGATCCACCTGAGAAGCTCGGTATACGTGGAACCTACGTAGCGGTTGACTGGGATATCTGCACTGGATGCGGAACATGTATTGAGGTCTGTCCAGCGAAGCTATACGAATGGGTGGATACTTCCGGCCATCCGACCTCGGATAAGAAGGCGTTTCCCGCCAGAGAATCAGATTGCATACAATGCTTTCAATGCGATAAAAGATGTCCAGTCCAAGCGATAAGAGTCATCTTCTGGCCAAGTAGATGTCTGGTGGCGATGTCATATCTGTTTATGGCCCAGATGATGTTTGGATTGGGATATGGAATCTTCATGGGGCCATACTTGGGACTAAGAATCCCGCTGTTTGTCGGATGGGTTATCGTGCCTATTGGTTTTTTCTTCATGGCCTCTCCAGGGATATACTTCCCGAAAAAGGGTATACCGCAGGAAGGTAAGACCACCATGGATACCACAGTTCTCGTTGACAGCGGAACCTATGGTATAGTTCGACATCCGCAATTTCTAGGCGTTGTCATGTTGATGTCCGCCTCTATTCTGATCTCCCAGCATTGGTTGAGCGCAGTTGTCGGTATTCTGACATTAGTTTGGGGTTACTCTATTTACTTGCCGAAGGAGGAAGAAGGTCTTATCATAAGGTTTGGCGATGACTACAAACGTTATATGGAAAGGGTACCAGGATTGAATCCGTTAGTGGGAGTCATAAGGCTGCTACGTCGAAAAAAAAAGAAATAAGATTTGATGGATAGAAGGAAATGAAGTTGAAGAAAATAAAAGGTAGGAAAACATGTCTCTTATACCCGCTTTTAAGTTAGGCTTATGGAACGCCTGGATCTTTGAGCTTCTTGGTCTTTTGATTGGTCTTGTATCTTGGACTTTCATTGGTAAAAAAGCAATGAAGAAGTTCAGGACTGTGCCTAATGTACCGAAAACTAGAGCTGAGGAGATCTCAGATAAAATATATCTCCCTCTTACAATAGCCAGTATGGTCTACAGTATCTTCCTGCCAATAAACTGGGCACATTATGGTTTACTGTGGGTCTTGTGATATGGGTCCTGTCTATGGTTATAGGTCTCATGACTTTTGTCTCCTTTGGCACTACGCCACTTGATGAATTAGTCACCAAAGGGATCTACCGGATTACTAGAAATCCTGCATGTTTGTCAGGGTATATGGCTGATGTGGGCATAGGCATAGCTTGTGCTTCTTGGATTTTTCTGTTATATGCGGTGGTGGAGATGACCCTGATGCATATTTCGATAGGAGCTGAAGAACGCTTCCTTTTAGAAAAATATGGGGATGTATATCGGGAATATTTGAATAGGACTCCAAGATGGATTGGAATACCGAAATCAAGAAAAAGTGATTAGTATGCCACTTCTACTAGGATTCATCACTTTATACTGTGCGTGAGGAAAAACGCAGAAAAAGACAAGCCTCATGCTCTCGGATGTCTGTAAATGCAGGCAAATATGTCAACCTTTCTTGAAACCACTCAGATGCTGATACCGGTGAAAAAGAGTTGGGGTCAGCGTTGTATCTAATGGCTGGAATTGATGATCCAATTGCCTCTGTGTATTCCTAGGCTACTTTTTCAACTATGAGGAGAAAGTCCACATAGGTGGCTGGCATGGGAGTAACGTTCGGGATTATCGCCACGACCTCGCCCTCCAACCTGTTCAGGAACTGCTCCAATCTATGTTGGTCTCTCGTCATCTTGATATCGAATCGGTAAACTCTGTAACTCATTCTCGTCTTCTCACCTCTTGTTATCCAATCACGTGCTCGCATGAATATAACCACTCCTCATGTGAGATATTGGTAAGATAAGATAGAATACGATAAACAATAATGGGTCTATCCAAAACGTTACAGACTCAAAGGATTATGACATTCAAGGTTCTACTATCTAATAGGATCCCAGCTCCTCGGAATGATTACGCTAATTCAGGAATAATTCTTAACGTCTCTCGGAGAAAATATTAGAAAAAATATTCCCCTAAAAAAATTAACGGGAAAACCGGAAAAACAGCCCCTCCCGTGAAAAGGGGAAGGGAAACACACTCCCAGGAATATGAGGGGGGAGGGGGGGGTCATGCGGATCGTGTATGAAAAACACTCCAACAAGTGAAAGGAGTTAGAAAACACCCCCTTTACGGAACGATTCCTACCAAAAGGGGCGCGTATTCCTACCAAAAGGAGCGCGTATTCCTACCAAAAACCCGGAACACACAAACCACACCAGCACAGACCACCATGTAAAAAAAAGGCAAGCCCACAAGCCAAAGTAAAGAGGAGGAGGGATCGAAAAACACCCCTGCCCGAAGAGATCAGGCAACAGACATGCAAACGCGCTTCAACACCATACCAAAAAGGGTACAAAAAATATCCATGAAAAGTGATTTCAGGACCGCTCTCACCGAAAGGAACCGGAAAAAAGACCTGAGTGATAGAGGGGGGAGGGGGGGTCATACGGATCGTGTATGAAAACAGCCCCATACACCGG
>Ga0209427_10007022_pt1 | contig 12771 bp, 7 predicted proteins | sample DeeMarSWOR136_30_FD_187465 | JGI IMG/M metagenome (GOLD analysis project Ga0209427, IMG submission 187465) | Marine sediment microbial communities from White Oak River estuary, North Carolina - WOR-1-36_30 (SPAdes) (version 2) | ecosystem: Environmental > Aquatic > Marine > Intertidal zone >... | reverse complement strand
AGTTCAATGGCGGCCTTTGGATTTTTAATAACAGGCCCACGAGCTGGGACCAGGATATCAGGATTTTGATTGCTTACTTTACGCAAACTTTTTATCAGTTCACCGAGCCTTCCGGCGTATCCATGATAGCCTCCTATCTTTGCATCGTGCACAGCATCCTGCAAACTGTACAAATCGAATAGCTGCCCATCTCCATAGATAATATCACCAACAAAACCATACCTGACACCATCGGCGTCTACAAAATATGAAACAGCACCTCTCGTATATCCCGGTGTATCAAGAACCTTTATCGAAAAATTCTGCCAGTTGTGAGTTTCTCCTTCATTAACCTTATGACCGACTCTTAAAGGCACGATAGGTATTTTTGTGGTTTGCTGATGATAATCATGGAACCTTGCTTTAATAAAAGACGTCCAAAATTCGTCAGCTTTTGAAAAGCTGTCCGCCTCTTTTGCAGGTACAATAGACACAGCATCATTGCCGACCAGCTCCCGACCTGACCAAACCACATCCCGCCGGTTATGTGTGAAAAAGACCATGTCCGCCTTTTGCAGGTTTCCGCCAGGATCGCCATAGATTACCAGCGTTCTTCCATCCTTCTTAATAAATACACCATTTGTGGAATTCTGACAAATCGTAACATGCGGACTTAATTGAACGACATTTTCAGGATGAGACTCGGTTGTAAAGATGAGAACTAAAAATAATATTATAAGGTTTAGAATCCTGCATTTCATAGCAATACTTACACTCCTATTCTTTTGCGTTTAACCACAAGTCAATGGGTTTTTTTACTCCCTTAGGTTGAAAGGGCAATTCAATTTTCCGACCTTCTCCTGCGGATTTGTAGCCGGCATAGAGAACTTCCTGAACAATTCGGCCGTCTTCTCCGGTAGCCTGCGGCTGTTCTTTGCCGCGTACGCATCGGGCAAAATGATACATCTCCTGCGGAAAGCCGTAATTCCACAACTCTTCATACACGGGCCAAGTCCACCCTTTTGTCGTAGGGGCTTTTTCGACAGCATAACCATAACCATATTCGCTATACGTAGGCAGTGCATTGCCCATATGCAAGTCAGCGTAAGTGACTCCGCCTTCACCGTAAACTTCAATCCTGTCTTCCATACCGCCACGCCGGGCCCAACTATCCTCAATCAAACCTACGGCACCATTGGCAAACTCGATGATACAAATAGAATTATCCTCGCCTTTGGTCTTATCAGCATGCACATGGGTAGCCATCTGGCAGTAGACATTTTTAATCTCAGGCCGGCCAAAAAACCAGTAACAAAAAGCAATGCCGTGACAGCCCATATCCATAAATACGCCGCCACCGGACAGATTTGCATCCCAGAACCATGGCGCATGCGGTCCAAAATGCTTCTCGCTCTGTTTTACCATATATACTTTCCCGAATGCGCCCTGATCCGCCATCTCTTTGGCCTTGACATATTTCGGCGTAAAGAATAATTCCTCAGCATACATCAGGAGCACGCCTTTTTGTTTGCACGTCTGAATCATCAGGTCCGCCTCTTCCAGTGTCATACACAAGGGTTTTTCACAGACAACATGTTTGCCGGCGTTGGCGATATCGATAGTCATTTGCGCATGCAGGTAATTTGGTGCAGTAATAGTGACCATCTCTATGTCATCTTCGGCCAGCATCTTTTTATAGTCTGTAAAGACCCGCGGAATACCATATTTCTTTGCCAGTTTCTCGGCATTGCCCGGTGTGGGCGAGGCAACGGCAACGACCTCGGCCTCATCAGGCATAATCCGGAAAGATTCGGCATGAATATCCGCCTCGAACTGCGAGCCAATTATACCAACTTTAACTCTGCCATTATTCGACATAACTAATTGACCTCCTGATACCCAACGTCTTATATCTTATCCGGTTATTATTTTAACATCATTTACCTTTTGGCGTCGACCATGAAAAAGGCTTCGGTGCGTCCTTGAAAGGTAACTTGTCAAAACGTTTACCGCTGGCGGGTACTTTTGCGAAAAATATCTTGTCAGCAAAGTCAACCAAAGTGCGCCAATCGTCCTTATTTTGGGAATGGCCACCCTTTCGGTAATAGATACCAAGTTTATCGCCGGCACCTAAAAAATCGAATACCGGCTTTGCCCCGCGGTGGGACTGCTGTGTGCCGTAAGGATTGGCCCACAGGTCGCCAAGTGCATCAACGGAAATCAGTGTCCTCGGAGCAATGAGCGTTTTTAGAAAATGCTGGTCGAATGGAAGCTTAGTCTCTTTACCAGCGAAATCCCGAAAGCGCGGGTGAAACCAATACGAAAATCTTCTCGGGTTCGTTATTTGTTCCAAAGATTCGGCATTTTCTCCCTCGAAGCGATAACAACCCGCCCCGCCACAGCCGGAGCCATTCGGCGCTACCAGAGCAATTCTCTCGTCAAGGGCCCCTGCCAGCAGCGCCGTTTTACCGCCGCGCGAATGGCCGGTAAAAGCTATTCGTTTTCCGTCGACGACATCCAAAGTCAGAAGGTAATCTATGACTCGCATCCCTCCCCACGCCCATACGGCCAACGTAGCCCAATCGTAATCGGGGTAAGCCTGCTGTGCCGGTCCCACGGCGGCTTTTCTATCCGGGGCCAAGTCAGTACGGTTATAATCTGCAACAATATATCCACGTTCTATGATTTCCTCTGCTATAGGTACTTTAAAAATATCGCTGTCATTTTTCAGGATGACCGGAAAAGGTCCCTTACCTTTTGGGATAATTATACCGACATTTACCTTTATCTTCCTGCCGGGCCCCATGGAGAGGAGGAGGTGTTTTTTTGTGGCACCGCCATCATAAACAGTTTCAGACGATAATACTTTAGCAGTAACATTTTTAGGCGCCGGAGGTAAATGACCATACTGATAGTAAAGCATCATCGCTTTAATTTCCTTACGTCGTTTTGTCCAATCCGCCTTGCTTTTGACGCGTTTACCATTGTTCATAAGGAAAGGGTCCGGCAGTTTCCTGATATCAGGCAGCTCATCCACTTTAGGCATCTTGAAAGCAGGGTCAAGACTGCTACTCGTGCAGGCAATCATACCCAGCAAAGGCAGTACTAACACAAGGCCTTCCATCTGGTTCAATATTGCCTCAAAGAAAGGGCTAATCATTATTATTCCTCCATATCAATCCGGAAAAATCCAATTGTCGCCTGCCACTCAATATAAGCTTAACCGTGGCTCTTTCATTTTCCTGGATTAGAATATCAAATCGAACTCATAAATACAACCGCATTGTATCTTTTCTATCAACCGGCCTTAAAACACGATACACAGCAAATAAATTGTGGTGGTTGACAATATTACCAAAATATGATATACTGATTTTTTCAGTATTTGTAGTCACTTATCGCAAATAGATAGTAATTTAAGTGTTTTTTTACAACTCTTGCCGGTCAATGAAGGTCGGCAGCTTTTATAGAGGCGGGTTTACTTCGATGACAATGAGACAATTTACTTCGAGAAGTATCATAATTACATTAGTTCTGTTTATACCCGTGCAATATGTCCAGGCCAGCGGTTCGATTACCGGCCAGGGAAGGTTTGAGAAGATTACCGGCAATCCTGCTATGGGATATAAATACCTGTATGAATGGGACCTGTTCCTTTCACCGAGTGACAATTCCATGGTCGGGCCTTTTCGCCGTCTCGGATCACCACCGGGAGAACCACCCACCGGCGACGGCTACTATCGAATTGACAATCTTCCCGCAGGCACTTATTCGGTCTACGTGAACCAGCCGGATTTCTTTGCTTCGCCCAAGATGGTGCCAAACGTCCAGATTGTGGACGGCCAACAGACAACGGTAAACGTAGACCTTGACGTGGACTATTCAAGTTACTTTAGAGATACCGGTAATCAACAATGGACCGACTGGCAATGGGAGTGGTACCAGACATTTCTGGCAACGGGTACGTCCGTACGCGGCGTCTCATGGGTAATGGCAGGAGCGGGATTATATAAGGACAAGCGAGGGGAAATAAGCATTCTCGAAGACAATGGTGATTCCGACGTTAGAAACTGGACACTTGTGGCCACCAAGGAACAGCAAAGTCTCGGTAACGATACCGACATTTGGCTGAGATGGCCGTCCGGTCAAATAAAGCTTACACCGGGAAAGTATTATGCCGTAAAAATCTGGATCCAGGACGGTTGCGCAGTTTATAAGCGGGACAAAGACGGCAGCAGTTATCCCCACGGCAGGGCATACGACATCAACGGCAATCCACGGAACTTCGACCTTACTGTTACCGTTTTTGTAGACCGCAACAATCAGAGTGTAACCCATACCCTGCTCACTCCGAAACCGAGCCAATTAGGAACGAGTGACGCTCGTTGGGGACAAACCTTCGTAGCCACAGGCACTTCGTTACTGGCTTCGGACTTATTCGCAGCAAGCGGGGACACAAATTTCGACCTCACCTGGAAAATTCGACAGGGCGGCCCGAATGGTGCTCAAATCGGCCCTACCAAAGAAATATCAGGTGCGTGGTTTGCCCCCGGCACATACCTTCTCGGGGTAAGCTATAATCCGAACGATGTTCCGCTGGTTCCGGGCCAGACATACTGTATAGAGGTAACCGACACTATGAACTTTACACCGTACATTCAGAAACCTGGGAACAGCTACTCTGATGGTCGTGCATATCGCAACGGCGCAGCAACAGATGATGACTTAGTTATGACTATTATGGAATATGCACCGTCACAACAACCCAAGGATGCGGATATGGACGATGATGGGAAGGTGACCTTCACAGATTATTGTACACTCGCCAATGAATGGTCGCAGGGTGAATCACCGGCCGACATTGCCCCCCCACCATTTGGTGATGATAAGGTGGATAATAAAGACCTGGGCCTTTTCACCGAAAACTGGCTGACGGCAACAACAATACCGCCACTGCCGGGCCAGGCGAGTAATCCATACCCACCCCTTGGGGGAGCAGGCATCTCGACAACCGCTGATTTGAGCTGGACTCCCGGTTCTGATGCAACATCGCACGATGTTTACTTCGGCAAAAGCAGCCCCGGCACGTTCCGGGGTAACCAGACTGCGGCCATATTTGACCCTGGCACAATGGATCCGAGTACTATATACTACTGGCGTATCGATTCGGTCAACGGCTGGGGCAAAACCGAAGGGCAGGTGTGGAGCTTTTCGACAGAAGTGCCTCCACCACCATAAATAGTTTGTTGCAATCCCATGCCTACGACAAGAATCGGAACATGGCGTGCTCCTTTTATCTTTGGAACAACTAAAACCGCAAGATTCGATGAGGAGACATAACAATGTTGCGAGAAAAAGGCCTGATATTTGGACTGATTCTTCCGGTTCTGATTTGTTCTTATTCCTATTGCGCTCAAGAGAGCAGGAATAAGAGATTAAGCGGTTCTCTTCCTGATGTAAAACATTTTCAGAATACAAATACCGTACCAAAGTGCGAAGTGTTTGAGATTACCTTCAAACACGAAAACAAATATGAAAATCCCTTCTTCGACGTCACTATCGATGTTATCTTTACTTCTCCATCGAAAAAGCAGATAAAGGTTGGAGGATTTCACTACGGCTGCTCGACCGGGCCAACAATCCACATGCGCAAGATCCGTACAGGCAGTGGGGAGCGCCGGCAGATAACTTATGACTTCGAGAAGCGGGATTTGTGGAAGGCACGATTCGCCCCTTCAGAGGTCGGCAAATGGAAATACAGTTTCACTTTTGTAAATACAAAAGGACAAAAGACATCCGGTCAAGGGAATTTTCTCTGTGTTAAAGGTCGAAGACCGAGCAAAGGATTCGTCCGGGTCCATCCGACAAATCCTTTTCGATTCGTGTTTGATGATGGTAGTCCATATTTCCCAATAGGGCTTCAGGACTGCTGGGGCGATAATTCAGGTACCGGCTCGATCCTTGACCAGTGCTCGATGGAGGGACCTTTCCGCACGGACCTAAAAGACCCGCCACCGCTGCCACCAGGACCGATGTTTGTGCGCGGGCCATCGGCCAATCCACAAAATGCCGATGTTTACTTCCGGTATTTCTCACGGTGTGGATTCAACCTGTATCGCTTCTCACAACAAAATTGTTCCTATAGATTATATCGCGACCTGGACAACTATCTTGTGCAGGAAGGTGTTATGACGGATGAACTTCTTTGCCATGCCCGAAAGTATGGCTTCAGTATTTTCTACGGGATTTTCGGCTTCGGAAAGGTCTTTAACGACGAACCACATAATGAAACAGCAATGTCGAAAGTAAAAAGATTCATCAAATATAGCGTTGACCGATGGGGAGCATACGTGGATTTCTGGGAATTTCTAAATGAACAAAATGCTGATGACCGCTGGTATGAAATCATGATTCCTTATCTTAAGTCTATCGACCCATACCATCATCCTATCACAACGAGCTGGGAACGGCCACATTTGAACGGCATCGAAATCAATGCCCCGCATTGGTATCAACGGGAGAATGAACTCGAATCCGATATTGCCACAACCTCAAGAGCACAAAACTGGAAGAAACATAACAAGCCGGTTATCGTCGGAGAACAAGGTAATCATGTTGACCGACAAAAACGGCCTCTTGGAGTTGGCGGCGTATGGGATTACCGCTCGGCGGTCAGGATGCGCATTCGAAACTGGACGGCCCTTTTTAACGAAATTGCTTTCATCTTCTGGAACACAAGCTACGCCAGAGATGGTCACTTTATGAACATCTGGCTCGGTCCGAAAGAAAGGGAATATGTAAGAGCGATGCAGGATTTTGCGTATCGCCTTGACAGGGACGTTCGGATGGCTGATGTTAAAGTCTCCCATCCACATGATGTTCGGGCCTACGGCCTGGCTTCGAAAGAACGCACCGGTATTTATTTACATCATTTCAGTAACCACACGAAACCAATTAAGGGTGTGAAGGTCACTCTGGACGTACCCAAAAAAGCGAAAGGATACTGGTACTCGCCCGAAAACGCCGCGATTCTCGGAACCTTTGACGCATCAGCAGGACCAGGAACTTTCGAAGCTCCCGAATTCACCGTCGACCTTGCACTTCTTATCACGCGGGACGGTCCTCCGGATATTGACAAAGACGGCAAAGCTAATAATCTTGACCCGGACGACGATGGAGATGGCGTCCCCGATAAAAAAGATGCTTTCCCCCTGGAGCCGGAAGAGTGGCAGGACAAAGACAACGACTGGATTGGTGATAACCTCGATGCCGATGATGATGGTGACGGTGTCGGAGATGACCTGAACAAAAACGGTACTCCCGATTGCGAGGAATTAGACTTTGACGGCGACGGCGTAGACAGGGCGAAATCCATACCCTGGGACGTGTTTCCGTTGAATCCAAATGAATCACAGGACACCGATGGCGATGGCATTGGCGATAATGCCGATACCGATGACGACAACGACGGATGGAGTGATGAAGAAGAGAAGAAACACCGAACCAATCCTTTAGATAAACTTAGCTTCCCAACTTAAGACTTGTAATTATCCGTAGTAATGTTTAATATATAACCAACTTCTTTAACAAATAACCGGAGATAAGAAAATGATAAATACAATCTCATCCAGACAGTTTGTGTTAAAATCTATCACATGCACGGTGTTTATTATCTCGGCGATCTTATTGAACTTTCCATCTTTTAGCCCAAAAGATGCCCATGCCGGGGGTGTGATTCCAACAGAAGCATCGACACCCGGAAAAGCAGGACTCGCCTCCCTCTATCCGGGCGACGAGGGCATCGAGCGGGACCCACGCGTCTTATTTGTCGATGACTTCGAGACAGGAGCACTCGAAGATATCGGGTCGCGCTGGGGAAATATCTCAAAGAAGGAAAACTTCAAACTCTCGGAGGATATTCATACCAACTCACCCGGTAACAGGTCGATTCACATATCGAAAAATGGTCACCTCTTCACCCATACTAAGGGCGTCGATACCCTGTACGCTCGCTTCTACGTCAAGTTCCACGAAAAAACCGGTTACATCCACCACTTCGTTCACCTCGTCGCGGACCGCACACCGACACCCTGGCCCAAGGGAGGAGCCGGCGAAACACCACCCGGCGACGCCAAGTTCTCAACCGGCATTGAGCCTACAGGACAGTGGGGTAAGTTCCCTCCCCCGGGTATATGGAACTTCTATACCTACTGGCACGAAATGAAGACAAAGTGGGGCTCCGTTTTTACCGGCAAAGAAGAGCAGATTCAACCGGGACGATGGTATTGTGTAGAGGCGATGCTCAAAGCTAATTCCACTCCCGACAAGGCAGACGGTGAGCAGGCCTTTTGGGTTGACGGAAAACTATTCGGTAGATTCCCCGGCTTCCGCTGGCGTACGACCGACAAGCTCAAAATCAACAGCTTCTGGCTTCTTTTTTATAATACCGACCAGCCCGCCCGCCACAACAAGGACCCTCATCCCGAAAGCCGCGTCATGGAGGTATGGTTCGATGATATCGTTATCGCCACCGAGTACATCGGACCTGTCTACGGCAGCCCAAAAAACGGCAAGAAGAAAGCTACGCCTTCGAAGAGCGCCCTATTGACGCCGGGTTTGCTTTTGCCCGAGCCTGGAGAGGTCGTTTTCTCACAAAAATTCGATGACGTTGCAGGAAACTTTAAAGGAGGCAGCGTGAATGAAGGAGGAACAGGTGGTTCCAAAGCATACGCATTTGGGCCTAAAGGCGCGTGGAACTGGGATACTTTCTCGGCGCCGGTCAGGGAATCAACGACGATAAGATTCAAGCTCAAACCGCTCTGCGATGTCGATGAGTTAACAGTCATGGTCTGGTCAAAGAAGCATAAGGACAACTGCCGGTACAGAATCGGCGGGTTCAGGAAAGGCCAGTGGAGGAATGTCGAGTTCCGGGCAATAGAAGTTCGCGTCGGCTGGGATATGAAAGGGCCGAGCCTTGAGGAAGATATTCTCGACAACATCAAGCTCATCTTCGAGGGAAACGAACAAGACAAGATGCTTTTGGATGATTTTGAGATTCTCAGGTAGCGGTGTCTCTACAAACGAAATGGCTAAACAGCTAACTCAACATTCCTGTAAACTGGCGTGTCCTGGGGCCTTTTTGTCAAGTGTATAGGCAGGTTTGGAGGCCATGCGTGTTGAAACTGAGCCCCCTATTGTGGTATTATTGACAATGTGGCGTGCAGGAGTACCGATCATGAGCTTAAATGGCAAATACCAGTCGATATCATTTTTTAGTTGAGCCAGGAGGCAGTCATGAGATCACTCGCAAGATATCCGAATCAATTACGAAGCGCGTGCATACAGACTTTAGGTTCTACGCAATCAGGCCTCGGGGCTTTGCTCATTAGCGGTCTGGCGTTCCTGTCACTGACTTTGTTGGCTGCCGGCACAGTGAGAGGTACGAGCGAAAAGGGTGTGCCGTCCAAGCGGGTGACTGTCGCAGTCTTGTGGTTCGAGGACAGAACCGGCGACCCGCAGTCGGCACACTGGCGCTATGGCTTCAAGAGATTGCTGACAGACCAACTGAAACAAATAAGTGCAATCAGGCCGCGTGGCGGTGTCGAGTTCGCGCGCCACCATCTTGGGCTAAGAAAGGGCGCGCCGCTCGACGCATCGCAAGCGAGGAAGATGGGCGAACTCATTGAGGCGCAGCGAGTCATTTGGGGCAACTACCAACGCCACGCCGACAAATGGCAGGTAAGTGCATATATCCTGAACGTAGCCAGCGGTCTACCATCGGACGAGCTGAGCGCATCATCAGCGGACTGGTTTGAGCTGCGCGACACATTGATCGAGCAGATTCTCAAAGAACTATGTGTCATACCATCTAAGAAGGAGCGGCAGGAGATGGCTCGCCGATGGACCACCTCGCCCGCGGCTCTGGAGTGGTACAGCAAGGCGATTGCACTACAAGAGGAGCAAAAACCGCTATTGGAACAAGAGCGGATCGCCCACAAGGCAATCGAATCAGACCCGCAATTCGTTAAGGCTTATGGAGCTGTGGCAGCGACACTTTTCAGTCAAGGAAAGCTCGCACAGGCAGAGCAATTTGCTCGTCAAGCCTTGAAGATAAGGCCTGACTGCGCTTACGCGCACATCGTCTTGGGAATCTCGCTGCTCCATCAGGGCAAACCCGCAGAGGCGGAACAGAAACTCCGCGAGGCCCATCGTCTCGAACCTGACGAGGTGGAAACGCTCATCTCGCTGGGCGAGTTCTATGCAAACCAGCAAAAGTGGGATGAGGCGATTACTTTTCTGGGCAAGGCCAAGCTTCTGGACCCTATGAGTGCAAAGATACACGCTGCTCTGGGATTGACCTACGCTTACAAGCGCGACCGAAACAAAGCAATAGTAGAACTCAAGGAAGCGGAGCGACTCGATACTGAAGGCTGGGCAGAGATCGCCCTCGGCCAAGCCTACGCTCGACTGGGCGAGATACCACTGGCGGTAGAGCATTACGAGAAGATCGTAACGCTGTATAAGAATACAGGTGTGAACCCGAAAATGGTTGCGGATTTTGAGGAAAGGGCCCGGCAGCTTAAGGCAAGACTTTCGCCGACCACCATTGAGGCTTCCATGCCAAAGGTTTACACTGAGCAGGCCCTGCAGACCGCGCTAAGAGAGAGACTAACAGAGAATGAGCTGGAGATGGTTGTCAATCCGTTGGCCAGCAGTTCAGAGATAAAACGATGGGCTCAGCAGCTGGCCGAAGGCGCCGGCAGCGACCTGGACAAGGCAAAGGTGCTTTTTGACAGCCTGAAACGACGCCTTCAACCCGGAGGCGGACGCGGCGCGCGCACAGCACGAGAGGTGTTCGCCGCCTGGAGTGACCCCAACGAATCATTTACTTGTCAGGAGTATGCCAAACTCTACGTTGCGCTGGCGCGAGATGTGGGGATCAAGGCATTTTACGCGCATATAGACAAGGACTACAGGGGGAAAAATATGAGTCACGACTGCGCCGTCGTTTTTGTGGATGGCAGAGCTCTGCTTGTGGATGTCACTTTCTACTGGTTCGGCGTGCCCCACAAAGAGTATGTGATCCTGGACGATGTGCAGGCTGTCGCACATCATCTCTTTCAGCATAGACGCACCGGCCGGAATGTATCGCGGTGTCGATTGGCTGCGAAGCTGCATCCCGATTTCGCGTGGGGCCAACTTGCCCTGGTAAGCGCGCTATGCAAGGCAGAGAAGTGGGAAGAGGCCCGCAAGGCCCTGGAGGTTGCCGCAGGGCTTGAACCTGAGCACTGGGGCATCTATCTGATGCAAGGTGTGTTGGCGAACCGTGACGACAATTTGGAGGCAGCAGTCAGTTATTTCCGCAAGGCGTTGAACTTGAATCCTGAGGATGCCGACAGCCACTATTACCTTGGTTCGACCCTGCTGCGCCAAGTCAAGCTGCAAGAGGCCCGTGAGCAGTACCGGGCGTGCCTGCGATACAAGCCGGAGCCTGACATAGCTGAAAGTGCCCGCCGCGAGATAGCCCAAATCAATGAGGCAATAGGGGATGAGCAGACCTCAGGCCCAACGGATGCTACGGCCTATCTGTACCGCGGGGCTGCGCACTTCAACAAAGGATTATATGACGAGGCTATTTCAGACTTCACCAAGGCCATCGAGATAAACCCAGAGTACGCTGACGGCTACACTAATCGCGGTGCTGCTTATGCCAAGATACGCCTATATGAACTGGCCATATCAGACTTCACCAGGGCCCTCGAGATAAACCCAGAGGATTCTGACGGATACGTCAATCGCGGTATTGCTTACGCCGAGATACGACTATATGACCTGGCCATATCAGACATCACCAAGGCCATCGAGATAAATCCAAGGAATGCCAGAGCTCATTTCGGTCGGGGGGAGATCTACTGTAACTTTAAGGCCAATTATGACGCGGCTATCCTGGACTTCACAAAGGTCATCGAGATAAACCCAAGGCATGCTTTAGCCTACCGCAATCGTGGTAAAGCCTACATAGCCAAAGGTGAATATGACCGGGCCATACAGGATTGCAACAAGGCCATAGAGCTAAATCCAGACTACGCCGCCGCCTACAGAACTCGCGGAGCTGCCTACAAAGCCAAAGTCGAGGACGACAAGGCCAAGTCAGACTTAAATAAATTCAAAGAAATATCAAAAAAGGAACCACAACCTGTAAAGGTCACCGGCAAAGCAAAACTGCGGCCAACAGGTGAACCAAACTTTCTCTCTGTCGACCTGAGTTCCTTCTACAATCGCCCGCATAGCTCAGTTATGGTCGGTGGCAACGACAATGCAAGCTTCAAGACATGGTTCGCCCAGGACAGAGTATCGGCTGATGGCGTCCCTTTCCATGTGCTAAGATCGGGCAATGATGTTCTCGTCTCAAAGAACAACACACAGAACATCTATGAGATAGAAGGCCTTGATACCTCGGCAAAAACACTGCATTTTTTGGTGTGGGGCTATATGAATCCGACCGAGCCTGCTCAACTGCGTATCACCTTCAGTGACGGCACTGTTCAGGAGTGCGCACTTGCCCTCACTGAATGGACTCTTGGAGTGCCTCCCAAAACATTTGATTTCGAGAATACGGTGCGGTCTTTCGACCATGCCACTGTTGCACATCAAATCATAAATGTTGCTCATCCGGAAAAGACAATCACAAGTATCGCTTCGATCTCTGGTAAATATGGGCTCATCGCCATCACTCTTGAAAGGTGACCGGCCTGAATACAAGTTTTCCTTAGGTCATGCAAAGACAGTGGG
>Ga0209427_10007020_pt1 | contig 12772 bp, 14 predicted proteins | sample DeeMarSWOR136_30_FD_187465 | JGI IMG/M metagenome (GOLD analysis project Ga0209427, IMG submission 187465) | Marine sediment microbial communities from White Oak River estuary, North Carolina - WOR-1-36_30 (SPAdes) (version 2) | ecosystem: Environmental > Aquatic > Marine > Intertidal zone >... | reverse complement strand
CCATAAATAGCCCATAAATGCCCTGTTCTTCCTAAACCTGCCTGAACTTCATCAATTATCATCATAGCACCTTTATCATCACAAATTTCTCGAACTTCACTAAAGTATCCTTCTGGAGGAATTAATATCCCTGCGGTAGCTGGAATTGTTTCTAAGATCACACAAGCTACATCTTCAGTAACTACTCTCCTTAATGATTCTGCATCTCCAAATGGGACTTGTTTAAACTCTGGTAGATTCCAAAGAAAATTATCTTTAAAACTTGGATCTCCTGTTGCTAAGGCAAAACCAGTGTGACCATGATAACCCCCAGTGGCAGAAACGCATCCTTTCCTTTTTGTATAAGCTCTAGAAAACTTTATAGCACAATCAATTGCTTCTCCTCCACTTACTCCAAAGGTAGTTTTACTAATATCACCGGGTAATAAATCTGCTAACTTTTTTCCTAAAAGTGCTCTTTGCTCAGATAATAAAATATGATCACCAATATCTAAACCCGCATCTAAAGCGTCTTTAACAATTTGAAAGATTCTTGGATTACAATGCCCTAAATTATATACACCGCCCGATGTTCTACAATTAAACAATTCTAAGGGGGGATCTGTTTGATTTGGTCCTGCTAATGTCTTTAACTTTATTCCACTTCGCTCTCCAGGGATTAATCCTAATCCAACATTTTTGAAGAACTTAACTTTAGGACCATTTACGTATTTTGCATATAATTTAAGTAGCTCTTTTTGAGGTAAAGAGCCAATATACTTTTTCTTATTATCCATAATAGTTATATTAAATTAGAAAATTTATTAAAATTTTCAAATAAGAAAATTCAAAGAAACTAAGATAAACTTTTTTTTTAAGAAAATAAAAATTCAAGGTAAAAATTGCATAATTTTAGAGATTTTTCATTCTTGGATCTAACGCATCTCGTAATCCATCGCCAACAAGCATAAATCCTAAAACGGTGAACAATATCATCATTCCAGGCCAAAATGCAGCCCAAGGAGCATCGTACAACCTTAGTCGTGCTACATTTATATCGCTCCCCCATTCAATCAATCTTGGATCACTATAACCAAGAAATGCTAATCCTGCTAAGGCTAAAATTATTCCACCAATATTAAATGTAAATGAAATAATAATAGGCTGTATGCAGTTTGGAAGAACATGTTTAAACATAATTCGCCAGTTTCCAGAACCAGAAACTCTTGCGGCTTCAATATAGGGTAGTTCTTTTGCTTGGAGTACTGAAGCTCTTATTAAACGAGAATAAAAGGGAACACCGAGTATACCATATGCTAACATAATATATTCCATTCTCTGACCCATAATTGCAACAAATACAAGCGCAAGAATTAAACCTGGAAAAGCAAGGAATACATCCATAATTCTCATAATTAATGAATCAAGCCAACCACCATAGAAACCTGCAATTACACCAAAGATTACTCCAACAATAACACTAAAGCTAATAGCCGGTAAAGCAATAGTAAGAGAAGCCCTCGCTCCATATATCATACGCGATAAAACATCCCTTCCAAAATGAGTGGTTCCCAAAGGATGCTCTGGGGATGGTGGATTGTAAGTACCTGGAAAAATCCCGGAATTCTGACCATCAAAATCATAAGGAGCAATCCAATGACCAAATACTGCAAATGTTATAATTACAAATATGATAACTATTCCTATTATCGTCAATGTAGATTTTAATCTTCGAATGAATTTCCTTTTACTTATCGTCTTTTCATATTCAAACTCTCTTTTTGATAAATCTTCTAACATAGAACCGGGAATAAAGAGAAATTTTAAATTTTTTCCAACCCAAAATAGGATTTTTTTAAGCTCTGATCCTTTTTTCTCTTCTTCTTCATATACTTCAAGTTCCAGTTCCTTTAATTCAGCCATAAAAATATCATCTATTTTGAAAAAGTTATTTTTATAATTTTCTCACCAAAGTAAACTTATTAAGTTTGCTATCAAATTCATGTAATACAAATTTATTTGGGTAAAAATTGGATAATCAAAAGAGGATTGGAATTAAAATAAGAGTAAAATATTAAAACTATATTAAAAAGCTTGAAAAGTTAAATAATAAAAGAAAGAATTTAATAAAAAAATGAAAAAAGCTTGCTATTCAACCTAAAATTCATATCCACATTTTTTACAAACGTGTTTCTTCGCGTACATAGGAATATGACCAACATAACTTAGAACTTTCGATTTATCTTCAACACTTTTAATATTACCTCCTACGGCACCACACATCGGACAAGTGATTCTCTCTTCGCTGGCAAAACCTCCCGTACCCATATTTGGGGGTTTTAATTCCTGTAGTTCACCTTCTACTTCTTCTAAACGAGCAGTTTGAGCAGCAACTAATTTATCTTTGTCACCTAAATTACCTCTTAATTCTTCTAATTCTGAATCTTTTTGTAATAATAAGTTATTCAGCTCTCCTAATTGAGTATTTAAATTATCTTTCTCTTCGGTTTCTGCTGCGAGTTGACTGCTTAATTCTTGAATTTGGGTATTCAAGCTACTTATTTCTTCTTGAGCTGACTCCAATTCTGATGCTTTAGCTTTAAAAGAATCTAATTCTGAATTTAAATTTGAAATTTCACTCTCTTTATTATTTAAGTTGCTTTCCAGTTCATTTATTTTAACATTTGCCTCATTAAACTGAGAATTAAGATTTTCGACTTCTTGAGTTAGATTATCGATAGTTTCTTGGTTGTTTTCAACTTCTGCTTGAGTTTTCGTGAGCATTGATTTTGTATTGTTTAATTCTAATTTAGTGCTATCTAAGGTAGTTTTTGTTGAATTTAGATCATTTTTTATCTTTTGTAACTCACTTGCTGTAGAACCTAATTCGCTCTTAGTCTTGTTTAATTCATTTTTAGTTTCGCTTAATTGTTTTTCTAGATCGTTCACCTTCGCTCGAAGGTCTAATAGAAAACGCCCTTCGACCTTCTGACTTTTATCAGGGTGTTCCTCGGCTTTTGACCAATCAATCGAAATTTTTATTCACCTTGCAATTATTTTAATCTTTTTTATTGAAATTATTTTTAATTTTATATATATTATAAATCAACAGTTTTTTAATTGTTTTTTATATAAGAGTTTAAATATTTAAATTAATCCAATCAAAAATTATCAAAATTTCTAAAAAACTATTATGTAAAATATATTTATTTAATGATAATAAAATAAAATTAATAATTCATGATAGATTTGAGTAGAGTAGTTTGGGAGAAAAGAAATTAGATGTTATTCCTCTTACTGCTCTTCCGCCCATTAATCCCATCATATCTTTAATTAACTGGGTTTCATACCATGCTGGTTGTTTAGACATAATCTTATAATAGTTCTTTTAAATAATTTTTTAATTTAATTAAAATAGTAAATACCCTAAGTTCCTCTAATATAAAAATTATTATAAGTACTGAATTTAATCTTAATTAAATTATTTTCGAATGTAAAAAATTTGTACTATTTCACTTGAAACCAAGGTTTTAAAGTCATGACAGTCAGATTGGATAAAAATGAGATGTATAAACCACCTCCAGGTAAAATTGTTGAGTATATAAAAAGGAGTATAAATGAAATTAATCGATATACTCCGCAAGAAGAAGTAAATAGATTACTTAAGCAATTAGCGTTATATACAAAATCACCAATAGAATCGATTATATTAAGTTCAGGTTCAGATTTATTGATAAAGGAATTCATTTTTCTTTTTTCAAATAACAGACAAATCATAATTGCAGAGCCAACATTCGTAGTAATAAATAATGCAGCTCAAAATACTGAATCTTCTCTTGTTAAACTCAGATTGCATGAACCAGATTTTAAATTATCATTAGAACCACTAATGAATGAATTAGATAAACCATCTTTATTAGTATTTGATAATCCTAATAATCCTACCGGAAGATTAATTATTGATAGAGCTCAAATTGAAAGATTATTACAATTTGATGATATAATTTTAATGATTGATGAAGCATATTTTGAGTTCTCAAAAGTAAGTTTTGTTAATTTAATTGAAAAATATCCGAATATAGCAATTGTACGAACATTAAGTAAATCTTTTGGATTAGCAGGTTCTGGAATTGGATATTTAATAGCAGGTGATTTAATTCGGAAAAAATTTCAAGGATTAGATATAATGCTTCCTTATCCCAGTGTTATTGCTGGAATAAATGCCTTAAGGCATCAAGATTATATGATAGATTACGTTAATGAAGTTCAAAATGAAAAAAAGAGAATTACCAAATACTTATCGGAATTGAATATTACTTGTTTTCCGAGCTATGCGAATTTTGTATTGGTAAAAACGACAAAGCCGCATATATCACAAATTTTAGCAAAACATGGAATTTTAGTGCATGATGTTTCCAATCAACTAAGTTCTGAGTTTATACGAGTTACAATTGGTTCTAAAGAAGAAAATGATTACTTTTTGCGAGCTATTGAGAAAATTTTAGTCTAAATAATAAATTATCAAAACATTATAGTAATTAATTTATATTAATTTCATATTTCTTAATGGTATTAAGTTCATTTAGATTAATAACTTAGTTTGATGATTAAAAGATGGTTGATGAGATAAAAATAATCGCGATTATCGGAGCGGGATTTATGGGAAAACAAATAATTGAAAGATTAGCAATTTATAATTACAAAATTCATGTTTTTGATATAAATCCTGAAGATCTTGATATTTTCATTAGAAGACTAACAAGAAAAATGAAGATTAAAGGAATATTTTCTGAAATTACGCTTCATAGTACACTTTCTGATGCTGTAAAAAGTGTTGATCTCATAATTGAAGCAATACCCGAAAAATTAGAATTAAAAAAAGATATATTTTCAAAGATAGATAAAATAGCCCCTCCTCATGCTATTATAGCTACTAATAGTTCATCGATTCCAATTTCGAAGATTGAAGATGCAGTGAAGCGAAAAGATAAAGTGTTAAACATTCATTTTTATAGTCTCATTCTTCATCCAATGGCTGATATAATGAGAGGTTCCGAAACTAGTGATAATACATTTGAGAAAAGTAAAAAATGGCTTGAAAACATTGAAATTATTCCTCTTGTTGTTAAGAAAGAATGTTTTGGATTTGTATTTAATCGAATATGGCGGGCAATAAAAAAAGAATGTTTGAAGATTTGGGCTGGAGGTCATGCTGATATTGAAACAGTCGATCAAGCGTGGAAAATATTCACAGGTATGGGTTTTGGTCCATTTAAATTAATGGATAATGTTGGTCTCGATGTAGTTTATGACATTGAAATGTCTTATTATTATGAGAGTGGAGATCCAAATGATAAACCACCAGATGCTCTTAAAGATATGGTAGATTCAGGGCAATTAGGTCGAAAAAGTGGAAAAGGTTTTTACCAATATTAAATTAAGTAAAATTATATTTCAATGCCTAATTGTAAAAAGTAATTGAAATTATTTTGAATTTTTACAAAAAAACAAGTAAATATATATGCCAGAAAAGAATAGAAGAGAAGTTGATAGAATCAAAGAACTAGAGAGCATTAATTTAGCAAGGGATGAAATAAGAGATCTTGCTATTGACACGAAAAAAGAAGTTGAAAGAGATAATGATTTATTAGCTGAACAGATAAATAAAGAACTAGTTAATAAGGGAATAAAATCTATAGATGTTGTTGGAGCTATTGGAGCCGGTAAAACAGCAATCTTAGAAAAAATAGTAGAATACCTTTCTGGTAAATATCGAACCTTAGTAATATGCGGTGATATAACAACTCGTGTTGATGCTAATCGAATTGAAAAACATAATGTAGAGACAATTCAAATTAACACTGGGAGAGAATGTGCTTTAAATGCCTATCATATTCATCAAATTCTTAATAATAAAGATTTAGACAATTACGATTTAATTTTTATTGAAAATGTTGGTAACCTAATTTGTCCTTCTGATTTCAAATTGGGAACTGATAAAAGAATCACTGTCGTTTCAATAACAGAAGGGGAATGGGTGATAGAAAAACATCCAATGCTATTTAAAATGTCTAATATCGCTGTGATTAATAAGATTGATCTTGCTGAGAGATTAGGAACCAATATCGACAAGATGGTTAATGATGCTAAAAGTATTAATCCAAATATTGAAGTAATACTAACTAGCGCTAAAAATGGTAAAAATATAGAAAAACTTATTGAAAAATTGGAATTATAAATGAGTGAAAATGAAGGAATTGTTAAAACAATTAGATGATTTAATCAGTAAAGAAGAAGTTAATGTAGAAAAAATACAAGAATTAAAGAAAGAATTATTAAAAACTCACATTAGAGGATTAAAAATAGATAACTATATAGGGGATTACCCTACTTTTATGGAACCTGTCATTCTTGGAGATGCTGTCAAAATTGGTGATGATGTACTCATTGGACCAGATGTATATATCGGTAATAACTCAGAAATTGGGGATTATGTAGAAATTTCTAATTCTATAATATTTGATAATGTGAAGATTGGAGATAATTTTAAACTAGATAATTGTTTAATTGCAAAAAATAGTAAATTTGATTTTAATAATTTTAAAGGAAACAACTGTATTCTAAAAGGAATTGCTAAATCTAAGAATGAGCTACAAATTATTTCCATATAAGTTGAGATAAATTTTCCAGTAAATAATATCATCCATAAATTTTTGGTTTTTTTGCTATAAATAATCCTGTTATTCCCTTAATTTTGAATTTAGACTTTTTTTCAATAATTGTTAAGAGAGAATTTTTAATTTCAGATTTCATTCCTTCAAATTTATGATAATGTTCCACTGGAAACAAAGTTTCAATATATCTTATTAATGGGTCCACAGATTTAACATGCAAATAATTGATATATTCAAAAAACTCAACTTTTTCAAAAAAAGGATTTAAGACTTCTCTTCCAGTTTCATTCCTAAATTCACTAAAAAAATTCATCATTTCTTCTGGATATAATCCAAACTCAGAAAGAAAATCCTTTAATTCTTGAATGTGTTGATAACTAATAGTTGTAGCAATAAATCTACCATCTGGTTTTAATACACGGCTTATCGATGTAAGAGCTTTTTTGATAATCGGGACATGATATAACATATGACAGGCTATTACCACATCAAAAACTTGATTAGGATAAGGAATTTCTTCAGCGTTGATAATTTCAAATTTTAAGGGGAGTTTAAGTTGTAAGTTTTCGCGAGCTTTAGTCAACATATTTTTTGAAAAATCGGATAATATAATCAAACAAGTTGAAGGAACATTTTTAAAGTTTTCAAGCCATAATTGCCCTGTTCCGCAACCTAGTTCTAATACTCGTTCATATTCTTGAAGTTGAATTTTTTTAAAAATCCATTTTGGTAGGGATTCTGGGTTTGTTCCGTATGACCAAAGATTCATCCGATTAACTAGCTTTTGATGCGTTTTATACTGTTGCTCCGCATATTCTTTAACAATTTTGCCATTTTTCATATAAGATGAAAAATTAATTTATATATAATAAATTTAGTATTATAGAAGATGGATAATTGATAAATGGAGCTATTTACGAATCATACAATAAAATTATATCACTATACTACATTATATATCGAAATATATAGGATTGATAATAAATTACTTACTAATGTTTATTATGGATTATAAAAAATATATGGATATAAACTTAAAACGGTGGAATGAACTTGTTGGAATTAATGCTAAATCTAAAACTTATGATTTAGATGGATTTAAAGCTGGGAAAACTTCTTTATATCCAATTGAGCTTAAAGAGTTAGGAGATGTTGATGGCAAATCATTATTACATCTTCAGTGTCATTTTGGAATGGATACCCTTTCATGGGCAAGATTAGGTGCTAAAGTCACAGGAATTGATTTCTCAAATAATGCTATTGCTTTAGCAATGGAATTAAGTCGGGAATTAAATATTCCAGCTAAATTTATTGTATCTAATGTATATGATATACCGAATAAGATTAGTGAAAAGTTTGATATAGTTTATACTTCTTATGGTGTACTTTGCTGGTTACCAGATATGAAAAAATGGGCTAAAATTATTAATCATTGCTTAAAGCCTGGTGGTATGTTTTATGTAATCGATAGTCATCCTTTTGGTTTTTTAATTGATGAGAATCAAGAACCCTTTAAAGTTGGTTATAATTATTTCAATTATGATAAACCGATTTATTGGGATGAAGGACCTGCTTATGCAGATCCAACAGCGGAATTAAAACATCAAGCAAGTTATGAATGGTTTCACACATTAGGTGATATTATTAATGCATTAATAAATGTGAATTTAGAAATAGAGTTTCTACATGAATTTCAATTCTGTTATTTTAAATTACATCCAGATATGAAAGAACGAAAGGATGGCTATTGGGAATTTAAAGATTATAAATTTACAGTGCCTATGATCTTTTCAATTAAAGCTCATAAATCAAATTAAAAAATAGAAATGCTATTAAATTTTATGACTCTTATTTTATAAATGTTTTTTCTAAATTATCCCATCCATATGCTAATTCTATATAGTTAGAGCCACCAATATTAAGGATTTGTTGCCCAACATATAGAGCTCCTAATTTTTCATAAAATTGATATGATCTATTTCCTTTCAAAATCCATACAATCATGCTTTTAATTTGACGCTTTAATAGTATGTTTACAACTAATTTCACTAATTCAGTTCCAATCCCTTTACGTTGGTATTCCTTTAAAATATAAATTGCACATAACTCTCCTATATATTTATTTGCTTGAAGTAATGCCAAAAAAGGATTAAAATTTTCTAGTGTTGCAATTATATAACCCACAATTTCTTGATTATTTGTCTCAGCCACATATATTACAGTATTTTGATCTTGCTTTTCAAAACGTTGTTTCCATTTTATTTCTTTTTCTTTATAAGTTAGATTTTGTAGATAATCTTGAGAAATAATTCCTTGATAGGTGGTTTTCCAGGTATCAACTTGAATTTTTGCTAAAGCATCAATATCTGAATTATTAGCTACTCTATAATACATAGTTTAAAATTTTTAAAAAATCACTAGTGGTAGGTATATGGTTAAATTATTAGTATTCATAATTCTCATATTAAATTAAAATTTCAAAATATGTGAACATGTATTATTTTTGACGAACAAGTTTAAATATTGTTCTTTAAGAATGAATATCAATTTATAAATCTAATAAATTTAAATTAAATTGTTTGGAAATAAATTATGAAAAACCTAAAAATGAATATATTCTTGTTATTAGCAATAATTTATATAACACCACTAATGATAATTAGCATTTTTCCTAATTATAACGTAAGAAATATCTATAAATCTAATTTAAATGACGAAAATTTGAGAAAATCATCAGTTTCGGGGAAGTTTCATATTAATAATAACTGGACTGATGTTAAAACAGCGGGTATCTGTACAGGAGAAGGAACAGAGTCAGATCCTTACATTATAGAAAATTTGGTGATAGATGGTGGAGGTTTAGGAAATTGTATACTAATCGAAAATTCTGATGTATTCTTTAAAATTCAATATTGTGTTTTTAACAATACTGGAGATGAATATTATGATGCAGGAGTTAAATTAATTGATGTTGATAACGGACAATTATTAAATAACAATGCTAGTGGTGATGCTTTTGGATTTTATTTAAATAGAAGTAATAATAACATCATCGTAGGAAACAGATTAACAGGTAAAGGTGGATTATACCATGGAATTTGTGAAGGTAATATTATTTACTTAAACAACTTCAACGGTAAACTTATGGATATGTTTATTTTAACAAAAGATGAGTCAAGTTACAGGTTTTATTCTCCCAAAAAAGCAACCTATAAATATGAGGGAAATACATACAAGAAATACCTCGGTAATTATTGGTCGGGTTTCAGCAGGATAAGTGACGACAATGATGATGGAATAGGCGATGAACCACAGATTTATTATGATTCATATGAATTGCTTATCGATAAATATCCCCTGCTTGAACCAATTGAGAATTATGAAATAGTTAAGTTTTCTGGAGATTCTGGAGGAGTTATCCCTAGTTATAACTTATTCTTTCTTATAGGATTGGTAAGTATATCATCAATAGTTATACTTTCTAAACTAAACAAAACCATAAAACAAAATTAAGATAGTTCGCTGTCTTAATTAATATAAAATATTTATTTTTTTTCTAATTTAAAATGATATCTTCATGAAACAGACCTTTCACGTTTAATTCGATATATCCAGGTAATAAATCTTTAATTTAAAATATAGATAATAATATATTAATCTAAGCCTTTTATATCTAATGGTGGTCGAGGAGGTGCTCGACGATATTTAACAGCAGGGTATCCAAGAGTGAAAGTCCCAAGTACATACCCTTTGATTCTCAATATATTAAGTATCTCTTTATTACGAGGAATTGCGCCTTGAACTAATCCAATCCAACAGGTTCCTAAACCGAGACTTTCTGCTGCTAGCATGCCATAAGTTAGAGCAATTCCCGCATCATTAGCTCTTAAACCAACCATAATCGAGTTTTTTTCAACGGATTTATAATATAAAATGATTATATGAGGAGCATTATGAAAAATATTTCTTCCAATAGATTTAAAATATTGAACTGCTTGTTCACCAGATTGAAATCCTAGGTATAAGTATTGAGTTTTTATTACTTCATCACTTAATTGTTGTATTTTTTCTGAATCGGATAAAATTAAATAACACCATAATCTTGCATTAGTCGCACTTGGAGCGTATCTCATTGCTTCAAAAACCCTTACAATTAAATCTTTTGGAACTTTTTTATTTTGATAGTTTCTAATTGAACGTTTTGCTCTAAGGAATTTAAAGAGTTTTTCGTAATCTACTATTGTATCAGGTGAATCTATTCCAGGAAAAGTATCAACATCATTTAAATTGATTAATAGAATCGCATCTTCGGGGCAAATTGCTATACAATGCCCACATAAGTTACAAGTATCCAATCTTTCATTAAAAGCAATATCTCCATTTTTATTTACATAAAAATATCCACGACGACATTCTTGGATACAAAGTTTACATTTTGAACATCTTTCTTGATCAATTCCTACAACTGACATAGATTTTGAATGATCTTAAGATTAAAAAATTTTTCTAAAATAAATTACTAACTTCTTATTTTTAAGATATTAAACAGTTAATAGCCTTAATAATAAAAAAATTATGAAAGATTATTCAGCTTTCTTTATAGTTCCTTTAAAAGACGAAAATTGATTGAAAATTGCTTTAGTATCGCCTTCAATCTTAGCAAAAATGTTAACAGGTGATGCAGCAACAGGTTTATCCCCTTTACTTGCAGGAGTTGGTCCCCAGAATATACAGAATCCTTGACCACTGATCCAATATCCAACATCTCCAACATCACATTCTTTCTGGGAATTTTCAGCAGGTATTGAGACAGGACAATCCCCATATAGTTCTTCACCCCATCGTGATAAGTTTACATCAAATGGAAGAGCATCCCAGATCGCTTGACATGTTTTAGGATTTTTATCAATTAATAACTTTGCTTTTACTTCACCTATTTTTTCGTTTTCAATAATTATATAATCCATCTAATTCTCACAATTCTAAAAATTTTTTAATTTTATTAAAGTATTAATTATTTATATTTCATAAATTATATCCCTTTGTTCTTTAAATAACATTAAATTAATCTCAAAATTTCTTCTCATCGCAAGGGAAATTTTGGTTTCCGCTTTTCCAAATAAGCATTGAATGCTTCTATAACATCTTTGGAACTGCCACTTAAGACTTGTCCTCGGTTTTCTAACTGAATTATTGTTTCTAGGCTGGGAGAATCAAGAGATATATTAATAGCTTGTTTTGTCATCCGTAATCCTAATGGACTTTTTAAGAGCAATTCTTCAGCAACTTCTATAGCTGATTCAAGTAACATATCTTCGTCAACAATTTTAGTTATAAATCCTATTTTTAAGGCTTCTTCAGAATTAAAAAATCTACCAGTATATAGAAGTTCAGTAGCTCTAGACATTCCTATAAGACGAGGGAGAAAATAACTACTAGCCATATCTGAACCTGTTAAACCAATATTTATATATGCAGCATTGAATTTTGCTCCCTTACTAGCTATACGAATATCCGTTGCCAGAGTTAGAGAAAATCCTGCACCCATTGCTGGACCTTGAATCATTGCAATAATTGGTTGGGATATCTTTCTCATTTTTACTATAATTTCTGCGATTCTCCACTGATAATACATGAAGCTTTTAAGCACGTCTGGAGTATTTAAAAAATAGTATTTTTTAAGATGTCCTGGTTTTCTTTTTGATTTCAAGACTGTTGCATCATTAAGATCTTGACCAGCATTAAACGTCTTACCTTCTGATTTCATAATAAGAACTCTACAATCAAGATTAATCATTAACCTATCAAAAAGAGAATGAAGTTCTTCAACCATTTGAAATGAGATAGCGTTAGATTTTTCTGGTCTTTTAAATGTTAGAAATCCAATCCCATTATTTTGTAGTTCAAATTTGATTGTTTCATATTCCATTTCTTATTACCAGAGATGTGATCAAAATAGATATTCATAACTTACAATTCTTCAAATACTATAAATTTATAATTTAAGTTAAGCATTTTTTTATTTAAACAAATTTAAAAGATATAGTCATATCATCTCTATGAGCATGATTCTCGAAAAAACTGTAGAATTAGTATCACAAATTTATAAAATCCATAAA
>Ga0209427_10007017_pt1 | contig 12777 bp, 12 predicted proteins | sample DeeMarSWOR136_30_FD_187465 | JGI IMG/M metagenome (GOLD analysis project Ga0209427, IMG submission 187465) | Marine sediment microbial communities from White Oak River estuary, North Carolina - WOR-1-36_30 (SPAdes) (version 2) | ecosystem: Environmental > Aquatic > Marine > Intertidal zone >... | reverse complement strand
ACAATTTGAATGGAAAGGTACTGAGAAAAAACAATTTGTAAAAGATATGCTTGGATTAACTCCTTACGACCGTGACGAACTTCTTAGAAATATGTTAAGTAAATTTAAGCATATAGAATAGGGGGTTAATTATTTAAAATTGTCGCTTAGAAGCCATGAAGAGGAGGAGATGGTATACAACGCAATTCAAAATTATTTGAATGAAAATAAAATCCTGGATAAAAGTAATGTAATTAGTTATATTAATTCATATTTTGCAAAAGCTTCTATAAACATAAGTGTTAAAGGGATTATAAAACATTTAGAATCCTTAGTAGAAAAGAAAAGGATTGTCGAGGGTTCAAAATTAACTAGAGCTAATGTGTTTCGTAATTCTAGGCGGAAAAAAATTCATGATTTTATCAGTGAAAATCCAGGAGTGTATTATAATAAGATCGTAAAAGACTTGAAATTGAGTAATCATGTAGTGTATTGGCATATAAGTATTCTATTAAAATTTGGGTTTATTAAAACAACGAAGATCGAAAATCATGAAATCTTTTTTAATTCTAAGCTAAAACAAGATGAAGTTAAAAAGCATTATTTTTCTACTATAAAAGAAAAAAGTAAAAAAATGTTAAATTTTCTAAAAAATTATGAATTGGGAATTACAGGACTCAAATTAGCATCAATTTTACAATTTCATCCAAAAACTGTTAAAAAGTATCTTATTTATCTTGAGGAGCTTGGCTTAGTTGAAAAGAAAAAAGTATCTGCTAAAAAAACTTTATACTTCTACAAAAACTATTAAAAACTAGCCTTTTTTTGTGGAGTATATAAAAAAATCGTATATATCATCAATGTAGCGAATTTCTAAAAGTTTTTATGTAAATCTCGCATGCAGTTTTCCAATTTCAAATATAAACCCCAAATTTTAACTTAATTTATTGTTAGAAAATTTAATAGGATAGAGTTTCACCAATTTGATTTAAATTGAACCAAGAAAATATAAAGATTTGAATAAATTTAATTAAAAATTTATAACCAGAATCTAAATTAAAACTTATTTAAAAAAATTAACCAAAATGGTGTTTTGTATTGAAGAGGAACATAAAAATAATATTGATAGTTTCTTTTTTTAGTATAATTGTAATTGGGCTTTTTCCAATTCAGATAAGAGGAGCTTCCAAGACAATAAGATGGTATAATTTTAGTTCCTATCCAAATGATCCTAACAGTTGGAGTACTAATTACATAAAATGGATGGATCAGTATAGTTTAACACAGCAAACCACAGGAAAATTTCCAGGAAATTCTCTGGCAGTCAGTTTTCAACCAAGAAGATACGCACAGGGCGTATCCGAATATAATTTAGAATTTGGATTAGATATACATGTAGAGACAAATATGGGAGATGATGACAAATGGCCCCAACCAACAATGGATGATAGTTGTGGTTTCTATTATTATCCAGCACCTATGGCAGTTCAAGAAGTAAAAATTACAACTAAATTGCTTCCACTCGAAGATATTTACTGGTGGATCTTCAAAGTTGGTAAGCAATCTCAACAACCTAAAGGGAATGAAATCAAATTTAAGGGTGCTTGCCAAAATACCTTCTTAGGAACCTTTTCGTCAAAAAACGAAGAAATGTATAATTTAGTTTTAAATGGTGACTTTAGCTATGGGGATCAGATATGGACCAAATATGGGACTAGCCATGGATCCATAGAATATAATTCAAATTATGGCTATATGTGGCATGGTTTAAAAATTGTAAATAATGATGATGAAAAAATAGGTGTTAAAAACCTAAATTGCTATGATGTTTATGGCGCAAAGAAATTATATATCAATTACTGGGGTAAAAGAATATCTTCTGACACAGGAACTACTGTTGGTGTTGATTTATATGTAAGATTCACTGATGGTACCTACATGTGGTTAATGCCAAATGAATTACGAATGACTCATAGGGATGGTTATTGGCATCATTACGAATATTCCTTTGAATCATCTAAAACCATCTCTTATATACGTGTATATGCACTAAATTATGAAAAGGGAACGGCTTATTTTGATCAGATATATGTAACTGACGGGGCTTGGACATTACATAAAAGAGGAAACTGGGTAACAGGGAATTATGATGATACTTATAATGCATGGGTTCAGGAAATGGAAGCTATTGAGTCCTATAATACTGCATTAGGTGTTGTTGGCAAAGCAATAAAAGTAGCAGGATTATTATCTAAATTAACTGGTATTGGGAGTTCCTTATCTACTGGATTAAGTGTTGGAGGTTTTTTACTTAACGCATTAGAACAACCAGTTCCTTCATTTTCTGCAAAGGGTAAAACAGATGGTAAATATTCTGTTTCAAAAAGTTTCGATCATACTTACGGTCATAACACTAAAAATGGGCAATTTGGTTTTGTATTAGCATGTGATGATTCAGCATTTTTATTATATGATCTTGATAGAAATGACCTAGATTCCAAAACCACTAGAACTGTAGAAATAAAGATTGAAGTTTGGTGGAGTTATATTGGTGATTCTGATTGGTTAAATGTATGTCAAGGTCTCGATGTAGCTGACTATGCATCAATAACTTTTAAAATAAAATGCTCAAAATATCAATGGAGTCCGCCTTCAAGTGGCGGTGGCGGTGGCGGTGGTGGTGGCGGTCCTATTTACTTTAAATAATTTTTTTTTTTCTTACTTTTTTTAATATAGCTTTTTCTATCTGCGTATTTTAAAACAAATTATAAACCTCAAAATTATAACTGCTTATTAAACAGTACCTTGAACGAATTAACAAAATTTACTTGTACCCAACAATCTCCATATCTATTAAAAAGATGAAAAAAAATTTGTATGGAATTATATACACGAAAATCCCCTACGTACACCCCTACATCACCTTTCGACAGGAATCTTCATTGAAATCTATTATTACTTATAATTTCAAATTTGCCCCATTGTAATTAAAACTTAATTTTAAATCATAAAAAATACAAAAATAACTTATGTCAAAATTCCTATCAAAAAGAATTACGCGAGAATATATACAATTGAATGCAGGACAGCCTGAAAATGTATTTCCTTTATTATGTCCAGTTAGAGAATCAGAATGGCTTCCTCATTTCAAAGCAAAAGTCATTTATTCATCTACAGGGATATCAGAAGATGGTGCGATTTTTCAAACTACTCATGGGGATGATGTAAAAATCACATGGATTATAACAAAATATAATCCTAATAGTCATATTGAAATGCTATATATAGTTCCTGATACAATGATTGTTAGAATAAATATTCAATTAGAAAAACATGATGACAGACATACTAAAACAAGAATTAGGTATACATATACAGGATTAACTGAAAAAGGTAATTCAGAAGTAGAGAAATTTACTGAGGAGAGCTTTAATCAACAAATGGAACATTGGGAAAAAGCAATCAATTTTTATCTCATATATGGAAAAATTATTTCATTAGGAGGACATCATACTCCATCTCGCTAGAAACAGAGCACTCAGAAGAAATTCCAATTTCACTCAATATTCTTCTATTAATTAGATATTGAATAATACTTCTTCTTGAAGATTCATCCCTTGTGTGTTTCCAACCATTCAATGATAGGCTTGGTGTGCTCTTGTTGATGCCAGTATCGCCACATCACCACAATTCGTCTGGTCACGGGATCCTTAGACCATAGATAGTCGAAAACACTGTCAAGGTGTTTCTTTTCCAACCTCTTAACATGCTCAATGACAATTGCAAACGTTTCCTTGTACTCCTCCAGAACCTCTTTGACAGATCTTCTCAAAGTTCTCTCATCGACTTCAGCATTCAGTTTAGCCATCTCCATCCGTCTCTCAGCCATGTTATCACTCTTTACAGGCATGACAGGCTTTTCACCCTTGTAAACTGACGCAAGCCACGTGATCCCATGTTTGTTCCAATACGTTATGTGTGCAAGGAGTTGCTTGATTGATCGATCACCCTTTACACCAGGTATTTCCATTTGAGATTCTTCTAGGCCATCTATCAGGTTAAGGAGCTCTTTATTCCCTTCTTGAAGCATTTCAACAAATTCCTCAGTAGTTTTTACCTCGATCACATACAAATACCTTTTTGGAGAATTTAAAATTTTAACTGTTTAATTGTTTCGATTAAATAAGTAAGATTCGTTTTTATTGATTTTTCAAAGGAATTTTCATCGAAAATAGAAGCTTAATTTACCTTTCCATCCAATTTTCATAGAAATTTATTAATTGTACTTTCTCACCTATTTATAAAACTCCGTTTGATAAATCCTTCAAAGAAAGGAAAATCCTTTAGCTCAATAACTTGACTTGTCTGATCAAATTTTTTTAATGTTTCCATCATGGAATCATTAGTTTGAAAGTCCTCTATAAAAACAGAAAATTTTTTTTGAGCTAAGTATGTTTGACCCTTGAATACATAACAAAAAGAGAAGTCTGCTATGTCTTTCATAAGAATTGTATATTGACCGAACTTAGCTCGATCAAGCCCCTCAGAGAAGACTTCGTCACTAAAAGAAGTAATCGCTGATAAGAATCCTCCGAAAAGGTCACCCTCTATTTTCACCTCTTCAGAAAAAGGATATGAAAATAACAGAATCCCTCCTTCACCTAGGATTAAGAGCATAACTGGTTCTTCATCAACGAGATCGGGAGCAATCACTGCTCTTCTTCCCTGTATTAAATCTAATGTACCACCTAAAGATGCCATGTCTATTCTTTCTTGCAATGTCATTGTTTTCTTTTTAAAACTTTCCAGTCCCTCTAGTTGATCCAATAATTTATCATGTTCATGAGAGATTTCTCTTGCTAAAAGTTGTAGACTATGAGAATCCGCAATTCGTTGAGCTTCCGTTAGATATCGTCTAGCATCTCCCATATTTAGTTGTAGTAAGGATATCTTCCCATTTAACAATAAGGCTTGAGCTCGCTGCGAGTAAGAGTTTATTTGTTCAGCTGCTTCAATTAACTTATCAATTAAGGGTTGAATGTCTTCAAGAATTTCTAAATTATTTGATGTTTTCATTTCCTGAAAATATAACCCACAAAGTATTAACATACACGCCGTTCTAGTTCCTGAAAGTATATATTTTTCCTCAAGAATCTTTATTAGAATTTCTTCTGCTCGAGCCCAATCTCTGACTCTTGAACTTGATGCTAATATTCGTGCTTTTGATATTTTATACCAAAACATTTCCATTGGAGACCTTCCTAAAAATTCTTTGTTTTTCTCGAGATATTGATAGAAATGATCTAGGCATTCTTGTGCTTCCTTAAGAGAATCTTTGTACAACAATACTTCGATCATGCCATCATAACTAAGCCCCGAGAAAAGAACTGTAATTATATTTGTATCCTGCTCCATCATTTCAAGACTTTTTTGAAAATATCTAATTGCCTGATCTAAATCACCTCTTTGAAAGTAAATTCCTCCAATGTAATTGTAAACTACCCCTTTCATCGTATTGGTTATTGGAGTAGTTCCTTTGAGAAGATCTAAGTATTTTTTCCAATAGTCTAGTGCTAAATCTAATTCTCCTTTGACTGAGTAAGACATACCTAAATCACTTAAGCTTATTCCTATTAACATGTTTGCAGTAACAGAGTAATTCTCTAATATCGCTAGACTTTTTTTGATAAGTTCTATCCCTTTATCAATTTTTCCTTCCCGAATAATTAGATAAGCCTTCATAACAAGGAAATAACCTTTTCTCAAATTTATCTCGTGAGGGGACTCTTCTGTAATAGATTCGAGTAATTTTTCACAAAGTATAACATCTTCTCTTGAACTCTCTAATCTACCTAGCATGACTGAGCTAAAGAATTTTGATGTGATTGAATCGATTAAAAATAATGGATTATTTCGCCTTTTACTCTCTTGATAAGCTTGCTCTGCTGTTTTAAGGCTTTCTTGAAATTTCCCCATATGTAATAATATAAAAGCTTTAAGATTTCGATAATAGTGATCGGCTTCTAAGGTTCTATCTTCTAACTGCTCGAAACTATTTATTACTTGCATAGCTTCTTCCAGCTTTCCCTCATTTAGAAGATTCCATCCATGTTCTAATTCTGGGGGCATAGAAATACGCATAGATTTTTCGCTCCTTTTATTTACTCGGCTTAAATTTCTTAAATATCCAGTATTACGTATATTTTCACAATTGAATTTGCAGAGATTAAAGAATAGGAAGAATATTTTCCTTAAAAGAATTTTGTACTATAATTTCAATTCAAGATTCTTTTTTAATGAAGTTATTTCACAAATATCCCTTTTCTTTCAAAAAGTAAAGATAACCTTCCAGGGTATAATCTTTTCATTCTACTTAGTATTCTATTAGTTATAGTAATCATAATGAGAAAAAAATTGAAGAAATTTTAGATTCTTTTTTTCAAAGGAATTTTCATTGAAATCAGACGCTGAATTTACCTTTCCATTCCAAATGTAATTTTAATATAGAAATAATTATTACTTTAAAACTCAAAGAATCGATAAATGTAGAAATAATAATAAGAATAAGTAAATATAAAAGATATTATAAAGGAAATATTTCCTCGGCTTGCTTCTCATTAAACTCTATCTCGCGCAATCGGATTCTAATCTCGCGAGGGGTATAAGAATCTCTTAACAGTTCTAAAATCGTGTTGTTAAGCGTGATTAAATTATCCATCGCGGCTTGATGATAAAAGTCTTCCTCTCTGAAGTTGATATTAATGATTTCGTACAATCCAGTCAGGCACTCCCGAATATCACGGTATTTTTCCATCGCATCTTCCAATTTTTCTTCTTGACCCATCTTATTCCCTCAATTTTGTTTTGTTTTCTAATTAAATAATGTGATCGATCGTATTTAAATGGTGATCATTTTGCTCAATTTTGTTGCGCGATCTACAAAAAGCGTGATCGACTTTTTCCATATTGATCGAATTGAAAAGTTATCTGTTTGGGAAATAAAAATTTTGCTGACTATTTTTCCCGATCAAAATGTAGGTTTTTCATCGACTTTGTGCGATTTGTGACTGGTTTCGAATACTATTGGAAAAATTTTGTCTTTTTCGATCAATTTTTCAGTGATCCCATGACAGAAAAATTACCATCATATTAAAATAAGTGCGTTTTCGTGACTTTACCCTTATAAATTTTTGCATGATCGGCATGACAAAAATGCAGAATTTTACGGATCATCGGATCGTTCCCATTAAGATGGGCTTTCCTTTTTCGGTCATGAATGCTCACAAAAAAAGACCAAAAGAGAATTTTTGACAGATTCCGGAAAGAATGAGTACTCTTTTTGACGAAAAACATTTATATATGAACATTGAATTAGTATAATTGGGAAAAAATATATAAAAAAATAACCGAAAAAAATCAAAATAACCGGATGTGAGAACGAAAAATGGAACCACTCCAAAAAATAGAGGAAAAGGCCGTAGGGATAACAGATTCGCAACGCGCCCAAATTTATGAGTTTGCCAGGTCGGTCAGTAAAGACACCTTAGAGGAAGTGTGCCCCGCCCTGCTCAATATAGCCCTAGAATCCGAGAAAGGATTGCTCAAAAACCAATTAGGGAATGTAATTTTCCATCTTCAGAAGAACGAGCGTATTGAGACCGTGATCGGCTTACAAAAGCTCATCGATGCAGCTCTTATCGTCAATCCAGAGGCAATGTTCAAAATTCTCGAGGAATCAGACGAGGATGCGAAAACCCTTGCCAAAAACATAAAGTCAGTATTATAAATTTTTTTCACTCTTATTTTATCATAACCATTTGTCAAATTTATAGAAACATAGATCTGTCTTTCGATAATATCAAGCATTCTAATCTATGAGAACATACTTCTTTAAACCTTAATAATAATAGATACGTTATTACATCTGATTTTCCAATAGCCTGGATAAGGGATGAAAATTGTTATATTATAATCGATGAAAGCCACAACTTGCACGCAAAGGCTTTCCTTACCCCAAATCCAGATATCGATTTCTTTACTAAGCAAATTGTACTGAACAACTTCTAAATATGGGAGACCACAATCCGACCATACGGGCCAACTTACTCCTAGAATATTGATACCTAGTTTAGGGGATCCTACTATTTCCATAGAACTTATTTTCTTAAGTTTTAAATCATCAGGATCAATATCGTAAAGATTTACGTATGGTCTTATATTAAACGAGGTGGGAGAAAATGCAACTAAAAATAGTATAGATCCAAACAATACAGATCCAAGAACAATACAAGTAATTAATTTTGGCTTGATTAATTTTATATCTGTCTTACTTCTACTACGTTTATAAAGCATTATATTTTTCACCCATTATCTATTAGTAGTATATCAATGTTGAAAGATGCATTATCTTCACTACTAGTTATTTTTTATAAGGTTAAAAAGGTTATTCTGTTCAGATTTTTGAACAAGGTAAAATTTCGTGTGTATTTATGAAAAAGAGAAAATTTATCATTTTAGGAGTGAAATTACTTTTTCCTCTAATGTCATCGTTCCTGTTCCGAATATTTTATCCATTATTTCTTGAAATGACTCAAATTTAGACGCATCATTCAATTTACATCCATTATATTTTGAAATAAACTTGTTTAGTAATTTATCCAAGAGTGGTTTTATAGTTCGATTCAAATATTTTTCGAGTCTTTCATCTCTATCTAAAATTATAAAAGAGAGAAGCTCCTGCACCTCCCCAAAAAAATCTTGTATAGTTCCGCTTTTAAAAACTATGGTGTATTTGCTGGTTTCAAAGTACTCTATTGGTTCCATTAGACATTCAGCAAAGGATAAAAGCCCACTCATAAGTCCACTTGAACAAATTAAATCTGTTTTTTCCTTACTCGCTCTATGATAACTAGAAAATATTATAGGCATACCATTGAAAATGATACCAGCTTCTCTAATTAACATGTGAACTACCTTAGGAAATTGATGCAAAACGTAATATTAATATATTCTTAACAGAACCCCTTGATATACAACTAAATTTACTCTTTTAAATTTTAACTTTTTTATAGCTATTTACACAGATTCCGAGGAATAAGACGAGGATGCTCAGGTAATTGCCAAAAACATAAAGTCCTAGTCTTCAGAAGGTTATTAGTGATTGAAATTACTTTTCATTTTATAGTTATGGTTAGCTTTTAGATTTCAATACTATAATTTTAATATAAATGTATTATAGATATAATCATGCCATTTTCCAAAAAAAATCAGATTATACTTTCCTTAATTGCAGCTATTGCATGGTTTATTGCTGGGGGTTTATTAATTGGTATTTCCGTCCCTATCGGAATATCTTTACTAACATTTGGATTTGTTTTTGTTGCTTTGACAGTGATTGGATATAAAAAGATGAAAAATCAATCATAAAATTAAATCTAACTAATTTACAATTTTAATATAAATTTTCCTAAGAAATATTTAAATCTATATGTGAATAAGGAGTAAAAGTCTTGTAAAAATTATATAAAAAAAAAGTCTTTTCAATTATTTGATTTTTCTTTTTTATTTTCTTTTACGTAATATTCCTATTGTAATTACGGATATTCCTATTCCCCCTATTGAAATAATTGCAATAGTAGGTATAATAAAAGGGAATTTATCAGCAGAAGCTTTACCATCTTTCTCTAAAGTTTCAGGATCTACTGCGAGATAAGTCTCAAAAGTTTTATTTTCGTATCCAGAAGCAGATATAATCATTCTTAATAGTATTGGATTTTCTCCAGGAATAACTGTAATAGGTGTTAGGGACACAAAATATAGTCCATTCCCAAGATTGATTATGGTATCAGAAACATCAGATTCATTCCACCACATTTGAATTGTTGCTGCATCAACTGTTTGTTCAGTCTCATCAAACACATTGATGGTGAGGTTAAATGCTTCGGTTGAATAAGAACTTTCAATAATCTCTACTAGCAGATCTTCCTCCCATGGCTTGGGAAAATCATTCGGATCTAACGGATCACTCCCATATTCGTATTCATACCCATCTAAAAAGTTGTCATTATCTGTATCAATAAGAGTAGGGTCTGTGTTTATTACGCTGACTTCGAATCCATCGGATAAACCATCACTATCTGTATCGATATCTTCTGGATCTGATCCTAATAAAGTTTCTGTGTAGATAGAGAGCATATCTGAATCACTATCTATGCTATCCAAATCTTTACTCCTTAAAAATGTAGAATCTCCAGATAAAGCCTGCCAGTAAATTCTTTTACCGGAGTTTAAAGGACTTAATGCGTATACATAAGAATCATAACCTCCTATTACTATATCGAGTTGATCATCATTATTAATATCTCCAAGAGCAGGAGAAGAATCTACATCATTCAATGTAGTATATACCCATTCCTCGCTCCCATCTTCTCCATTTAATGCATATACTTTTTTATCACGACTTCCGATAACAACTTCGAGTTTATTATCATTGTCTACATCACCCAACGATGGGGAGCTACGTATAGCTGCTCCAGTTGTATAATTCCATATCTCATTTCCATCCTCCCCATTTATGGCGTATATTCTTCCATCGAAACTTCCTACTATGACTTCGAGTTTACCATCATTATCAATATCTCCTAATCCCGGAGAAGAATAAACATCACCTCCAGTTGTATAATCCCATAATTTACTTCCATCCTCGCCATTTAAAGCATATAGCTTGTTATTAGTACTTCCTATCAATACTTCAAGTTTTCCATCACCATCAACATCTCCTAGAGCTGGAGATGAACTGGTATGATCCCCAGTAGTAAATCTCCATGTTCTTGTTCCATCCTCTCCGTTCAATACATCTACCCAGCCTATGCCAGAACATCCTATAACAATTTCAAGATTGTCATCAAAATCTAAATTTGCCAACGAGGGAGTAGCGTATATAGCTCCTGCCATAGAATAATTCCATAACTGAGAACCATCCTCTCCACTTAGAGCATATAATTTATAATCAGAAAAACTTGCCATTACAATTTCAAGTTTACCATCATTATTTATATCACCCAATAAGGGTGCTGATATGAATATACCTCCGACTGTATAATTCCATAGTTCACTTCCATCCTCACCGTTCAAAACATACATTTTACCATTATATTCCCCCACTACAACTTCAAGTTTACCATCATTGTCAATATCACCTAAAGAAGGAGCACTAGATACTGAACTGCCCATGGTAAAATTCCAAAGTTCTGTTCCATCTTCACCATTTAATGCATAGGTTCTATTATCATTACATCCAATTACAACTTCAGGCTTCCCATCACAATCTAAATCTCCTATTGCTGGAGAGGAATATATAGAACTGGAGGTTGAAAAGTTCCATAACTGTGTTAAAACTCCCGAGTTCCTCGGAATCTTCCATTTGATATCAATATTATTATCTTTTTCCAGTTGATTTTTACCAATATTACATTGTATCATCAGGTTCATTCCGAATATAAGGGCAATCACAAAAAAAAAACAAAACACTTTACATTTTTTATCATATATCATGGATTTTACCTTATTATAGTTTAAATTTGAAAAAAATAATTATAGTAAATATAGATTCAACTTACATTTAAAAATAATTTTGTTTCAATACTTGATATTTTACACGTAATTTAAGTGACAAAATTATAAATAAGAGTAGATAATAATCATGTCGTTTAAGGGAAAAGTTGTAATAATAACAGAAGCAAGTGGAGGGATTGGAAGTGAGACTGCTCGATTATTTGCTGAAAACGGGGCCAATATAATTGTTAATTACTATTCTTCTCCCGTCAAAGCAAAAAAAATTTTAAACATAGTTAAGGATTTAGGGGTAGAGGCGATAGATATTAAAGCGGATATCTCTAATACAACTGAAGTAAAAAATATGATTGATGAGACTATAAATAATTTTGGGAAGATTGATGTATTAGTAAATAATGCCTCTAAACATCCTCCTCCATTATTTAACTTTCATAACCCAGATTGGGAATTATGGAAAAAGATGATTCAAGTGAATATTATGGGAATCATTGTGTGTTCTCATTTTGCTTTTCCTCATTTAAAAGAAACTGATGGTAATATTGTCAATGTAGTGATGGATTATGATCCAGGAGGATTAGGTTATGTGCTTACTAAATCAGCAGGAACTCCATTAACTAGAGGATTAGCTAAAGAATTAGCACCTTTAAGAGTTAATGCTGTTTCTCCTGGCGTGATTGAAACATGGGAGATGAGCAAAGAAGAGAAAGAGGATTGGTTAAAAACAATAATTATCAAAAGAATCGGTCAACCAATAGATATTGCAAAAGCCATTTTATTTTTGGCATCTGATGAAGCATCATATATTACAGGAGAGACTCTTCATGTTGATGGAGGGCGCCAATTATTAGTTTAAAATAGAAATTTGAGGTAATGATGAAAGATTTGAAAAAACTATATCCCTTAGCGTTGGTAAATATAACAAACAGATGTAATTTAAAATGTAAACATTGTTTTGTCTTTCGAGAAGGTAATCCTAATAGACCTACTGAGAAAAATGAAATGACAACTGACAAAATGATAAATGAGATAAAAAAGTATAAGACAAAGTATGGAATTTTCAGGATGCTATGGATGGGAGGAGAACCACTTCTCAGAAAAGATGTTTTAAAACGAGGAGTTAAACTTTTTCCTCAAAATGTTATTGCTACGAATGGAACATTACCATTAATTAATTTAGGATCAAAGACAAAATGGACAATTTCAGTAGATGGTCCTGAAGATATA
>Ga0209427_10007016_pt1 | contig 12780 bp, 13 predicted proteins | sample DeeMarSWOR136_30_FD_187465 | JGI IMG/M metagenome (GOLD analysis project Ga0209427, IMG submission 187465) | Marine sediment microbial communities from White Oak River estuary, North Carolina - WOR-1-36_30 (SPAdes) (version 2) | ecosystem: Environmental > Aquatic > Marine > Intertidal zone >... | reverse complement strand
CTCAATGTCCCCCGGGAGGAGTTCATGGACCCCTCATACGTCGAATATGCGTACGTTGATCAGCCCTTTCCCATCCCTGGAGACGGTGGGCAGACCATCTCGGCCCCATACATGTACCCCATCTTTTACGAGCCCCTAGAGCTCAAGGAGGGTGATCGACTGCTGGAGATCGGCACCGGCTCAGGATATGGTGCAGCCCTAGCGAGGGAGCTTGTAGGATCTTCAGGCCTCGTGGTTTCTATAGAGATAAACGCCAAGACCTACAGGTTCGCCCTCGAGAACCTAGAGCGAACAGGCTATAGCGACGTTATCTTATTGCTAGGCGACGGCTCACTAGGCTATAAGGAGGAGTCCCCCTACGACGCTATTTGCGTGACGGCGGCCTGTCCGGATATCCCCCATCCTTTGGTAGAACAGCTCAAGGCCCCGGGGAAGATCATGGCTCCCGTAGGCGCGAGCCACAGCTTCTTCGGGCAAGACCTCGTACTCCTAGAAAAGGACGGCGATGGGCGGACGAGCAGAAGAGTCCTGATGAAGGTCGCGTACGTCCCGCTGATTGGGGAGCACGGCTGGAAAAGGTAGTATGAAACTACAGAGAGTTTTTAGGTAGGCGAGATGTACCTACGGTGATCGACGTTGAGGATTGGGGTTGTCGCCAGGAACGATAGGGACGACGCCGAGGACGTTGTGAGGACCATAGTGGAATATCTTCATTCTAGGGACATCGAGGTTCTAGTCGAGGACGACGTCGCCGGGAAGATGGATCCCCCAGTTTCGAGTATCAAACTAGAGGAGATGGATGCGGACTTTGTCATAACGGTGGGGGGAGACGGTACTATCCTCAGAGCTGCCATGGAGATGCCTGATCCGGGGACCCCAATACTCGGAGTCAACATGGGGAGCAGGGGCTTCCTGACGGAGGTGATGCCGGAGGACCTAGAGAACTCCATTGACAGGATGCTAGAAGGTGATTACACGTTGGAGGAGTGCATCAAGCTATCGTCAAAGAGTCCAAGTATGGGAACCTCATTCAGGGACGCCCTCAACGAGGTTCTCGTCGTGTCGAGTAAACCGTCGAAGGCTCTGGACATAGGGATAAGCGTTAACGGCAAGCATATACTTGACGTCCAGGCCGACGGGGTCTTGGTCGCACCCCCCACAGGGTCCACGGCCTATAATCTCTCAGCTGGAGGTTCGATACTTGCCCCTGGCGTCGACGGAATGATCGTTACGACCCTATGCCCCTATGTCTGCTTCAGTAGCGTCGTAGTCCCTTCTACGAGCATGGTCGAGTTGGAGACCCTCAAGCCCAGCGTCGAGTCCCTCACCATCATAGACGGCCGGTATGAGGTGCCGCTGGAGCCGGACTCAGTCGTACAGATATGGAAGAGTGAGCATAAAGCCAGATTCATCAGGTTCAAGTCCTTCTACGAGAGGTTCAAGAGGAGACTTGTCTTCTATAAGGTCAGGCGTTGAGGGTTTGAAGAGGGCGGTGCTCCTCGACACTTCGGCGTTCATAGTAGGCTACGAGGCCTCGGATCTCACTGTCGAGCAATATACTGTTCCCCCTGTGCTGGATGAGCTGAGCGAGGAGGGCCTCCCCCGTATCAGGCTCGAGAACGCCATCAGGAACGGGCGTGTCAAGGTCGTACCTCCGGAACCAGGCTACGTCGCTGAGATCGAAGCTATCATAGCCGAGATGGGGGAGAAGGGTGTCCTCTCCGAGACAGACGCTGAGCTGCTGGCCTTGGGCCTACAGATGAAGGCGACGGACCACGAAGCCGTAATAGTCTCAGAAGACTACTCTGTCCAGAACATTGCCGATCACCTGGGCTTGGAGTTCAGGGCTTTGGCGACGCCTGGGATAAGGCGGAGACTCGTCTGGATGACCTACTGCCCAGGCTGCCGTGGTACTTTCGGTGAACTCAAGCCGGGCGGCGCCTGCCCTATCTGCGGGACGACACTGAAGAGGAAGCCCGTCAAGAAGAGCGAGATAGAGAGGCGCTAGCCAGCAGGTCCTCCCCTGGGCACGAAATCGCCCAGCCCCCTTTCAATGAATACTTCGCCATCATCCAACGCCAACTGCCCCCTGATCAAGGAGCACACCGGCATACCCTTGACCTCAACGCCCTCGTAAGGGGTCCATCCACAGGCAGTTACCAGGTCGTCGCTCCTGACCCTCCACTCCTTCTTCATGTCGACAATGACGACGTCGGCGTCCGAGCCTGGCCTCAGGGCCCCCTTCCTCGGGTAGATCCCGTACAGCCGGGCGGGATTCTCGGACAGGAGGGCTGAGAGCCTCTCCATGCTGAGTCGCCCCTCGCTCACCCCGTTCAGCATCAGCGGCAGGAACGTCTCCAGACCCGGCATCCCGTTCGGTGCGGCGAAGATGTCTTCCAGGCCTTCCTGTTTTCGCTCCTTAGAGTAGGGGGCGTGGTCCGTTGCGAGCGTGTCGATGAAGCCCGCCTCTAGGAGGCGCCACATCTCGAGGACGGTCTCCTTGCTCCTGGGAGGGGGGGCGAACTTAGCCCATGGACCCTTCTCCCTGACGTCGTCCTCCGTGAGGTACAGGTACTGGGGGCAGGTCTCCACGTGGACCCTGGTCCCCTCCAACCTGGCCCTCCCGGCGTTGAGGACGGTCTCGGGGAGGCTCGTGTGGACGATGAGCCCCCTGCACCCGGTCTCCTTCAGGTAGAGTATCATCCTGCGGCCGCACTCGGCCTCGGCGATGGTGGGCCTCCACTCGAGGTGGGCGCCGTAATCCGTCCTCCCGGCGTCCCTGAGCCTCTCCAGATTGTCCCTGAGGATCTGGTCGTTTTCCGCGTGGATGAGGGCTAGGCCGTTGAACCCTGCTATCTCCCTGAACCTGTCGATAATGAAACCGTCGAAGGTCTGGGGCCACCTGGGGCCGGCAGAAGAGACGAAGAACTTAACACCCGTCGCCCCCATCCCCCACATCTCTGTCAGCGTTCCCTCGGGGAACCCCGCTGCGCAGCCCGCGTGGATGGAGAAGTCAACGTAGGAAGTCGCCTCGTATAGATCCCTCTTCTCCCTGAACTCGCCGGCATCGAAGCACCCCATCTGGGTCCCAGGCATCTCGAGGATCGTGGTCACCCCTCCCTTAGCGGCGGCCTTCGTTCCCGATGCGGAGTCTTCCGGCGGGAGAGCGGTGTGCGCGTGGCCGTCCAGTACGCCTGGAAGTACGAACCTACCAGCCGCGTCTAAGACCTCATCGGAGCCGGGGAGATTTGGATCCTTCGCAACTGCAACGACTTTGCCCTCATCTATGGCTATACCGCCCTCCACTATCCCCCTTGGAGAGACTATCCTTGCGTTCTTTACTACTAGATCAACGGGCAAATCGGTAACCCTCGAATCATTATCCTCGGCATCTATTTAAAACTCAACAAGATTGGCTGGTCACATAGTAACATTAATGTTGCTTGTTAAACACTTTGGGTCGGGATCGATTTGACTGTCGACTTGGTCATCCGAGGCGGGAAGATCTACACTCCATATGGGTTCTTCGAGGGGAGCGTGACGGTTGATGGTGGCGTGATAGTTTCCATCGAGAAGGGCGGTTCATTGCCAGACGCCGACACTATAGTCGACGCTGGCGGTATGCACGTGCTGCCCGGTATGATAGACATGCACTGCCACTTCAGGGACCCAGGGTTCACAGAGAGGGAGGACTTCACGACAGGCACCAGCGCGGCTGCCGTGGGGGGCGTGACCACGGTCGTCGACATGCCCAACACTGTTCCATCCGTGACCACTGTGGAAGCCCTGCAGGAGAAGATCGGGATAGCAAACAGGAAGGCACTGGTCGACTTCGCACTTCTCGGCGGAGCCGGGGAGCTGACGCCTAGGGCCCTCCTGGCCCTCGCTGAAGGCGGCGTAGTGGGTTACAAGACCTTCATGATCGCCAGATTCAAGGAGCTGGCGGCCTCAGACAGCCAGATGCTTGACAACTTTAAGACGATAGAAAAGACCGGACTGCCATGCCTGATCCACGCTGAGAACCAAGACATGGTGGAGAGGGGGATGGAGAAGGCTAGGAAACTTGGCAGGACAGATCCCCTCGCCCACTGCGAGTTCAGACCGCCAATCGCCGAGGTAGAAGCCATCATGAGGACCGTCATGCTGGCCGGCGAGACCGACGTCCACATCCACATATGCCACATGTCCACAAAGGGTGGAGCAGACGTTTTAGCCTGGGCCAAGGGCCAGCGCAGGAAGGTGACGGGGGAGACCTCCGCCAACTACCTGCTCCTCGACTCCAGCGCCATGGAGAAGTATGGCCCCTATGCGAAGATCGACCCCCCGTTACGGAGCCCAGATGACCGGAAGGCCCTCTGGGAAGCCCTGAACAGCGGTGCCGTCGACTGCATAGCCAGCGACCACGCCCCCTATCCCAAGGCTGACAAAGAGAAGGGCTGGCAGAACATCTTCGACGCCCCTTCGGGAGGAGTGGGGATCGAGACGAGCCTCCCCTTAATGCTCGATTGCGTTAATAAAGGGCTCATAAGCCTGGAACGCCTCGTCGAGGTATACTCCACGAACCCCGCAAAGATCTTACGGCTGTATCCAAGAAAAGGCTGCATTATGCCGGGTTCCGATGCCGACCTAGTCATCGTAGATTTAAACAAACCCTTCGAGGTCAAAGGAGAGAGGCTACACTCGAAGGAGAAGATGACCGCCTTCGAAGGATACAAGGGCAGAGGAGAGGTTCTCACCACCATCGTCAGAGGAGATATGATTTTAGACGATGGTGAGATTTTGGGCAGCCCTGGGTATGGTACATTCCAGCGCCCAGTCCCTTGATCCACTCTGCTATTATTCTAAATCGTTTTACGTGAAGTCGCACACAAATATCACTAACAATGCAGGACCTAGTCATTAAGAACGGCATAGTCATCGATGGAACAGGTAATCCTTGGTACAGAGGGAGTGTGACCATAAGCGATGGCAAGATCGTCTCCATCGGTAGGGAGGCACCTGACTCGGAGAGGGTGATCGATGCGGGAGGGCAGGTTGTCGCCCCCGGGTTCATCGACACACACAGCCACTCCGACCTCATGATAATATCTGAGCCTGAGGCTCGTCAGAAGATCATGCAGGGAGTGACCACGGAGACGATAGGCCAGGACGGTCTTGGTGAAGCCCCGATAAGGGACGATCTCGTGGATGACTGGAGGAAGTACCTCTCAGGCCTGAACGGTGATCCCGATATTGAGTGGGACTGGAGGAGCTTCGGGGAGTACCTCGATAAAATAGAGGGAGCAGGGCCCGCCACCAATATACTCGCCTTAGTTGGTCATGGAAATCTCCGACTGTTATCGATGGGCATGGAGAACCGTGAGCCCTCTGAGGAAGAGCTGGAGGAGATGAGGGACCTACTAGCTAAATCCATGGATGAAGGGGCATTTGGTATGAGCACGGGCTTGATCTACCCTCCATGCGTCTACGCCGACACGAAGGAACTCATAGAGCTCTGCAAGGTCGTATCAGGCAAGGGCGGCTTATTCGTCACACACATGAGGAATGAGGCAGACATGCTCCTACAGTCGATAAAGGAAGTCAAGACCGTAGGCCTGGAGTCGGGGGTACCTGTCCACGTGAGCCACTTCAAGACCAGCGGCGAGAGGAACTGGGGGGAGGCCGAGGAGGCTTTGAGGGCTATAGAGGCTGGAAGGGCTGAGGGCGTCGACATGACTGTGGACCAGTACCCATACACTGCGGGGAGCACCTTCCTCAGCAGCCTGCTGCCAACGTGGATACATGACGGAGGAGTAGAGACGATGCTTACAAGGCTGAAGATAGGCGAGGTGAGGGAGAAGGTGGTCGACGACATGATGAACACGGGCAGAGGCAGGAGCTGGGGTTGGGGGAACATCCTGGTGACATCCGTGAAGACGGAGAAGAACAAGCTCCACGAGGGAAAGACCCTCGAGGAGATTGCCGCCGTCCGGGGTCAAGACCTCTTCGAGGCCCTCTTCGACTTGATACTACAGGAGGAGAATGCAGCCACCATGGTCAGCTTCAGCATGTCCGAGGACGACGTGAGGACTATAATGCGGAGTCCACTACAGATGGTCTGCACGGACGGAATAGTCCTCGGGAAGCCCCATCCCAGGGTGTACGGTAGCTTCCCCAGGGTCCTAGGGCGATACGTAAGGGAAGGCGTCATCAGGCTAGAGGAGGCGATCAGGAAGATGACGGCACTGCCCGCACAACGGTTCGGACTCCACGACAGGGGACTGCTGAAGCCAGGGATGTGCGCCGACATAACCATATTCGATCCCAAAGAGATCGCAGATACAGCCACCTACGAAGACCCAATACAGTTCCCGAGGGGGATTAGATACGTCATAGTAAACGGCAACGTCACCGTGGATGCCGGAGAGCACACCGGGATGAGATCTGGCAGGGTCTTGAGACACCTGTAAACAAGTAAGGTTAATTATTTGAACCGTTTCTAGGTTCTGATCCCAATATAACTCTGACAGTGGAGGAGTTGTGAATGGAAGCCGCCATCAAGGTTGAAGACCTCGTCAAGAACTTCGGGAACATCCTCGCCCTCGACGAAGCATCTTTCACGGTGCGAGACAGGGAGGTGTTCGGCCTCATCGGTCCTAACGGCGCCGGTAAGACCACTGCACTAAGGATACTAGGCACGCTACTCAAGCCCACTTCCGGACACGTTGAGGTGTTCGACCTCGACGTCGTAAAGGAGGCCGACAGCGTGAGGGAGATGATCAGCTACCTCCCCGAGGAGGCTGGGGCATACCAGAACCTCTCAGGGTACGAGTACCTCAGGTTCATGGCCGGCTTCTACTCCAACGCAGCGATGAACACCGAAGACATGATCTCGGAGGCCGAAAAATTGTCGGGTCTGGGCGATAGGCTTGACGACCGGGTGAAGGGTTACAGCAAGGGGATGAAGAGGAGGCTCCTCCTAGCCCGGGCCCTGATGATGAGGCCCAAGCTGGCTATACTCGACGAGCCAACCTCAGGGCTGGACGTTGTCCACTCCTATCACATCAGGCAGATGATAAAGGACTATGCCGACAGCAAGGGAGTAACCGTGTTGCTCTCAAGCCACAACATGCTGGAGGTCGAGTTCCTCTGCCACAGGGTAGCCCTGATACACGAGGGGAAGGTCCTCGCCGAGGGCTCTCCAGAGGAGCTCAAGGACAGGTACGGCGCTGAGAACCTTGAGCAGGTATTCATGGAGGCCACTAAGCTTGGGTGACCTCACAACCATTACGGTCAAGGAAGTCAAGGAGCTCATTCGCGACCCTAAGATCCTTATAGGCGTCGTCCTGATGCCCCTCATCATGTTCCCTATCATGGGCTCGGCAATCAGCATTTCCCAGAAATCCGTCGTCGAGGCTATGATCTCGGCATCCTTCGCAGTGTACAACGAGGACGGCGGTCAGGCCGCATTCGAGCTCCTCGACTACCTTCGAGACAACCACGAGATAACCGCCATCGAGGCAGCCAGTCTGGAGGACGCTTTGAGAATTTTCATAGACTCCGAAGCTATGACCATGCTCTACATCGAGGAGGGATACTCGGAGAATGTCTCACAGGGCCTACGAGGGCGCATGAAGATCTACGCGAACCTGAAGAGCATGACTATCGCCGAGACAGGCTCCTCGGACACCGTGGGTAGGCTCATAAGCCTATACAGCTACGGGAGGTCTATCGACTGGATCGAGAGCCTCCTTTCAGAGGCCGACGACCCCTCGAAACCCGAAGTCGTGCGCTCACCCCTCACCTACCAGGTAGCTTCCATAATTAAGGGGAACGTGATAGAGGTCGATCCTTCGATGCTCTTCAACCTGATAATGACCCAGAGCGTGATGCTTCCCATCATGGTGATGGTGATGCTCATGTTCGCCATCCAGATGGCGGCGACCAGCATAGCCCTGGAGAAGGAGCAGAAGACCCTGGAGACTCTCATGACCCTCCCGGTAAGCCGGCTGACTATACTTAGCGGCAAGCTCGCAGGCTCCATCGTTGTGGCCATAGCGGGAGCCATCGCCTACATGATCGGGTTCGGCTACTACATGACCTCCGCCTTAAGCTTCGCACCAGAGATGACCAGCATGTCCACGGGGGACGTGAGCCTGGGGCTGCAGCCCCTGGGGGTCGTCCTCCTAGGCGTGAACATATTCATGACCCTCGTCTCGGGACTGGCGCTGGCCATCTCCCTCGCCGTCTTCACGGACAACGTGAGGAGCGCCCAGAGCCTCACTGGCTTCCTAACCCTACCCGTCATCGTCCCAGCGATAATCCTCATGTTCACAGACCTCTCGATGCTGCCACCCACCGTAAAGTGGATTCTGCTCTTGATACCCTACACCCACAGCATCATAGCGTCAAAGGCCGCCTTCCTGGGCAACTACGGCGTCGTCATCAGCAGCATCCTGTACATTGGGGCCTTCACTATTGCCGTCCTCTACCTAGCCGCTCGTATCTTCTCAACGGAGAGGATAATCACGGCCCGCTTCACGACCCTAAACCTGAAGAGGCTGTTGAGACGGGAGTGAAACCCCACCATAATCCTTTAATCATGCAAGGGGCACCTTCACCGATATCCTCGGAGGCGTGTTGACATGGCGCCGGAGAAGCTGAAAGGAATAGTCTTCGATCTCGACGGGACCCTGATACAGTCGAAGATAGACTTCCCCAAAATGAAGCGAAACATGATCGGAATCCTCGAATCGAACGGCATATCGGAGGGAGTCCTCACGCCAACGGACACGACCGTCGTCACCCTTGAGAAGGCGGAGAGGATGTGGGACGAGAGTGGTAAGCCTGAGGAAGAGAGGATCCCCGTGAGGGCAGAGCTTAACGATGCGATGAATCGGGGAGAGCTTGAGGCGATCCCGCTCGTGAGGGAAATTGAAGGGGCCTCCGAGACGATCAGGAAGCTCAAGGAGAAGGGCTATAAGATGGTGATACTGACACGGAGCCACAACAGCTACGCCGTCGAGGCCCTGAGAAAGATAGGCGCCCTACGGCACTTCGACCTCATCTTGGGGAGGGGGGAGACCAGGAAGCCCAAGCCCTACGCCGAGGCCCTCCGGCATACGGCCGAACTCATAGGGCTGGAGCTGGACGAGCTAGTCTTCGTGGGGGACCACCACATAGACGCCCAGAGCGCCGTCAACGCCGGGTGCACCTTTATAGGAGTGGACACTGGGCGCAGGGGTAGAGACTCCTGGCAGGGCGAGCAGCCGGAGACCCTCCTAGGAAGCATCAAGGACCTACCTGAGTACCTCGACGACATCTAGGTACATGGTCTCCTTTGAGAGTTGGGCACGGCCTGAAGGGATAGGTTTTTATCGTCACCACCGGGATGTATTTACTAACCTCCAATGGGTATTATTGAACCTCATGCAGGATGTGGTGGTACATGTCTAAGAAACAGGATGAGTATCTTCAGAAGACGAACCAAGCCATGGCCATACTCAACAGGGTGGCCGAGGACAACACGACCCCCAGGAACATAAGGAGGACCGCGAAGCAGGCCTCTGATCTCCTTCTCAACGAGAGCTTAACCCTTGCGGCTAGGGCGGCCAACGCGATCGATATCCTCGATCAGATCTCCCAGGACCCCAACATGCCGATGTACACGAGAACCAGGATCTGGAACGTCATCAGCGTCCTCGAGGGCATCCGGGATTGACGATGCGGTCCAGCAAGGTTTAAGGTCCTCCATCCCAGTATTTTCTTCAGTTCGAGGTTGTCGTCAATGGATAGAAGGACGTTCGAGATCCGACCTAGGATAGAGGGTTTCAGCGCGGTCGCCCTTGTCCTCATAATAATCGTTGGCGGAACCCTGGTCTTTAGCATAGGCCGCGTAGGCGTTGGATATGTCTCGATCGTTGTGGACCCCCTGTTCGGCTCAACTTACGCCGTGGGCGATGGGTCAAACGCGAGGTACTTCTTCAAGCCCCCCTGGGCCAGCGTATACAAGGTCTATGTGGCGACCGACAGCGTCAACATGTGGTCCGACGCCATAGACATCGGGGACTTCCCCGCGGTGCAGAGTCTCACTAGGGACGGTCTCCGGGTTGATGTTGACATAACCGTGAGGTGGAGGGTGGTGGCTCCCAGAGTCGTTGATCTTTTCAGGCGGTTCCCGGCCCTCGACTGGAGGGACAGGGCCATCATACCCATAATCCGGGAGGCGATCCGCAACCTGATCGTCGACTTCACTGCTATCGAGACCATCGAGAAGAGAGGAGTAATGGGGGTGCTGTTGGAGGAGTCCCTCCGAGAGGTCATAGTCCAAGAGGAGTCCCTCTCCAGTGCCATCGACATCGAAGCTGTCAACCTCAGGAGGATCACTCTTCCCGACAACTTCGTTAACGCAATAGAGAGTAAGCTGGCCTCCGAGCAGCTCTCGATAGCGGCCGAGTTCAACAAGACCCGCATCCTCGTTCTGGCAAACGCAAGCGCTCAGTCCAACATCATAGTGACCCAAGGGAAGGCAAAGTCGCAGCTGATCACCGCCAACGCGACCCGACAGGCCTTAGAGGCTATCACTGAGCTCAACCCTGAGATAGACAGGGACGAGCTAACCAGGCTATATCTTTACCTTCAGACACTGCAGCAGCTGTCGGAGTCGGGAAAGGCGACCTTCATCGTGACTCCCGGTGACTCCAACCAGTTCATCGTCCCCATACCCCCATGAGGGCCCAGAATCCTTTTTTTAAGTCCTCGTCCTCATTAAATATAAATGGTAAAGATGTCAACGAAGACGTTGTCAGCACCCTGGCTGGTACGCCTCAACTGGGATGAGCTGGCGACCCTCCTCTTCTGCGTCAGCATGGACATAGTGGAATATATACTACCGATACTAATGGCTCCCTTCATTGGCGATATCATCGACTTTGTTGGCATAATATTCTGCGTCTTCTTTTTCAACTGGGTGGGCTTCATCTCCCTCTTCGAACTCGTCCCAGGGCTCGACGCGGTTCCCTGCTTCTCCGCTACGTGGTTGATCTGGTACCTTTGGAAGAGGAGGGGTGCTCAGCTGAGGATAGAAGAAGAGCTAGAGCGATGGAAATAGCAGGGAGTCAGTCGTATTACGCTCATCAAATGATATATTTTTAACCTGCATCCTGAAGTGAACTTCAGAGTTGACCGAATGAGGCTCATAGACACCCACGCCCACCTCAGCGATTTGGAAGACAGGGACACCATTGTCCACAATGCCAGGCAGGTGGGAGTAGTGGCAGTCGTGGCCATGGGCGCCAACCTGGCAACATCCAAGTCGACCTTAACATGGGCTGAGGATTACCCGGGATTCGTCTATCCCTGTATCGGGATCCATCCAACCGAGTTCATGGAGGAGGAGGTACAATCGACACTCAGCTATCTGCAGGAACACATCGCCACAATCGTAGCCGTAGGGGAGATCGGCCTAGACTACTGGCACAGGGAAGTGAGGAAGAGCGAGGACGTCCGCGAGAGGCAGCGAGAGTTATACGCCTATCAGCTTAGGATTGCCCGGGAGTTCGGGAAGCCCGCATCGGTCCACGGTCGGGGAGCATGGCGCGACGTCTTGGACCTTGCCGTTGAACATGGGCCTGAGAAAGTTGTCTTCCATTGGTACAGCGGTCCTGCTGATGTTCTCGACGAACTCCTCGACCGCGGCTATTATATCTCGGCCACACCTGCAGCTGAGTACAGCAGGGACCACAGGGCAGCACTGAACATTGTCCCTTTAGAGAGAATCGTGATTGAAACTGACTCGCCGGTTTTCCTCAGGAATCGGGGGAGGACTTCAGAGCCCGCAGATCTAGTCGTCACACTGAAAGCATTAGCCAAGCTGAAGGAAGCTTCCGAGGAGGAGGTGGCCTTAATTACGACAGGTAACGCTGAGAAAATTTTTCGAATATAACCTTCTTACACCTGAAAAAATGAGAGTTGATTGACTTATATGTTGAGAAGCACTCTTGCCCCATCGAAGTATTCCAGTACGTTTCTTCCCTTCTCCGTGATGCTGTACCTCTTTGTAGACCTCTTCCCACCAGGGATCACCCACACGTCCAGGAGCCCCTGATCAACTAGGTCTGTGAAGACCTTCTGTGTCAGGTTCCAGGACATGTTGGCTGCGTACATTATCTTCGTTGGCTTCTCCTCACCATCCCTCACCGCTCGTAGTACAGTCAGCATTATCTCTAGCTTGGATCTCCTCTTCACATCAGATGATCTGGACACTTCATTTTCCTCCTATTGCTCCGTGGCCGATTCGACGTTGCACTCGGTGATGTACTCTGCGTTGTTGGTTGTGATGCTCACCGAGACGGTCGTCCCGATGTCGTCGACGCTGATGTTACTCGGCCCCTTAACGTAGACGAGCAGCTCCCCACCCGACATCAACGGGATGTCCGACACCGCCCTCGTGTAGTTACGCCCATCCTTCAGGAAGACCGGCCCCGAGATCGACGCGTAGCTCGTGATGTTCAGGTCTCTCGTGACCACCTCGCCCGACGGCACCCTGTAGACGTACGACTGGTTCCAGCCGCAGTCGACGCTCCTGACGGAGAACTTGTCGATGAGGATGTCCCTCCCGCCCAGGTTCTGCAGCTTGAAGCCCGCCACCGCCCCCGTGTAGTTGACCCAGACGTGCATGTGGCTCAGGCGGATGTCCTCCATGGTGGTGCGGGTCATGGTGACGTTGGTGGCGTAGTAGGCCACGACGACGGCTAGGAGCACGGCGACGACGAGCAGAATCAGCGTTGAGACTACCTGGCT